>Ga0247608_10003553_pt1 | contig 18116 bp, 11 predicted proteins | sample 176DNAGHGlowgp2_FD_193490 | JGI IMG/M metagenome (GOLD analysis project Ga0247608, IMG submission 193490) | Sheep rumen microbial communities from Palmerston North, Manawatu-Wanganui, New Zealand - 1766 DNA GHGlow gp2 | ecosystem: Host-associated > Mammals > Digestive system > Stomach > Rumen ... | reverse complement strand
CACTCTTAAAAAGAGATTTTTCATGTGCATTTGGTTTTAAGGTTAATAATAAGTTGTTTTTTGGTTTGGATTTAGTATTGTAAGATTGCCTTATTTGTTAAAAAATGTGACACCATGAAAAACAATGATTTTTTTTCGTATGCCTTTGCACTCTATCGCCGACGCTATGAAGCCGAGGAGATTGCCTACCACACTTGGTACAATGCAAACCGCGCCCTGAGTGCTTTCAAAGCCTATTGCAAACTCTTTTTAAGTAGTAAGGACCTGGCGTTTGAGAAGATAGACGTACAGCTTGTCCAACGCTACAGGCAGCATTGCCTGTATGTGAAAGGGAATTCGCAAGTCACCGTGAGCCGAAAGCTTACTCCCGTCTTTTTTGTGCTGAAAAGTGCTAATATGGAAGGACTGGCAAATCTTCCCTCCTCTCAGTTTCAGCAGTCTGTCCTTTGTCAGGTGACACCGCACCGATACGGTTCCGAGGCCGACCGCCTCCAGCGGAACGAGGGCGGAGAAATTATCCGTCATTTGGACGACAAGCAAATGAAAAGCCTGCTTTTATACTACAGGTCACTGCCGGAGGGCCCCATGCGGGACTCACTGGACTACTTCTTTTTCTCCTTCCACGCCTGCGGCCTCCGTGTTTCCGATATCGTCACCCTGGAATGGCGCCAAGTGAACTTGGCTGCCGCCCGTCTCCAAAAAGTGATGGTTAAATCCAAATCTTGCCTTACCATTCCGCTTTCCGAGGCCGCCCTCCAGATTCTTCGCCGTTGGAAGCTCCGGCGCCCGAAGGGCCGATTTGTATTCGGCCTTTTGTCCGACAATTTCAATCTGGAGGCCGATGCCAACCTGTCCCGCGCCATCGACAATTGCAACCGGAGCATCGGCAGGCGGTTAAAAACGGCGGGGGAACAGATTGGGCTGCCCTTCCCGCTGGGCATGCATGTGGCCCGGCACAGCTTTGCCGTGAAAGCGCTCAATTCGGCCCGGTTGAACGTACACATTATCAGTCACTTGCTGGGGCATTCTTCGGTGGTGGTTACAGAGAAGGTCTATGCCCGCTTTCTGATGCCCACCCTATCCAAGGAAGTAGAGGAAAAACTCACTTTTTGGGAGTATAGTACGGAATAAAAGTCCCAAAACTTGCAGAATAAAAAAAATATTAGTATGTTTGCATATTATTATAAACACTTGAAAACCAAAAATTTTAGAAATAAACGCTCATTTTTTAACAAATAAGGCAATCTTACAATACTAAATCCAAACCAAAAAACAACTTATTATTAACCTTAAAACCAAATGCACATGAAAAATCTCTTTTTAAGAGTGACCATGACTTTGGCACTGCTCGCAGGCTGCATGTCGGCCTTTGCGCAGTCCACTGTCAAAGGTACTGTGAAAGATGCTGCCGGTGAACCTGTCATCGGCGCAGCAGTGCAGGTTGCAGGAACCCACAACGGTACCATTACCGAACTGGACGGTTCCTTTGCACTCCCGGGCGTCCGTCAGGGCGACAAGCTGGAGATCTCCTGCATCGGTTATGCCGGCCAGACCATCACTTGGAATGGCGGCGCCGTGAATGTGGTCCTTCAGGAAGATGCAGAAATGCTGGAAGGCACCGTAGTAACGGCCCTCGGTATCCGCAAGGATGAAAAGAAGGTGGGTTACGCTGTGTCCAGCGTATCGGCCGAAAGCCTGAACGCCACCGTGGCCCCGTCTCTGGGTACTGCCCTGTACGGTAAGGCTGCCGGTGTACGCGTGACCACCGCTCCTGGTGGCGCTACTGGCGCTATCTCCATCAATGTTCGTGGTCTTTCCTCTATCACCGGAACCAACCAGCCGCTTGTTATCGTTGACGGTGTCCCCATCCGTAACGGTGAAGCCAACAAGGGAGATTACTGGGCAGTGCAACGCTCAGAGACCAACGGTTTGGCCGATATCAACGTAGAAGATATCGAGAACCTCACCATCCTCAAGGGTGCCTCTGCAACTTCCCTGTACGGTTCCGAAGGTGCTAACGGTGTTGTCCTCATCACCATGAAGCAGGGTAAGAAAAATAGCGGCGTCCATGTGGATCTGAATGCTTCCGTTATGGCTGATGTTGTGGCGTACATGCCTCAGTATCAGACCGTTTACGGACCGGCATATCCTTATGAATTCTGGGGAATCGTTTCCGGCATGGACACAGACCCTTCCTCTCCCAACTATGGTTTCCGCGTCGGAGTCTACACCGATCGTGATGGGAAGGAGGCAATTGCTCCCCAGAATTCTTACTACTATTTCGGCCCTAAATATGATGGTCGCCAGGTGTATTCCCCTACCGGCTATCGTAGCTACAACGCCATCACCTCCAATCCTTGGAGCAATCTGTTCCGTACCGGTTTCACGCAGCAGTACAATGTCGCCATCACCCAAGGTGGTGAACATGGCAACTTCCGTCTCTCTTACACCTTTATGGACAACCTGCCCAACCAGTACAATTCCAAGTTGTCCAAGCATAACTTCGCGGTATCGGGTAGTCAGGACATCACCAAAAACGGTGCTCTGAAAATTGGCTATAGCCTCAACTACATGAACCAAAATGTAAAGAACCGTCCTTACCGTATTGCCCGTCTGGTTGCAAACTATGGCGGTATGTTTGGTGCATATGACGACATCGCAGCCTATCGTGACCGTGCCGTTACTTCCGCTGGTTTTAAGAATCGCGCTTATACAAGCACAACCCATGAGAATCCTGCGGAGGGTTGGGAATACGGCCCTGCTGTAAGTGCCCTTATTGACGAGTATTTGTGGAATATTCAAGGACGTGAGCAGTATGAAACCAACCAGCGCTTCATCGGCAGCGTTACCCCTAGTTGGCAGATTATTAAAGGACTGACCCTTCGCGGTAGCATTGCAACCGATTTAACTGTTCAGGACATTGAACTCAAGGAGCATGCCGAAACTTCTCCGTCGTTTGGTAATTACGGTGGATACTACCGTGTAACGAAGAACAACTATCAGACGCTTTATGGTGATGCAATGCTCACGTATGACACCAAATTTGGTAAGAATGTCGGTTTCACGGCCGTTCTCGGTTACTCCGCTCGTCGTGAAAATCAGCTTCAGGTCTATGCCAATACCAATGGTGGATTAACGGACTTGAATCATTTTCACCTCAATTATTCCGCTAATACACGTAGCGACGGAATGACCAAGACCGATCTGCTCCGTCAGGCTTTCTTTGGAACGGTTTCCTTCTCATACAAAGACTGGGCTTTCCTCGAAGCCACCTTACGAAATGAGCGTTCTTCTACCCTGTTTAACCAGGCATATTGGTATCCTTCCGTGAATGGCTCCATTATTTTAAGCGAGCTGTTCCACATGCCCACTTGGGTTGATTATGCCAAGATTCGCGCATCTTATGGTATTGTAGGTAATGCTCCTGGCATTTACGCTGCGGCCATGTCCTACAGCCAGAACAGTGCCTCTGGATACATTTACCAGCAGTTGGGATCCTCTGTGGGTAACGATGCCATCAAGCCGGAAACCACACACGAAGTTGAAGTTGGTCTGGAAGGCAAGTTCTTCAACAATCGACTTGGTTTCGAGGTGTCATATTATAATAAGCGCATTGTAGACCAGATATTGAATGCGACGGCACCCCGTTCCGCTGGCGGAAGTGACATTCTGATGAATGTTGGTGAACTGAAGAACCAGGGTGTGGAATTTGCCGCCTATGGCACAATAATCGAAAACCGCGATTGGAGACTGAACCTTAGCGGAAATATTGCGTGGAACCGCAACGAGGTTGTAAAACTCGCCAATGGTCTTGACCGTCTGCAGCATGCCCGTTGGGATAATGGTGCGGCATATCTTTACTCCGATGTGGGCAAGCGCATGGGCGATATCTATGCTTTTGCTCCTCAGACTGACGACAAAGGCAATAAGATTGTCGACGGCGATGGTTTTTATAAAGTAACTGACGAACCCGTCTGGGTTGGTAACGCCATGCCTGATCTTACGGGTGGTTTCTCAATATCCGTGGGCTACAAGCGCGTTACCCTGGATGCTAATTTTAGTTTCCAGGTTGGTGGCGCCGTTTGGAATCAGCCTTATCAGTATATGATGGGTCTGGGTGCCCTTAAAGAATCCCTGCCTTATCGTGGTACCGAATATGGCGGTATGGCTTTCTACACCGATGCTAATACTGGCAAGAACGTTGCCTTCACAGGAACTGGTGTTAAAGGCCCTAATGGAGAAACAGTTCACTATGATGGTGTTATCCTCCCCGGCGTGAAAGAAGATGGAACGCCTAACGATATAATCATCGGTCAGGAACTTATCCTCGAAGAAACGTATTCCTGGGGTGTTGGTGGCCCTATCTACTACTCTCACTCAATCTTCGACAACTCCTACCTTAAGTGCCGCGAGCTTACTCTGACTTATACTGTACCGGAAAGCTTTACCCGCAAGTTCAAGTGCAACAACCTGCGTTTGTCTGTATTTGCCCGTAATCCTTTCTTCGTGTACAAGAACCTGCCTATCTTTGACGCTGAGGCAACTGATGGTACCCGTTGGACCGACCAGGTCCAGATAGGTGGTTCCACTTCAACCACTCGCACCTTCGGTTTCTCCCTCCGTGCCAACTTCTAATCAGTGACCTTTAAAACGAAAAGACAATGAAAAAAATATATTCACTGATTCTTGGTATCTTAATGCTTACTGCTTTTGCATCCTGCTCTGTGGATAGCTTCAACAGCAAATATTATGATCCAGCCAAGACGACCGTGGTCACTTGCGATAAGCTTATGACCGGTGCCTTTATGTCCGGAAACGGTTACACCTTCAATGCATATTGGAGAATGTACACATGGGACAATTATTTTGGCAAACTTGCCCAAACTATTGGACCCAATGTGGACAGCGGCTCCATGTACTTTATTAATGACGGTTATGCGAATGACCGTTGGAATGGTTTTTACGATATTCTGCGTCAGTATCGAGTGATGCAGAAACAGTATGAATCGGAAACGGCCGAAGATCAGAAGGAAGACCGTATCTTCCTCGCTCTTACCGAAGTGTTCCTATATGATCACCTTTCTCAGATTGTAGATATCTTTGGTCCTGTTCCGTTCCATGAGGCTGGTTTCCTGGGTGTTACTGGCGATCTCGCCTCCTCCTACCCTGCATATGACAGTGATGTTGATCTGTATAAAGAGATGCTTACCAATCTTGACGCCCTTTATACTGAAATTGGATCGCTGAACAACTCTATCAGTGGTATGACCAAGACAAAACTTGTTGCTCAAGATTATTTCAATGGTGGAGATCTAACCGTATGGCAGAAGTATTGCAATGCTCTTCTTCTCCGCTTGGGTGTGCATGTTTCTGCTCAAGGTAGTTTAGTCGCAGAGGGAAAGGCTGCTGTTGCAAAGGCTGTTACGCGTGCTCTTCCCCTTACTTGGGATGAATCCATCAAAGCTGTTTCCGATTTCGACGGATTCAACTACTGGGAAAACTTCCGGGATAGCTTTAAAGACATCAATAATACTTCCAGTCAGGTAATGATTGATGCTTTCCAGGTAACTGGTGCAGACGATCCCCGTTTGGCCTTGATCTATTTCCCTGATGAAAATGGTGTCTTTACAGGAAAGAGTATGAATGAAACTGCCGCAGAGCAAAGCGCCGTTTCCGAAATCGAAAACAAGGGCTATGCAAATCGAGTGTATGCTAGACTTAATGCGGCTACGTTCACGTACAATAACCTTTTCGTAAGTCCAATTATTTCCGCTGCCGAGGTCCATTTCCTTCTTGCAGAAGCTTATCAGCAAGGTTATGCAAATGGAGGTAATGTAAAGGATGAATTCAAAAAAGCCATTTTAGAGTCTTACCACCAGTACTTCGAGCTCAACTCTAAGTCTGACCAAAGTAAAGCCTCTCCCGCTGGCGGTGAATACTTGTTCAAAGCCAAAGCAGAGGACCAGGAGTCTGATGCCGATGTCCTTGCTTTTGCAGAGGATATTTGGAACTCCTATTCCGATGAAATGGAAGCAATTATGACTCAGAAATGGGCACACTTCGGAATTATCCAGGCCCCCCAGGCTTGGACGGATATTCGTCGTACCGGTTATCCGGACCTCACTTATCCTACCGATAGTGGTAGCGGCGTTACTGTCCCCGGTATTGTTCAGCGAGTCAAATATCCTAACACCGAAGGTAGTAACAATACGGAGAATTACAACGCCGCCAAGGGTAACGTTGGTGGTGACTCCCGTGACTTCGTACTCTTCTGGGCAAAGAAGCTTGAATAACAATCGGCTTTCGTAAACTATTAAGGGCGACCCTCCGGGCCGCCCTTTTTTGCGTCTCCCCTTGCCGCTTTCAAAAACATGTTATATATTTGCGAAAAATGTTATACGCATGAATTCCGTAGCAGAAAGAAAAACACCCAGCATCCAAACGGCCTTCCGGATTCCGGAAGAACTTCTCTCAAGGGTCAAACGGGAGGCAAAAAGAAGGGGTACGTCCGTCAATGCCTATGTACTGGAAGTGCTGGACAGGGAAACCCGCGTGGAGTGGCCCAAACTGCCCAAAGATTATAAAGTGTCACAGGAGATTCTGGATTTGCAGTGTGTTAAAGAATGGAAAGAACCTACTGAAGAGGAATTGAGAGAGGATCCCCGGATGGCGGCAATTTTAGGTTATTAATACAAGATTATATGGTGCCTACAGTGTTGATTGATACCAACGTCCTCATGGATGTTTTGTTGGGAAACCGCCCGTCCAGCAGTGCTTCCCGCTGTATTTTCGATTGTGTACGGGAAGGGAGGCTGGAAGGTGTGATTGTTACGCAGAGTGTTGTGGATGCGGCCTATGGCATAAGGAAAGAGGGAGAAGTTGCTTATAAGCTGTTTCGGGAGTCTATACTTGATTTATTCAAGTATTTCAATGACGATAGAGCCTCTTACTTTGACGTCAAGTATGCCTGTCTGCAATCTTCCGGTGACTTTGAAGATGATGTCCTCTACGCACGTGCACAGGCAAGAGCTTGTGATGCCATAGTTACCAATGACAGAAAATTCCGAAAAAAATACGAGGGTAAAGACCGTCGTATCCGGTTCTTTACCCCCGAAGAGTTGTTGGCGGAGATGCTTACAGCGCAAACTTAAGCGCAACAGGCTCCTGTTTAAGGCCTTTTGGGAGTTTCAGCGTCACTTTTCCGTCCTTGACGGTGGCTTTTACCTTCTTGCCATTGTTGAGGACGGTCACTTTTCCGCCCTTGGGCAGATTGCCGCACCAGTGAAGCTCTGCCGGGAGGGTTTCGCCGTCTTCCAGGGCATAGACGGCATAGCCGGTCTTGCCGTCCTTGGAAACGGTGAACCAGGTTTTTCCGCAGTTGTACTTGGGGGTGATGCGGGTAGCGTAGATGGCCTCTCCGCATCGGCCCAGCCACTGACCAATCTCATTCAGGATAGCTACGGCCGGCTCTTCGATGATGCCGGTGGGGGTGGGGCCTACGCCCAGCACAAAGCAGCCGCCCTTGGCCACAATCTGCGAAAGGATGCCAATCACCTTCCGGGCCGATTTATACGGCGCATTGGGAACCCAACCCCAGTCGTTGGAAAGGGTGATGCAGGACTCCCAGGGGTGGGCGATCTGCCGGTCCGGGATGCTGCGCTCCGGAGTCTGGTAATTCTCGTTGGGGCCCTGGATGGTGCGGTCCACGCTGATAAGGCCGGGGCTCACCTTGCGGGCCTCCACCAGGATATCGGACAGACCCACCTGCTCTCCGGCAATCCAGCCGCCGTCCAGCCAGAGGATGTCCAGCTTTCCGTATCGGCCTCCCGTGAGCTCCCGAAGCTGATTCTGCGTGAAAGTGACGTAGTTCTGCCACCAGTCCGGGTGCTGCTCCACCTTATAATTGATGCCGCGGCTGGGAGTGGCGTAGTAGGGGTTCCAGAACCACTCGCAGTGCCAGTCCGGCTTGGAGAAATACGCGCCAATCATGAAATCCTCTGCGCGGAAGGCGTCGAAGACCCACTTGGCTGCATCGGCCTTGGGGTTGCCGGCAAAGGGGCCCGCCTTTGCGATGGAAAAGTCCGTGTACCGGGAATCGAAGAGGCAGAAACCGTCGTGGTGCTTGGTAGTGAAAATCATGTACTTCATGCCGGCGTCCTTGAACACGCGGGCCCACTGCTCCGGAGCAAACTCCGTGGGATTGAATTCCTTCGAGAGGCCCCAGTACCACTGTTTGTAGCCTTCGTAAGTGCTGCCTTCGGGGCGGGTGATCCAGTCCTCGTTGCAGATGCTCCAGCTTTCCACGATACCGGGCACGGAATACAGCCCCCAGTGCATCAGCACGCCGAATTTTAGGTCTTGCCAGGCGTCCAGCTTCTCAAGCACCGCAGGGTCTGTGGGCCACTGATAGCCGTTGCTTTGTTCATGAACGAAGGAGTTTTCCTCTTGGGCCGATGCAGCCAGCGACAGGCCGATGGTAAGTACGAATAAAAAGAGTCTTTTCATATTGGTCATTTAATAAGTGTGACATACAAAGATAATCAAAAAAAGTGACTATTATTTAGTTGTGAATAAATGTTGTAAAAAGGAAAATAATTATTACATTTGTAGTCTCAAATGGCACTTAAAACTTAATATTTTAAAGACGTTTTCGCGTATCTTATTTATCCACAAATAATTAAGATGTGGCCTTTGTTGAAATCCTAAACCAAACAATAACCATATTTATTAACTAATCGTTTTATGTTCAAAAAGCTTCAATCAGTTTTACTGATGGCTGCCATGGCCTGCATGACCCTGGTGGCTTCTGCTCAGAACCGTACGGCAACGGGTGTTGTCAATGACAACATCGGCCCCGTTATCGGTGCTGGCGTAGTTGTAGCCGGAACCAACAACGGTGCCATCACCGACGTTGACGGTTCCTTTACACTTAACAATGTGCCTGTGGGCTCCACCCTGGTGGTGAGCTGCATCGGCTACGAGACCGTGGAGGTTGTGTTTAACGGCCAGCCCGTCAAGGTAACTCTCCGCGAAGACAGCGAACTCCTGGACGAGGTGGTTGTGACCGCCCTGGGTATCACCCGTGAGAAGAAGTCTCTGGGTTATGCCGTGCAGGACGTGAAGGCCGAGGAACTCACCCGTGGTGGTGGCGTTACCCTCACCGACGCCCTCATGGGCAAGGTGGCCGGTCTGTCCATCAACAATTCCGCTACCGGCGCCGGCGGTTCCACCCGCGTGGTGCTGCGTGGTAACTCCTCCCTCTCCGACAACAACTCCCCTCTGTATGTGGTGGATGGTGTCCCTTATGACAACGGCGGTACTCCCGGTGCCGACCAGGCCGGTCTGTGGGGTTCTATTGACCACCAGGGTGGTGCGTTCGACATCAACCCTGAGGACATCGAGAGCGTATCCGTGCTGAAAGGCGCCACCGCTGCCGCTCTGTACGGTTCCCGTGCCGGTAACGGTGTCATCCTCATCACCACCAAGAAGGGCGGCAAGGCCAACAAGAAGATTGGTATCAGCTACAGTGGCAAATTCACCTGGTCTCCTGTTTCCTACTTCCCCAACATGCAGAACGTCTACGGTCAGGGTTCCCTGGGTCAGTATGACGCTCAGTCCACCGGTTCTTGGGGTCCTGCCTTGAGCGCCTCAACCATGGTGGCCAACTGGTGGGACGGTTCCACCCAGATTCCTTTTATGGGTGATGCCAATCCTTGGACGGAGTTCTACCGCACCGGCAGCAGCCAGAGCAACAACGTGACCATCGCCGGAGGCAACCAGGACAATCCTTTCCGCCTCACCTTGGGTTACGACAACACCAACTCCGTGGTCAAAACCTCCAACATCAAGCGTACCAGCGTTGACTTTGTGACCAGCAACAAGATTACGGACTGGCTCAAACTGGATTTGAAAGCCAACTATGTGAATACCGCCGGTAACAACCGTCAGCCTCGTGGCGCTTATGGTTCTTCCTTCAACATCATCACTATGCCTCGTAATATCCGGATGGCCGATCTGGCCGCCCACTGGCTTGATGAGATTGCTGCTGCATCCGGCCCCGGCTATGAGGCTCAGATCAACTGGTATAAGGTAAGCCCTAACTGCCAGAACCCTTACTTTATTCAGAGCAACCTGGATGCAGGTGATGTTCAGAACAAGTTCTTCGGCGTGGGTTCCATCACCATCAACTTCACCAAGAACCTTACCCTCAAAGTGAAGGAAGGTCTTACCTGGGCCGGTGTTACGGACAAGACCAAGCGTCTGTACGACACCTCCGGCTTCAACTGGCCCGAGTTCAGCATGAAGACCACCACTACTTTCGAGAACAACCTGGAAGGTCTCCTTTCCTACAACAACAAGTGGGGAGACTTTGACTTTGGTGCCAGCGTGGGCGGAAACATCATGCATTACAAGCAGGAGGTTCTCCGTGCCCTTGCCAAGAACATTCCTTTCCCGGGCGCATACTACGTATCGGCCGGTAGCCTGGATGGCGACACCTGGAACTCCATCTACGAGAAGCAGATTAATTCCATCTACGCTTTTGCCAACTTGGGTTGGAAGAACTTCCTCTATTTGGATGTGACCGCCCGTAACGACTGGTCCTCCACCCTCCCGAAGGCCAACCGCAGCTACTTCTATCCTTCCGTGAGCCTGTCTTACCTCCTCACCGGCATGCTGGATGAGCTGGGTGTAGACTACAACAAGGACGTGCTGGACTATGGTAAGTTCCGCGCTTCCTGGGCCAAGGTGGGTAAGGATACCGATCCTTATCAGTTGGAAACCCTCCTGGGAACGACCAGCGGCGTTAATGACTTGGCTTACGTGACTTATCCTACCACTCTTGCCAATGCCAACCTGAAGCCCGAAATGGTGACTTCCTGGGAAGTGGGTACCGAGTGGCACTTCTTCAAGAACCGCCTGGGCTTTGACATCACCTACTATAATTCCACTACCAAGAATCAGGTGATGAAGATTGCCCTGCCTTATTCCTCCGGTGTTCAGAACCAGTGGATTAATGCCGGTAACATCCAGAACCAGGGTATTGAGCTCCAGCTCAACGGAGACTTCATCCGTACCCGCGACATCACCTTCGGCGCCACCCTCAACCTGGCCAAGAACTGGAACAAGGTTGTCGAACTGTACCACGACAAGGCGATGGGTATCGACGTAGACCGTTACTCCCTTGGTAACATCAACTTCTCTTCCTCCGGCGACGGTACCGTCTATGCTATCGAAGGCCGTTCCATGGGAACGCTCTATGGTACCGGTTACAAGTATGACGAGAAGGGGAACAAAGTTATCGGCGATAATGGCCTGCCCGTGGTTGAATCCAATAAGGAGATTGCCAGCGTGGCTCCCAACTTCACCGGTTCCTTCGGACTCAACTTCGCCTGGAAGGGTCTGAGCGCCAATGCTCTCTTCTCCTTCCAACAGGGTGGCAGCCTCTATTCCGCTACGGAATACATGATGGTTCACAGCGGTACCGCTCTTCGCACTGCCGACCGTGCCGACCGCGTAATCGAGGGCGTTACCGAAGCTGGTGCCAAGAACACTGTGTCCGTAACGGCCGAGAATTTCTGGAAAAATATCCCCATGGAAGAGTGCGTATATGACGCTTCCTTCCTGAAGCTCTCCGAGCTCTCCATCAGCTATAGCCTTCCCAAGAAATGGCTGGAGCGCACCTTCAACGGCTACGTGGACAACGTTCGCATCTCCGCTGTGGGTTCCAACCTCTTCTACCTCGTCAAGCACACCCCGGGTACCACTCCTGACGGTGCTCTCACTGAGAATTCCCTCATGGCAACCGCCTTTGACCTGTGCCCTTACCCGGCCACCCGCAACTTCGGTTTTGCCATCAACATTGGTTTCTAATCTAAAAGGGAAAAACGAATATGAAAAAGTTTATCATACCTGTTCTTGCTCTCCTCACCCTGGCCTCCTGCGCCAAGTTTGATGAGATGAACAAATCCACCACCGGTATTGCCCTGGATGCTGCACAGCCGGCTATGGTTTTTGGCCGCACCCTTTACAATGGTTCTTCCAATGACCACCAGCGTAACTTCAACCTGAACGACGATATGTACGCCCACTACTTCGCCGATGGTCTGGGTTGGACTGATTATTGGCGTTACAATGCCGGTTGGGGTGATATTTTCTGGCGTGACTTCTATACGGATCGCCTCCAGGAGTATTGGCTCATCAATGATCTTTGTGGCGACGATGCTGCTTATACTTGCGTCAAGGCCGCCAACGATATCTGGAATGTGGTTCTCTGGCTGCGTGTCATCGACCGTCATGGAGACGCTCCTTACTTTGATGAGAATGGTGCTTTCGCCGCCGGTAAGGGAACCACCCTTCCTTACAGCAAGGTTGAGGATATCTATGCCGACCTCATCAAGCGTCTGAAGGCCGATGTCACCGCCCTGGGCAACACCAGCGGTCAGCGCGACTTCGCAAAATATGATTTCCTGTTCGATAACGACTGGAATCAGTGGAAGAAGTTTGCCAACACCCTCATCATGCGTCTGGCCATGCGTTATGGCAAGGCCGAAACCTTCAAGTCCGATTTCGTCGCTGCTGCCAATGGCTGCTTTGACAATCCTAAGGACTATGCCCGCATCAGCTGCGACACCGGTGTTTGGGGCGACTACTATGACCGCACCTTCAACGACTGGTCCAACACCTTCACCAACTGCGACCTCCTGAGCGTAATGAACGGCACCAATGCCGGTTATACCACCGGTGTGGTGGATCCCCGTCGTGCCTTCTTCTTCATAGAAGGTTATAAAATTAAGTATAAGGCTGACGGAGTTACTCCTGAGAAGGATGCGGACGGTAATACAGTTACGTATACTGATGCTCAGACTTGGGACGGTTATCCTTTCGACTACAACGCCGATACGAAGGACGGCATCATCAAAGCTCATGGTGGGAACACGTCCTATGCCCGCCTGAACATGTACGATGTGAATGGTCTGTTCCATTATACCGGTGCTGGCAAGGAGAACCTTTCCTGGTGCTACGGCTCCTACTCCGAGGCTCTGTTCCTGAAGGCTGAGGCCGCTCTCCGTGGCTGGATTTCCGGCAACGCCGAAGACCTCTTCAAGCAGGCCATCAAGGCTTCCATGGACGAGATTGGTGTCTTCGTACAGCGTTCCGGCGGAAAGGCCACCATCGCCGCTGCTGATCAGGACGCTTACATCGCCGCCTTGCCCGCCTTCGGCGCTTCCAAGGAAGAGCAGCTGCGTTCCATCATGATCCAGAAGTGGATTGCCCTGTATCCCAACTCTGTTGAGGCTTGGGCCGAGCAGCGCCGCACCGGTTATCCGGACTACGCTTCCAAGGTCTTTACTTATCCTCAGGTGAGCGCCAGCTCCGGTGTGAACGTGGGTAACATTATCCAGCGCATCCCTTATCCGCAGAATGAGTACAACACCAACGCCGGAAATATTCCTTCCGAGTTCTCCGACTACAATGCCAAGAACATGGAGAAGGGTATCTCCTGGAGCCTGAACGGTGCCGGTACCCAGAGCGCTACCGCCGCCCCCAAGAACTTCTAGTTCAGGGCTGAGTTTACAATTACCGGCGACTCATTTTGAGCCGCCGGTTTTTTTGCGTACCTTTGTGTAAACAAACTACTGACCATGAAAAAATTAACACTCATTCTTCTCGCAGCCGTTGCCCTTCTGGCATCCTGCACCCGGCAAAAGGAAGCCTTCCCCATTTATGTGTGGCAGGGCATCAGTGAAAAAACAGACATGGACCAGCTTCAGGAGCAGATGCGCTTCTGGAAGTCCCAGGGCGTGGTGGGCGTATGCCTGGAAAACGGCAACCCCGAGGTGGTGGCCAAGGCTGCGGCCCGCGCCCATGCCGAAGGCCTGGAATACCACGCCTGGATTCCCTGCATGCTCCGTGGGGACAAGCCGCACAGCTGGTATGCCGTGAACCGTCTGGGCCAATCGGCCGATGAATATCCCGCCTATGTTCCCTATTACAAGGCCCTGGACCCCCGCAATCCGGAGGTTCACAAGCATCTGGTTGAGCAGATGGTGTCCATTGCCCAGATTCCCGAGGTGGACTACGTGCAGCTGGACTACATCCGCTACCCGGACGTGATTCTTTCCCGCGGCCTGTGGGACAAGTACGGCCTTGTGATGGACGAGGAATATGCCCCGGCCGACTACTGCTACTGCGATGACTGCGTGGCCGCTTTCAAGGAACTCAGCGGCATTGACATCAAGGCCGTGGAAGACCCTTCCAAGGTGAAGGAATGGGCCCAGTTCCGCTGTGACCAGGTAACCGCCCTGGTGAACGAGATTTGCGCCGCCGTGCATGCAACGGGCAAGAAAGTGAGCGCCGACGTGTTCCCCGGCCCCATGAGCCACGCCTACTGGATGGTGCGACAGGAATGGAACAAATGGGACATTGACATGGTGTTCCCCATGAACTACAACGACTTCTACCTCCAGCCCGCCCAGTGGGTAGGGGAAATTACGGAAGAGGAAGTGAAATCCGTTCCCGGAAAGCCCGTGATAAGCGGCCTGTTCATCTGCCGCGACTGGCAAAAGAAGGCCGACATTGAAGACCCCGAGGGCCACGGTCTCATTCCTTCGGAAATGGCCACAGCCGTGCAGGGAGCCCGCAAGGCGGGTGCCGCCGGCATCTGCCTCTTCACCCCCGGCGACATGACTCCCGAGCACTGGGATGCCCTGGCCGAGGCTCTGAAATAGGCCTCAGACCTTCAGCTTAATCCCCAGTTTGCCAAGGCCCCAGGCCAGGAAGATGCAGAGGGCGGCAAACAGGGCGCATTTCAAAGCCCCCACGTTTCCGCATAGCCAGGCGGGAATTTGGGGGTTTATAAATACCCAGAAGCTGTATAGGAAATAGGGAATCATATACACGGTGAGGGTGGCGGTGCCAGCCGTGCGGATGGGGCGGGCCCAGGCCGTCCAGCCCTTGCTTTCCAGCACGCGCAAAATGGTATATAAGGCCACGGAAAGGGCCGATACAAAGAGCACCCAGGGGAGCGTTCCTATGTTCTTAGAAACAATCCAGCCCTGGTGCGCGGCCATTCCCAGGACGGCCAGCACGGCCGCGGCTGCCAGGCCGATTCCCGCCTTGGCGCTTTTCAGCCGCTGTTCCGCCAAGACGGTGAGCGTTCCGCCCAGGGCCATCAGGGCCGCATGTCCCTTGCCCAGGTGCAGGGCATCGGCCAAGTCAAAGAGGATGTTTCCCTGCGTGAGGGCCTCTCCGCTCCGCATGGGCGCCATCGAGAGATTGACGATGCAGAGCACGCCCCACAAGACGGCCAGCACCCAGCGTCTGTTCCGGCACAGGAGGTAGGCGCAGGCGGTGAACAGGTACATCCAGCCAATCTGGCCCAGGATTCCCCACCAGCCGGCCCGCAGCAGGCCGCCCTCGGGACTGCGGTAGCTGAGGGCCAGCCCCGCCAGAATGAGCACACCGGCCCACCGGAGCCATTTGCGGGCCTTGAAGGAGGCGGGATAGCTGTTCCATACCAGAAAGAAGCCCAGTACCATCAGCAGCCAGTACACGCCCTTGTTGCCCGTCATTCCCGCCTCGGAGTTGTAGATGAAGACGCCCATCGTCAGGAGGGCGAAGCTGCGGGACAGGATGTGCCGCAGGGTATCTCCCAGGTCACAGCCCTTGGCAAAGCGGTTTTCAAGGGCATAGGGAACCGACATGCCCATGGCAAAGAGGAACATGGGGTACACGATGTCGGCCAAGGACATGCCGTCCTGCCAGGTGTCAAAATGGACCATCCAGGCAGGGGCGTCCAGCACGGCCCAGGAGTCGTTTACAAACACCATCAAGGTCATGGTGAGGGCCCTGAAGATGTCGATGGCTATATTTCTTTTATTCATTTTCCGGTAAATTAACCCAGGTTTCGTTGGCCCAGCCCACGGTGCGGCCCGTGCCCTTGACCTCTCCCCGGACGCCGGCTTCCTGCAGCTCCCGGAAGCCCGGGTCGGAGGGTTTCAAATCCAGGAAGGGGAGCAGGTAGCAGCCGTGGTCCAGCAGGACGCTTTGGACATCGGAAACGGGCACTTCATGGGGTTTGAGGCCCTTTTTCACGGCCAGGGCGGCCAGTGCGCCGGCGGCCTGGCCCACGCCCATCACAACGGGCTGCAGGCGGGTGCTGCCGTTCATTTCCCAGCTGGAAGACATGGCCTTGTCGGCCACCAGGAAATTCTCCGTCTCAACGGGAATCACCACGCCCAGGGGAACGCTGAAGGAGGGGATTTTCCCGTACCACAGGTGCGAAAGCTCCTCGTGGCGGGGATGCTGCTTGTGGTGATGGTCCACAGGATAGTCTCCCACGGCCACGGCGCGGGTGTAGAGGTCAAAGCGGTAGGGGTCTTTGGCCGCCGCCACCGTCATGGTGTCCCTTCCGGCTATCCGCCGGGCCTCCCGGAAGTAGGGGAAGAAGGGCAGGCGGTCCTCCGTGGGATAAACGTCGTCGGCCAGGCCGATATGCGTGAATCCCAGTTCCGTCTGGAGGTAGTAGATATAGCCCAGGGTACGGAGCTTGGCCTTTTCGAAGGCATCGGCCCTTTCCTGCGGGCTCATGTCTATGTAGTCTATCCAGATGTCGTTGCCGCCCTGGGGCCAGTTGAGCATGTAATAGCCGTCCGGCAGGCGGCCGTAAGAGAGCATCATGTCTTTGTCCCAGGTGTCGCAGCAGCTTTGGTAGTAGCGGGGGTCGTAGCCTTCGGGCTTTACGGGCGTCACGGGCTGCGGATATTCCTTTACAATGGCCACGTAGGTCATGTCCTGGGTGGCTATGCGGTCCTTTAGCTCGGCCGCGCCCACCATCCGGGCCACGTCTCCCAGCTCGGTTCCGTCAACGAGGATGCGGGCCTTTACCCGGCTGCCGTCGGAGAGGGTGAGAAGCCAGCCGTCGGCCTTTTGTCCGGCCCCGGAGAGCTCCGTTTCCATCTTCAGCTCCACGCCGGCCTTGCAGGCCATGTTCCGGAGCACCTCCGCTCCCACGGCGGGGTTGAAGAGGATGTTGCTCACCCAGCCGCTCTTGAGCTTCTCGTAGCCGCCGTAACGGTGGGCCAGGGAATCCGTGAATTCCCCGAAGAGGCCGCCCCGCAGGCGGTAATTGCCGTCTATGGCGCTTACTCCGGCGCTTGTGAGCATGCCGCCCAGCCAGGGCGTGGATTCCACCACCAGCACCTTGGCGCCGCCGCGGGCCGCCTCAATAGCCGCCGTGGTGCCGCCGGCACCGCCGCCCACAATCACAACGTCGTATTGAGGCGTGCAGGAGAGTAGCATCAGCGCCAGTCCTGCTCCCAGGATTCTTTTAATCATATTTCTTCCAGTATTGTTCAATTTCTTCCAGGGTTTTGCCGGTGGTGTCCGGTACATACTTGTACATAATCCACAGGTAAGGCAGGCACATGAAGGCGAAGAGGAAGAAGGTGCCGGCCGGGGTGAGGTTCTCCAGCATCCAGGGCGTGAGCTGGCCAATCAGGTAAGTGCCCACCCACAGGGCCAGGCCGGCGATGGACATGGCAAGGCCCCTCACCCGGTTGGGATACATCTCGGAAAGCAGCACAAACACCACGGCGCTGATGGAAATGGCCGTGCAGAATACATACAGCAGGAAGAAGGTGAGCATGAACCAGTTGGGCAGATGCGTGAAGGGCAGGAAGTACAGGCCTATCATCAGAAGGCATACAATCATGCCGCCAACGCCCCACCAGACCAGCTGCTTGCGGCCCACCTTGTCAATGATGGCAAGGGCAATCACCGTGGTGAGCATATTCACCACGCCCACCAGCACGGTAGAGAAGAGAGGGTCTTCAAAGCCGGCATCGGCAAAAATCTTGGGACCGTAGTACAGCACGGCGTTTACGCCCATGAACTGGCCCAGGATGGCAATGGCGCTGCCCACGAGCACGGCCACCAGGATGCCTTTCTCCCGCATGGCCTTCCAGGCTTCGCTGTTGTCTTGCCGCTGTCCGCGAACCTCCAGCCAGCGCGGGCTTTCGGGAATGAAGAAAATCAGGAGGAGGAACAGCAGGTCCGGAATGGCCTCGCAGCCCAGCATGCCCCGCCAGTATTCGTTGTTGAACATCCGGGCGCCC
>Ga0247608_10003552_pt1 | contig 18116 bp, 14 predicted proteins | sample 176DNAGHGlowgp2_FD_193490 | JGI IMG/M metagenome (GOLD analysis project Ga0247608, IMG submission 193490) | Sheep rumen microbial communities from Palmerston North, Manawatu-Wanganui, New Zealand - 1766 DNA GHGlow gp2 | ecosystem: Host-associated > Mammals > Digestive system > Stomach > Rumen ... | reverse complement strand
GGAGTAACTACCATCATAATACCAGCTATAGTAAATAATAATATTAATACTCCTGCTCCAACTACACTACTTAATTCTACACTCTTATTTAGAATCTTACTTAGGGCCCATACCGCCATTATTGGTGCTCTTACCATTGCTTGTAATCCCATAGCTATTAACATTTCTATTTGAGTAACATCATTAGTAGTTCTAGTTATTAAGCTACTTGTATGAAAGTTCTTAATTTCAGCTGTAGTTAATTTACTTACTTTCTTAAATACTTTTTCTCTTAATTTAAGTGAAAAAGATGCTGATAAACTGGAAGCAATATACCCTATAATAATAGCAGATATCATACTACCAAACGCACATAGTAACATAAATCCACCTTGTATTAATACTTCCTTTTTATCTATATTATCTGTTTGTATTAATTTAGTTATCTTACTCATAAAATCAGGTAATTTTAAATCTAACCATACTTGGAATACCATTATTAGAATACATGCTAATATCATCATAAATTGTTTCTTACTTAAATTCTTAAATAGTTTTAACATATATATTTCTCCAATCCTCTATCATTATATATGAATATTTTTTATCAATCAATATTAATATATGATTTTATTTAAAAATATGATATACTTTTACTTGAGGTGTATTATGAAAAAAGTATTTAAATTATGTTTAATTATGATATCAATATTATTTATTACTGGTTGTGGTAGTAATAAATATTTAAAGAAAATAGATTATAAAGAATACCATAAAATGTTAGATAATAAAGAAAGTTTTGTTTTAGAGGTTATGAGAACTAATTGTAGTGCTTGTCAAAACTTTAAACCAAAATTAGAAGAATTTGTAAAAGAATATAAGACTACAGTATACTATATTGATACTGATGACTTATCTGATAATGAAAAAGATAAATTATTTAATGAAACTGGTATTGGTGGTACTCCTACTATAATATTCTATAATGATGGTAAAGAAGAAACTAGAGCTTCTAGAATTAATGGTAGTGTACCATATGAAAAAATTGTGGATAAATTTAAATCTAATGGCATTATTGAAGAGTAAGAAAACTTACTCTTTTAATATTTAATTTCATCAATTAAATAACCAATATATACTACTTGTTTAGTTTTATCTTTACTATCGCACGTTATAAGTGTGATAGTTTTTTTATTTTCTTTTTTAATAATTGCTTTACCAGTTTTAGCTATACAATAAATATTATCTATCTTATAAACATATTTAGTATGTTGATAATAAAATTCTACTAATGAATCAGTATCTAAATATTTTAAATCTTTAAATATAGCTTTTTCTCCACTACCAGAGTGAGCTATTAATATTATATTATCTGGGTTAGAATCTTTATGTATCATGATATTTTCTTCTATATTATTTCTTTTATCTTCTTTAGAATATATACCCTTTTTAAGATTAATTTTAGGTATAGATAATATAGCATCATAATAGTTATCAACATATCTATAATTAACTTCTTTTTTTAAAGTAGCTTCTATCTTATTACTTTCTGATATTATACTATTTCTAGTATTAATCTTTGTATATATATTTAAACTTAGAGCTATTGATAATAACACTATTCCAATTATTTTAATTATTCTCATATCTTTTACTCCAATATAATAGATACAATCCTAATAACATCATTAATATATATAAATAATTATTATCTTTATCTTCAATATATGTATTGGGTATATTATCTATCTCTGTATATTTATATATATCTTCAATTAATTTTACTTCCTTTGTTTCTGGATTATTTAAACTTAAATTAATTATTTCACTATTATTATTAATATAATAATCGCCATATATTAGATCTTTAGATAATTTAGATACTATATCTACTTCTTCATCTTTACTATACCTTTTAATACCATCTTTAGTATATATATCATTCTTTGCATATATGGGTATAGTTATATCATTATTTTCTTCTGTATTTACTAGTTCATCGTCTAAATAATAGTTAATTAATTTAGATATTTCTATTTTAGATTTTTCTTTTTCATTTTTAATATCAATATTATATATTTCTTCATCATAAGAAAATGAATTATCATTAATATATAAAGTAATAATATTTTCTTCTTTTAAATAATTAGTAATAGCCTTTATTTGTTTTATTTCATAATTACCTGGCTCTAATAAAATAATATTAGATTTGCCAAAATCATCAGTTATTAAAGCATGTTCTTCTAATGTATCTAAATTCTTAATGATAAATTCTGCTCCACTTTCAAGTATAGGTAAATTAGATTCATTATCTAAATTAGTTATTTGTATAGGTACTATTAATTCTTCATTATATAAATTGAATTCTTGTGTTTTATCTTCTTCATTTACTGTTATAGTAAAATCATCTACATACTTATAATTTCTTTTTCCTGATAATTGTTTGATTGTGTATGTACCATATGGTAATTCAAATTCATAATATCCATTAGCATCAGTTTTAAACTCCAACACTTCTTCTACGTTATTATTATAAACACTGAATACTGCATCTTCTTCAGGTATTAAATTATTATTTACTTTTTTTAATTGCTTATGTATTTTTATTTTGTTTTTAATAACTGTATTATAAATATTAATATTATTATTACTTTTATCTAAATCAATATATTTAATTTCTGTATTATTTTTATATCCTATACCAGGATATACTTCTTTTAAATAATATCTACCTGCTGGTATATTATTAAATATAATTTTATTATTATTTATTATCTTTGTATCTATTAATTTATTATTCATATCATATAACTCAAATGTTATACCATCAAAATTTGCTTCTCCACTAGGATTAGTACTTTTTGTATCTATATCATATTTATTTATAGTTAAATTAATTAGAGGTACATTAATAATTATATTCTTATATAATTTAGGATAAGATCCAGGTAATAGTAAGTTTTGTCCATCACTATCAGTATATATTATAGGATTATTAGAATATATATTATCTTGTTTATATAAAAATATATAACCTCCATTTTTATTAAGTGCTTCTACCTCTAATTTATTATTTACTCTTTTATATCTTAATGTATTATCTACTGACATATTATAACTATTTAAAACACCATTATTATCAATTAGTTCTATTGGTTTATTAATACTAACATCATAGATATTTTTTAATCCTGGTAAAATACTATGTTTATTTACAAGTTCATTTATTTCACTCATTTCACTTTCATATTTTTCTACTTTATTACCATTCAAAGTATCCGTAAAATAAATATTACTATTCTTTTCTATTTCTTTCCATATCATAAACTGTGTTATACCATACCATTTAATATCAGTATGATTGCCATAGTTATATCCATAATATGCTATTAACATTATTCTATTTAAAGTATTACTATCAATATTAGAATAATTTATATAATTATCACCTACTAGATTTTTATTACTATTTAGTGTTTCCCATAATTCTAAACAATAAACTACTCTATTATCACTGTTTCTTCTAAAAACTCGCATCTGTTCATATTTACCTGTAGAACTATTATTCTTAAATTTTTTTATATACATATTAGGTAAATACTCACCTTCATAAAAACTACTTTCTAAAGCACTAATTCTATTTGGTAATACAATACTTAAAAGTATCACCATAGCCAACAATATTTTTTTCATATAATCATTCCTTTCTTTTTTATTGTCTTAATAGTAATATCTATGTTTTTTTAAGAAATGACATATATTTTTAAAAAAAATCAAAAAAAAATAGGAAAAATCCTATTTCTTTATTAAATCTTTAAAGAAATATACAATACTTAAGATTACTCTACTTAAGAATGCTGTTAGTTTTAATAAGACTCTTTCAAAGATATTAGCTTTATTATATACCTTTTGGAAGTAGTATTGACTCTTCTTTTGAATCTTAAGTTTTTTAATATTCTTTATATTTTTATCTATTGATATAGAATGATTATGAATAATACTTATATCATTACATACTATTTCTTTCTTATTAATATCTTTTATTTTTTTAGATAGTATATTTTCTTCATAATATAAGAATACATTTTCATCTAAAAAATCAATATTTTCTAATGTCTTAGAATTAATTAAGAAAAAACATCCACTTACTACATCTACATAACTTATCTTATCTTTATAGTGTTCTTCTTTATAGAAAACATATTTCTTTCTTATTCTTCTATGAATATAAACTATATTCATTAAAGCATCTATAAGTGGGCTAGGATTTCTCCATCCTCTATTCAAACAATTACCTTCTACTACAACAGGTGCTACTACACCAATATCATCTTTTAAATAACCAGTTAATTCTTTTAAATCATCTTCACTATTAATAATGATATCTGAGTTAGATACAATAATATTACACTCTTTATATAATTCTATTAATCTTTTACATCCTATATTAATAGCATAACTAAATCCTTTATTATCACTATTTTCTATTAGTTCTATTTTAGAATTAGTTAATTCTTTTAATTTAGTTTTAATTTCTTTTTTAGAATTATTATCAACAATTATAATCTTATCTAATATCTTATAGTCTTTAACATTATTTATTAAATCAGTTAAAGATTCTAAATCATTATAATGAACAATAACCATTCCTGTAGTCATATAATCACCTACTACTATTCTAACATATTTTTACTATTTAATAATCCTATATATATACAAACATTAGGATATAAAAGAACATGTCCTGATGTTAATGAAATTAGGATTAATAGAATGATTGTTAATTTTTCATAACTATTAAACTTATTAAATTTAATATTACTAAACATAGATACAAATATAATAAATCCTATTATTCCATATCTAAATATTAGATCAAATACATCTATTTCAACAAGCTTTACTACTGGATTAGTAAGACCAATACCAAACAGTATTTTAAATATACTACATGTCTTAAAATAATTAAAATTAGTTCCTATAAAAGATAATCTATCATTAAATAAAACATGATTTAAATAATCATATGAAAATACTTTATCAACCTTAAAGAATGACTGTTGTATTTTCATATTATGATAAACATTAGTTTTAGTAAATAAATATCCACCTACTATTATTAATAATATACTAGATACTATTATTCCTATCTTTTCTATTTTACTTCTATCAAGAAAAACTTTTTTTCTTTCTTTAAATAAGTAAAACATAACTATAATAACAGTTCCTAATAATAATACTTTAGTACCAAGTAATACACTACATACAATAACACTAAATATACATAAAGGTATAAATAAATACTTCTTCTTTTCATTTAAGTAATCTATTACTAGTGGTAACATTCCTATTATAATAGCACTAAATTCATTAATTGAATTAAATAATCCTCTATATCCTGTTTTACCATCTGTTTCTTTATAGGCACTTGATCCTATCTTAGTAATATATGATATTAAATATATACTAATATAAGTAAACATTATAGTACTTAATATTTTTCTTTTATCATACTTTTTAAACTCAAAATCCTTAAAGTATAAAATACTTGCTGGTAAATATAAGAATTTAAATGTATTAGATATACTATTAGTAAAAGATATATCTAAGTATGATAACTGATATATAAATTCTACTATACTAAATATAAGTAATGGTATTAATAATTTTAAATTTCTTTTTCTAAATAACATTATTCCTATAATACCAAGTAAATAGATTCCACGAATAATAATATTTATTGGTAAATCATAGTATACTGTTATATCAAGTATTGGTCCTAATAATAAAAATATAAATATTATTATTTCTTCTTTCATACTATTTCTCCTTATATTCTAAATAATGATAATATAATTCTTTTCCTTTAATTTTATTATTTATTTTATAATCAATATCAAAATCTTTTAAATTATATAATATTCCATGATAATTATCTTCTTTTAAAACAATACTCTTATTACTTAAAGATTTAAAATCTTTTCTAATTTTAATACTATTAGTAAAAGTATAATATGTATTTCCTAATAATGGTATTGAAGTATTAATTACTATTAAAGCTAAATATATATATCTTGAATATTTATTTTTTCCATATTTACATAATATATATAAGCTAAAGATTATAAATAAGTAAAAGTGTGGTGTATATCTAGCCCACCATGACTCAGACATAACTATAAGTAATAATACAGTTATACCAAGTGCATATAGTAAATAATTTTCCTTTTTATGGTCTTTATATTTAGTAATTAATATAACTATACTAACTATTAATAATCCACTAAATAATACTCCCCATCCACTTATTCTTAAATCATTAGATGTAGCTGGTTTAATTTCATCTTTATAAACCATAAATGGTACTTTAATAGTAGTTTTGTCATTTTCTCTTAAGTTATTTGCTTTAGAGAATGTTCCATAATATAATTTTTTAATATTATTCATGTGAACAAAAGATTTAGGTTCTTGGGCTGTGATTATATCTTCCCCATTATCATCATATAATGGAAAGAATGGATTAGAGTGATCAATAGTATTTTTAACGTATGTTGGATATCCAACTATAACTAATGATACTATAAATAATGGTATAAATATTAAACATAATTTCTTAAATAATTTTAAGAATTCTTTTTTCTTATAAGCATTATATAAATATTTACATACAAATAAGAAACTAAATACAAGTAAATATCCTAATCCATTAAACTTCATATTAGCAAGTAATATAAATGTTAATATATATCCAAACCATAATTCTTTACTTTTAAGATTATTTTCTAATTTAATTAAATAGAAAATAGATAAGAATAAATATAAACATACTAGTTGATCATTATAATATGTAAAAAATTGCGCTGCCGTAATTGGATTAATAACAGTTACTAAACTAATTATTAATGATTGTTTTAAAGATAATTTATCAAGTAAATAACTAAATATTAAACTAAATACAATATATAAAGTTATAAAGTTCATAGCTTTACCAGATTCTATATTATCTGTTAAAGCATAAAAATTACTACCTATAATCCAATTAGCCTTAGCATAATGATCTGTCCAAATACTATAATCAGTTAACGTAGAACTATTATCTCTTTCCTTAATAAAATCATAACTTTCTTCATATACAGGATTAAATCCTTCTTTTAAAACACCTGTTGCATCTTTATGATAAGTATTACCATCGCTTGATCTATCGAAAGTAAATGTTCCTATTAGAGTAGATATTAGTATAATACCTATTGATAACAAAACTAGCTTTTTAAATTCTTTAATACTTATTTTTTTCTTAGTTAAAAAATAATATATAACTGTATTAATAATTAAAAATGATATTAAATGATATTTAGATATTCCTACATGTATAAAGAACAAACATGTAGAACCTACTACAATTAAAGTCATAAACAATAATAAATATAATGCACTATGTTTTAATATGTTTTTCATCTTATCACACTCTATTAATATTTTACCATATTTACACTTTAAATAAAATAATATTTAATAATTCTAATACTTATTATATAATTATAATAAGAGGTGGTTATATGGAAGAAGAAATAAAAAAGCGTGATCGCTTAATGATATTCACGTTTGGTAGTTTAGCACTTGCCTTAGTATCTTCAATAGCATGTATGATTTATGTTCTAATTAATCGAGCAAGTTTAGTTAATCGTGTTGTTAGTATTGTTGGAGTATTAATGTTAGTTGGCTTTGCAGTTATGTTAGTAATTACTGGTTTCTACATTGAAAATAAAAAAGCTAAAATTGGTATAGCTATAGCATCATGGATATTGGCAATCTTCAGTATATTCCAAATATTTACTGGAATTAGTAAACCTAAAGATTTAGTATTAGATTTTACTGACTATGATATTAAAGATGTTGTCAGTTGGGCAAAAGAAAGAAAAATCGAAATAATTCAAGAATATGCATATAGTGATAAGATTGAAGAATATCATGTTATTAAACAAGATGTAGAAGAAGGTACACCTGTTAAAGATATAGATAAAATTACAGTTACTGTATCTAATGGTGTTGATCCTACTAAAAAAGCAGATGTTACAAATATGGTTGGTTGGAAGTTAGATGATGTTATTAAGTTTATTGATGATAATCATTTAACTAATGTAACTATTAATTTTGAGTTTAGTTCTACTGTTGATAAAGATGTTATTATATCTCAAGATGTTATAAAAGAAATAAGAAGAAATGAACCTGTAACTTTAGTCTCTTCTTTAGGAAGAGAAGCTGATTTAAAAGATGTAACTTTAGATAATTTAGTTGGTCTTGATGAATTCCATGCACTTATATATTTAAATAGAAATTATTTAAAATATAAAATAGTTTATAATTATAGTGATGGTAAAGAAGGAATTGTTTTAAAACAAAGTATTAGAAAATGGACAGTTATTACTCCAGGAAAGCATGATGAAATAGTAATAACAATTTCTAAGAAAGATTTAGTTACAGTTCCTGATTTAAAAAGTATGACACAAACAGAAATAAATGAATGGGCAACTAATAATCGAATTAAAGTTGATTTTATTCAAGATTATGATGATTATATTAAAATGGGAAAAGTTATCTCAGTTAGTCATTCTGAAGGTAGTGAAATAGAAACTGGTACAATAATAAATGTTATTATATCAAAAGGTCAAATAAAGATGCCTGAATTTACTAATTTAAATGATTTCAGAGAATGGGCTGATGAAAATGAAATTAATTATACAGTAGAATATGAATATAGTGATACTGTTGCCGCTGGTAAATTAATATCATCAAGTCATAGTAAAGGTCAAACAATTAAAAATAGTGATACAGTTTCATTAGTAATATCAAATGGTGGAAACACAAGTATACCTGATTTAATCGGATTAAGTAAAAGTGAAGCAAAAAATAAATGTGATAATGCAAATATAGCATGTGATTTTACAGGAAACGGAAATAAAGTAACAAAACAATCTATGTTATCTGGTTCTACAGTTCCTAGTGGAACATCAATTACATTAACACTTGGAGAATAAAAAATAGAAGTTCAATTTGAACTTCTATTTTCTTCTTTTCTTTCTCTTTTCATCTAAGAAATCTAAAGCCATTTCTTCATCTTCAATTACTTTACTCTTTCTTTTTTTAACTTCTTTTACTTCTTCCTTCTTAGGCTCTTCTAAGATTTCTTTTAAATCTTGTGTATTTAAGAATTGAGATTGCTTCTTATCTTCTTTTTTCTTATTTGTTGTTTCTTTCTTTTTAGACTTTTTTTCAACTTTTTCTTCTTTCTTTTTTAATTCTACTTTATTAATAATTATTTCAGCTTTATCTAATTCTTTAGTATTATCTTTTTCTTCTTCATCAAAGATATCAAATTTATCTTTCTTATTCTTTTTCTTACTTAATTTTATTATTAATATTATAACTATAAATAATAAAACTATTGATATTCCTATTCCAATAAATGAAAGCATTTTATAAGTATTTATTTCTTTATCAAAATCTTTATTCATATTGTCTATTAAATCTTTGTTGTATGATTGTAAACTTTTTTCCTTTATATTATATTGATACCAGTTATCTTCTTTAGTATCAATATTAGTACCATATATTAATGCATAATTTTTATAATCATTTTGATACACTGTATATTCTTTGTCGCCTATTTTGATAGTTGTTTTTGTATAACCATCTAATACTTCTTTAGGTTCTTTGAATTCGACACTTAAACCTTTAGTAGTTAATAATTCATATCTTGTAGTTATACTACCATCTTCTACTTTATATAAATATATAAGATCATTTTTATCTTTTAGTCCAACAAAAGTTAAACCTAATTCTTCACTTACTAAAGCAGGTATTTCAGTTTCATCTATAGTTATAGTACTTGATGTAAATTTTTCTTTATCTAATCCATCAGGTACAACTAAAGTTTTACTTCTTTTAACTAAACTGTATGTATCACCATTTATTTTCTTTTCTATTGGATTAGCATCTTTAACATTAATATTTAATGTATATACTTTTTCTTTACCAGTTTCAGATGTTACTTTGACTTCAAATTTATTAATTCCTTCAGCAACTTCTTTTTCTCCATCACCTTCAAGTGAAGAATAACCATCTTCTCTTTCAGCATTTATTTTAATTGTTTCTTTATCATCTGTTACTTCTACGTTATATTCAAGTGTGTCTTTAGAAAATTCAGGTGTTAAGGTATAACCTTCTACTGATAAAGATTTAAGATTATTATTATTTGATTTTTCACGAGGTTTAACTACTGTTACTTTTTTACTACCACTAACTTTTGTGTTTTTACCATCTGATGATGTTACATCACCATTATAACTAAATGTTATTGTACCTAGTGAATTAGCTCTACAAGTTACACTAAAATATTTAGTAGTATTATTTCCATTACCAGAATCTCCTACTTCATGTGTACTACAACCATTTGTTGAACCATCTCCTGAAATTCTAATATCCCATGCTGCTACATCTTTTAATGTAACAGTGGCTTTTACTTCATTTCCATTTACTACAGTATCATTTGCTGAGATATATGTAGTTGCAGCTTTTACATTTATTGGTATTATAAATGATAATACCATGATCATTAATACCCTATTTATTCTTTTCATGTTTCCTCCTATAAGTCAGTTTGTCCTAATAAGTATTTTCTTATTTTTAATAAGTTAGCTGAGTTTATTTCATTATATCCAATATATGCAGCTTTTTTATAAGCCCCTTCTAATGATTGACCTAATAAATGTTGTCTAATTCTTAATAAATCTGCTGAATTTATTTCACCATCTCCAGTTAAATCTCCAGATATAACTACAGTTAATGTCTCTGTTCCCGCATTAGTCTTAACAGTAATTTTATCACCAGTTCCTAGTTTACCTGATTTAGGTCCACCACTTTCAGTAGTAATAATTACACTTTGAGCACCTTTATTAGTTAATGTATTAATAACTGTATTAACTTCTGTATTTAAACTAATACCACTTATTATCCCACTATCATAACCATAGTTTGCACTTGATACTACACTTGATACTGGAACCTTAGTTTCTTCTGGTTGTTGGTTTTGATTATTATTGTTATTATTGTTGTTTTCATTGTTATTTGTGTTAGTATTATTTGATGTATTATTGCTTACTGTTCCAATCACTACTTTATTAAATGCACTGCTTGGTACATAGACAAAACTATTCCAATTATATTCATATCTTGGACTAGATTTAGAATCAGCATTCGTATAACTTAAGTTTGGTGTTAATGTTGGATCACTTTGAATCTTATACCATACATTATTATTTCCATCTTTTTCTTCTGCAAGCACTACTACAGCTGAATCCTTAGTTTGGTATTTATAATATCTACTAGTATTACTAGCAGTTTCATTATCTATATCAGCACCATTTGGTGTTTTCTTTGCATAAACAGTATTATTATCTTTAAGTACTGCTATAGTATATTGATTTTGTTTTCTTTCTTGGAAATCAAACAGCTTATCAAGTTCATAATAATAATGTGTAGCTTTTTCTGCCCAGAAAGGATCAGAAGCATATTTTAAATTTAACCCTTCAGCTTTATTACCTAAGTTTGCTCCTCTAAATCTCCAATCACCTGGTTGTAAGAAACCATATGATAACCAAGAATATGCAAATGCATCAATACAATCTGCAGGAGTTTCAAAAGTTCCTGATTGTAGATAAGGATTATTATCAACAGCACCTAAACCAAATAAATTATTCTTATCTTGTGAAATAGTACTATTTCCCCATCCACTTTCATTGATACCAATAGCTAACATTAATATAGCATTAGCGCCATACTTGTTTTGTGCATTAATAAATGCTTGACCTGTATTATATAATTTAGAAGTTGTACTATTACCTGTACCACGATTAATATATTGATTTATATTATTTGCATTATAAATTGTTTTAGTTCTAAAAGATATATATTGATAATAATTATAATATGGATTACTAGCATTAACTGAATTTTGATAAGTATTATTTTTATAATCATTAATCATTGTTTTTATATTAGTATAGAAATAATGACCATCATAACTATAATACTTAGTATCACTATTTAACATATCAGGTTTAGTATCTATAGTAAAAGAATATTCTCCTTTTGTACCAAATACATTACCTGGTGTATAATGTCTTAATTCATTATTTTCTACTTTATAATATTGAGCAGTTGGAGCCCAAACTACAGGAATAACATCATATAAAATAGCCCCATTATCTGTTTTATTTATCCATCCAACAAGTCCTGCTACTTTAATTTTAATTCTTTTAGAATTATAATCATAGTCTAATACAGCAGCATCATCAGGTTGAGTACTACGTATATAACTAATACTATTACCAGATGTAGCTCCATCATAAACATTAATATATCCTAATGGAATATTTGTATAACTAACATCATAATCTATAACAGCATATTTAGCATTAATAATCATACCATTTTCTATTAATACTAAATCTTCTCTTTGGTCATTGTTCATTGCTTGTTTAGCTTGATCATAATTCTCATAACAATCCACTTTTTCAAGTCCACCATCTGTTTTAGCTAAAGCAAGTTCAATATTAGGACATACTTTTCTTGAAGTTATCTCACTAGCTGACATAGCTTTAGGAAAATATGTAGGCATAACTAAAATAAATGTTAATATTAATAGTAACATTATTTTCTTTTTCATAGCACCACATCCTTCCTATAAATACTCAACTATATTATAACATTTTATAAAAATAAAGTATATATTTCGACAATTTATTTTCCCCTTATTTACAATAATTGTAAAGGAATGTAAAAGATAATAAATCTAAATTGTATAAATATTTTCATTTGATATAATTATAATAAAGAGGTAGAAAAATATGGCTACAAGGAAAAGAAGAAAGAAAAAAATTAAGTTTAATAATTTATTAATATTATTTGTCTTATTAAGTAGTTGTTTTTTAATATATCACATTCTATTACTTGGTAATATTGAAACCCAAATACGATATATTATTATTGGTTTTATTATACTTGTAAATATTATATTCTTTCTAGTAAAACAAAATAAAAATAAGAATATAGCTACTATAATGATGATATTATTTATTATTATTAATATAGTTGGTTCCTACTCTATTAATAAAGTATATAAACTTGTTGATTCTATTAATAAGAGTAAGATCATTTATTCTTCGAGTTTAATAGCTTTAAAAGAAAATGAAGTTGAGGATGTTAAAGATATTAAAAAAGCTAAAATTGGTTTAATAGATGATACTATGTCTATTGATAATTATGTAATAGCTAAAGAGATCATTGATAATGAAAAACTTGATAAAAATAATGAAATAGTTTCTTATAATGATATTTTAGTAATGATTAATGACTTATACGATAAAAAAATAGATTATATGTTTATATCTAGTAATTATGATATTATGTTTCAAGAAACCGAAGGATATGAAGATATAAGTGATAAAGTTAAAGTTATTACTGATAAAGAAAAAACTATTAAAAAAGGAAGTAATTCTTTTTCTCTAAAAAAAGGTAATGATATTAAACCTTTCTCTATTCTTTTAATGGGTGTTGACTCTGAAAAAGATGGTTTAAAAAGAAATAGTTATGCAAATGGAGATAGTCTTATTCTAATGACATTTAATCCTGATACTTTAAATATAACGATGATGTCTATCCCAAGAGATAGTTATTTACCTATTAGTTGTCGTGATAATAAAAAGAATAAATTAACTCATGCAGGATGGTTTGGCACTGACTGTATGATTGAAACTATTGAGAATGCATTTGATGTTGATATTAATTATTATGTTAAGATTAATTTTAAAGGAGTTGTTTCTTTAGTTGATACACTTGGTGGTGTTACTGTAGATGTTCCTAAAAGATTATGTACGGATAATTCTAGTCGTCAAGGAGAAATTTGTATAGATAAAGGTATTCAGACTCTTGATGGTGAAGGTGCATTAGTTCTAGCAAGAAATAGATATGACTTAAGTCGTGGAGATATAGACCGTGGTTATAACCAACAGTTGTTGATAAAAGCTTTAATTAATAAATTTACCGAAGTTAGAAGTGTTGATAAAATTTTAGATTTATTAGAAACTATATCAAATAATCTAGATACTAGTTTAACTACTGATGAAATATTATCATTCTATAATATATTTAAAGATGTATTAGAATCTCGTAAATATCAAAAAACAGAAGACTTCTTAAATATCATCCAGCTAAAAGTTAAAGGTGATGGAAAAATGATTTATTTTGATAATTTAAAACAGCGACTTTGGACTTATCAGTTAGATAAAGATAGTATTAAAGAAGCAAGTGATGAAATGAAAACTAATCTAGGATTAAAAGAACCTAATATCATTAAAGATTTTGAATTTAAACCATAAAAAAGAAGCACTAAGTGCTTCTTTTATTTTCAAATGGTGGGCTAAAAGAAGAAGTCGAATAACTTTTCAAGTAAGGATTAATCGATAGTAATAGGTTACTAACTAGCTAAATATCCTATAAAGGTATAATGATTTAATTAATTTCAATAATTTTAGCTGAACCTCTATAAGAAATCCTACCAGATACGGTATTAGACGGATTTTTAATAAAATAAGCAACAGTATGGGTCGATCCAGTTCGTCCATTAAATCCTTCTTCAGTTGCCATGTCATATATTTTTAATGCATCATTAGGCAGCAATATTGTTGAATCACTTTCATTCATAGTCTTGTCTCTAATTGAAAATAAAATAATTAATACATTTTTATCATTTTCAGAAAAAGTATAAGAAAAATCTTGAGGACCACTGGCATTAAGTGTATATAGTTCATTAAAATTTATTGTATTTGACTTGCTATACAATTCATCTATGGCATCCTTAACATTAGTTATATCTTCTCCATTTGATTTTTTCCATGTAGTATCTTTTGGAGTATATCCTATATCATTAGCAAATATCGCATATGCTGATACTCCTACAATTCCTCCAAAGATTAGTGCTCCTAATATAAATGTGAATATTGGATTCTTAATTATTTTCTTCATTATAGTTCACATCCCTCTAATATCTTATATATAAAATTATACACTACTTAGTTTTTAAAGTAAATAAAAAAACTCGAAGCTTTAATTGTTCGAGTATCAATCACTAATGGTGGGCCTAGATGGACTTGAACCATCGACCTCGCGCTTATCAGACGCGCGCTCTAACCAACTGAGCTATAAGCCCGTTAACAAGTTAACGATATAATCTTACTATATTTTTATTATTTAAGCAAGTGTTTTATTAAAAAAAAGTAATTTTTTCATAAAAAAAGTAAATCCTAATATTGGATTTACTTTTAATTATTAATTAAAGAAATCAATTATATTATCTTTTCCTACAATTTTATCAGTTATTTTTGAATCACTTATTTTTATTAATGTTGGTTCATTTATATTTAATGAGTTACTTGCATATTCAATATTAATTTTTTTATCCAAATCAACTATATAAAAAGGCATACTACTACTTAATTGATAATTATTAATTAAAGATTTATAGTATGATGCATAACTATCACTAAAATTATACGCTAATACATAATACTCATTATTCTTTCTATTAAACATTTCTCCAACTATTATCTCTTGATAATCAATCTTAGTTACTTTTTCTTCATTATTAGATTTTTTACCAAGTTTTATTTCACCCATTGCTAGTTTAGAACCAAGTAATACTAGTACAAATACTATTAGAACTCCTACACTTATTTTTATTACTCTCATGTAATCTAACTCTGTTGAAGTTGTTGTTTTATAATTTCTTTTAATCTTATTTCTTTTCATGCTTACCACCTATGACTTATTGTAGCACGATTATATTTGAAATGTAAAGAAAAATAGGGAAACTTCCCTATTTCATTACTGGTATAACATTAACTGATCGTGCAATATCTAGAAGTTCATTTTGACTCATAACATCACTAACTAAATAATAATCTATTCCTTCACTACTCCATGTAATACTATTATCAGTTAAAGCTCCAACTGTATCAATTAATAAATATGGTTCTCCATATGTAGGAATTATTGAAAATTCTTGTTCAATACTAGATGTTTCTTCTACAAGTAAGAATGGTTTTTCTCCTTCAAAAGTCATTATTACTCTTTCCCCATCAGATTTATTTACTTTTTCTGAATTAGTAAGAACTGTACCTGTAGGTATATATAGTGGATATATTATATCATCTAATGTAGATGTTGGTTTTTCCTCTTTAGTTTCATTTATATCAATAATATTGTTTAGGTCAAATGTATCTTTATTAATACCTGTTGGTTTTAAATCAATAGTTTTGAAAGTCATTGTCATTTGTTTAATATCATTTTCATCAACAACACTAACATTTCTTAAATTATAATCTTTATCAAATGTTACTACTTGTTTTGTTAGCTTGTTGTTGTTTGGATAATTAACACTACTAGTAATCATAATACTATTATCATCTTTAACTATACTTTTTTCTTTATCATTATTAATATCATCAATTATTGATTCAATTAAATAACTTTGTGAATTATTGTATGGCCAATCACTTTGAAATTTAAAACTTTTATTTAATGATGGTGTTACTACATAAACTCCATCTTCATTTTTTAAAATTATTTGTTCATGATTATTATTTCTATTCTTTAAGCTAACATAGAATTTATCTTTCTTTTGATATATAACTTTTACATCATAATTATAAGTATCATCATTATTTATTATTTCTAAATCTCCTGTTAATGTGTATGCTTTTAGATTATTATATTTCTTATTAATTCCTTTTAAAACATCATCTTTTTTATTAAAACAACCTGTTATAAAAAAACTGCACATTAATAAAAGTAATAGTATTTTTTTCTTCATTTACACTCCTCTTTTCTTTCTAATTAATACTATGATACATTTTTTTCTTTATTCATGAATATTTTTTATTTTTTTGATTATCCTAATACTGATATTAGAAAAGGAGGAATATAATGCAAACATTACAAAAATCATCACTTATACTTATAATCATAGGTGCAATAAATTGGGGATTAATAGGTTTGTTTGATTTTAATCTTGTTGAAACATTGTTTGGTGTAGATAATGTTATTACTAAGGTTGTATATGCTTTAGTAGGTATTGCAGGTATTATAGATATTAGTCTACTATTTGAAGATTTTGAATAAAGAAAAAAATACTGATTTCTCAGTATTTTTATTTTTCTTCAATTCTTATCTTAACTTTCTTAGTTTTTGTTTCATAAGTTAATTTAAGATCATCACCTGTAACAGTTACTTCTACTTCATGTTCTCCTGGAGTATATCCTGATAAATCAACTGTTGCTTTAATTGTATTTGTATCTAATGCATTAACAGCATCTTCACTACCTTTAACTATTACATTAACAGCACTAGACTCTTTAGATACAGCTTGTGCCTTATATTTTGAATCTAGATTAATAGTTGAAATTTTAACATCAGATATTTCCTTAGTTATTTCAGAATCTAATTCAACTTTAACTGCAATAGTACGTGTACTAATAGCTCTAACTCCTGAAGGTTTTACTATATTAATATTAAATGTTTTATCGCTAGATAAATCACTTACATCAATTTCAACTGGTATTGAAGTAATACCACTTATCTTATCTTCATCACCATAAATAGTAACTTTATTTATAGATGGTGTTAATTTACTTATAGCTTTACCAAATGCTATATCTCCTTTAGGTACAACTTGTATTGGAACTTCTTTTGATGGTGAAGATATAGTAATTTCAGCATCTATACTTCCTGGAACCATCTCAACATCAATTGGTAGTCCATTTTCATCATATGCCATTAAAGTTACATCTTTTAATGTGTAATCTCCAGCTACTGGATTACTTATTTTATCAATATCAATTAATGCTTTAACTGTTGCTACTTGTTTTAATTTATAGCTGGCACCTTTTATAATTACATCATTTCTATTTAATTTAACTTTAGATAATATTAAAGTTGAATCTAAATTATCTTTATGTAGTATATCATAATCTAATTCTCTAGTTTCAGATACTTTTTCATATACTACTATCTTTGCAGTAGAT
>Ga0247608_10003550_pt1 | contig 18118 bp, 20 predicted proteins | sample 176DNAGHGlowgp2_FD_193490 | JGI IMG/M metagenome (GOLD analysis project Ga0247608, IMG submission 193490) | Sheep rumen microbial communities from Palmerston North, Manawatu-Wanganui, New Zealand - 1766 DNA GHGlow gp2 | ecosystem: Host-associated > Mammals > Digestive system > Stomach > Rumen ... | reverse complement strand
AAGGCATTCAACATTGCTTGCGTGGCGATGTGTTCCAGATTGTACTCAGTCGCAGATTCATACAAGCCTACGAGGGTGATGATTTCAAGTTATATCGTGCCTTGCGGAGCATCAACCCAAGTCCGTATCTTTTCTTCTTCGATTTTGGTGGTTTCCGCATCTTCGGCTCTTCACCTGAGACGCATTGCAGGATTGAGAAATATACAAAGTCCAATGGTGAAATGGCATTCATGGCATACATCGACCCCATTGCAGGTACTACTAGACGCACGGGTAATGCTGAGGCAGACCGCCTGGGTGCTGAATACCTGAAGCATGACCCCAAAGAGAATGCCGAGCATGTGATGCTGGTAGATTTGGCACGAAATGACCTGAGCCGTAATTGCCATGATGTAAAACTTGATTTTTACAAAGACTTACAATACTACAGTCACGTGATACACTTGGTCTCAAGGGTATCAGGGGAACTGAACGATGGAGCCGACCCTATCAAAACATTTATCGACACCTTCCCAGCTGGTACACTTTCAGGAGCGCCAAAGATACGTGCCATGCAACTCATCTCTAAATACGAGCCACATAATCGTGGTGCATACGGGGGATGTATTGGTATCATTGGCCTGGATGGTTCGTTAAACCAAGCTATCACCATACGTACCTTCGTATCTCGCAATGGTGAACTATGGTTTCAGGCTGGCGGGGGTATCGTAGCTAAGAGCAATGAGGACTACGAACTGCAGGAAGTAAATAACAAATTAGGTGCTTTACGCAAGGCAATAGATTTAGCAGAAATAATATAATTACAAACCACACCAATATATTAATTATGAAAATAGTTATCATTGATAATTACGACTCGTTTACTTATAACTTGAGTCATTTAGTAAAGGAATTGGGAGCAGAGGTAATGGTACTTCGTAACGACCAGTTTCAGTTAGATGACCTAGAGGAGTTTGACAAGATCATCCTTTCGCCAGGTCCTGGCATTCCTTCAGAAGCAGGATTACTGTTAGATGTGATTCGTACATACTCTGACAAGAAGCCTATTTTAGGTGTTTGTTTAGGTCACCAAGCCATAGGTGAGGCATTTGGAGCCCAATTAGAAAATCTCAGCGATGTATTTCATGGCGTAGCATCACCTTGCCACATTGATAGGAGGGATTTGATTTTCAGAAGTCTTCCAGAGACAATTACTGTAGGCCGTTACCATTCTTGGGTGGTTTCCTATGAGAGTTTCCCTGCTTGTTTGGAAATTACAGCATGGAGTGACGAGGGCCAGATTATGGCACTACGCCACAAAGAACTCAATATTCACGGCATTCAATTTCATCCAGAATCCGTATTAACGCCTTATGGCAAAACCATCATTAAAAACTTTATCAAATCATGAAACAGCTATTGACTAAACTCCTCAACCACGAGGACTTGACACGAGAAGAAATGAAAACCGTACTTATTGGCATCACTCATAGTGAATATCCTAACGAACAGATTACCGCCTTACTTACGGCATTGCAGATGAGAGGCGTAACAGTAGATGAGCTATTAGGCTTCCGTGATGGCATTTTGGAAACGGGTGTACCTGCCATCCTAGACTGCGACCGTTATATTGACGTGGTGGGAACAGGAGGTGACCGCAAAAACACATTCAACATATCTACAACCGCCTGTTTCGTCATTGCAGGTGCAGGCTATAAAGTGGCAAAGCACGGCAACTATGCAGCAACATCTGTAAGTGGTGCCAGCAACGTGATACAACATCACGGTATAAAGTTTACTGATAACATCGATCACTTGAACCGCTCGCTCAACGAGACAGGCATCGTCTATCTGCATGCACAACTATTTGCCAAGGCGATGAAGTTTGTAGGCCCTATTCGTAAAGCATTACAGTTCCCCACAATTTTCAACCTGCTGGGCCCTATCGTCAACCCCAGCCAGCCCAAATGTCAGCTGTTAGGTGTGGCCAACCTTGACCAAATGCGCCTCTACAATAATGTATATCAACGTATAGGCATCGACTATGGCATTGTGAACAGCATTGATGGCTACGATGAAATATCACTTACTGGCAACTTCAAGGTAACAACCAACAACTATGAGCGCATTTTCAAGCCACAGGACTTGGGTTTCGACATAGCCAAACCCGAAGAGTTGGTGGGAGGTGCTAGTGAGGAAGAAGCTGCACAGATATTTGATGCCGTATTGGAGAATCGCGCTTTACCAGCACAGAAGAATATCGTACTGGCTAATGCTGCTTTTGGCATCCAAGTATTGGAGAAAGGACAGAAAGACATTGAAGAGTGCATTACCATTGCCCGTGAGAGCATAGACAGTGGTTCCGCTCTTCGTACATTCAAAAAGTTTGCTGAACTTAATTCATAAATCATGGATATTTTAGAGCAGATTATTGCCCATAAACAATTGGAGTTGCCTGCTATAAGAAAAGCTGTTGATAACGCTTTAAGTAACTATTCAACAGAACTATTATTCGCCCCAAAATCATCGCTACGTAAAGCATTGATTGAGAGCGACACAGGTATCATTGCTGAGTTTAAGCGCCGCTCCCCCTCAAAAGGGTGGATCAAAGAGGACGGACGTGCTGATATTATTCCACTTAGCTACCAGCACAATGGAGCATCAGCACTGTCTATTTTAACAGATGAACAGTATTTTGCAGGGCAAGATGATTTCATCCTAGAAGCAAAGCAGTCTGGTGTCACCCTGCCCATACTATATAAGAATTTCGTCATTGATGAGGCACAACTCTATGCAGCAGCTCTATGTGGTGCTTCTGCCGTACTGCTCATTGCTGCTTGTCTCACGAAAGTTCGATGCAAATCTCTGTTAGAGAAAGCACATGAATTAGGATTGGAAGTTCTATTGGAAATGCATTCAGAAACAGAATTGGAATACACAGAGCTGAAGCCAGATCTGTATGGTATCAACAACCGGAACTTAGGCACATTTATTACAGATGTTGAAAACAGTTTCCATTTAGTTGAACTGTTGCCAAAGGATTCTGTAAAAGTAAGCGAAAGTGGTATTTCAAATCCTGAGACGGTAAAAGCATTACGAGCAGCAGGCTTCAGAGGTTTCTTAATGGGCGAACATTTCATGAAATCAAATAACCCAGGAATCACGCTCAAACATTTTATAGAAAAATTATGATCATCAAGGTGTGTGGCATGAGAGATGCGGACAATATCCGCGAAATAGAGGCCTTAGGCATCGACATGATGGGTTTCATATTTTGGAGTGGTAGCAAACGATTTGTAAGCAAGATGCCAGTTTATATGCCTACAAAAGTGAAACGTGTGGGGGTGTTTGTTAATGAGAACGTAGAAAAGGTTAGGCGCATAGCTGAAATATATGAACTTGATTATGTTCAGCTGCATGGTTCAGAATCGCCTGCATATATCCAAAGTCTTAAATCCTCAATTCTCAATCCTCAATTCTCAATCATAAAAATTATTAAGGCTTTCAACATAGCCGATGCCTCGGATTTTGCACAAACAGAACCTTACGAGGGCATGGCCGACCTATTTCTCTTCGACACCAAAGGCAAAATGGTGGGTGGCAACGGACAGAAGTTCGATTGGAATGTGCTGAAGTTCTACAAGGGAAACACTCCCTATATACTTAGTGGTGGCATAGGCCCCGAAGATTCACTTAAACTACAATCGTTGAGATTGACAAACCATCCCGTTGGAAGTAATATCAATCCCAGATGTATCGGCATCGACCTCAATTCCCGCTTTGAAATAGCAGCGGGGATTAAAGATATACAGAAAATCAAAACATTCATCCAGTCATTAAACAGAACATCATTATGAATAACAAAATCAATAACCTATTTGAAAACAGTAAGGACAAAAAACTCCTTTCACTCTATTTCTGTGCAGGATGTCCCACCTTGGAGGGCACTGCAGATGTAATAATCTCTATGCAACGTCACGGCATCGCTATGATTGAGGTGGGCATTCCCTTTAGTGACCCGTTGGCTGACGGCCCTGTCATACAAGATGCTGCCGCCCGTGCATTGAGAAATGGAATGACACTCAACAAACTTTTCTCACAACTCGAAGCCATCAAAGACCAAGTGCACATTCCTTTGGTACTGATGGGTTATCTTAACCCTATTATGCATTATGGATTTGAGAATTTCTGTCAATCGTGCGTAAAAGCTGGCGTAAGTGGAGCTATTATACCTGATCTTCCTTTTGAGGACTATCTACACATTGTTAAACCTATAGCCGACAGACACAACTTACGCATCATCATGCTCATCACACCAGAAACTAGCGAAGAACGCATCAGGCTGATAGATAACAACACAAATGGATTTATATATATGGTATCGTCAGCATCGATAACAGGTGCACAGAAAAACTTTGATGAACAGAAACAGGAATATTTCCATCGCATCCACAAGATGAATCTTCAGAACCCTCGTATGATAGGTTTTGGGATCAGCAATGCGCAAACTCTTAAGGCCGCACAAGACAATGCCGCAGGTGCCATCATCGGTTCAAAGTTCGTATCCCTTCTCAATGAGTCGAATGGTGATGCTGATGCTGCCTTAAATACATTAATCCAAGAATTAAGTTGAAAGGATTTGCACGACAGCCCTTGAAACACCTTTCATTTACTACGGGAGGATGGTCAGTCCTCCCATAGTAGAGTAAGGGTCCTCCCGTAGTAGACGAAACACGTACCACTAGCATGAATATTTATAATACACGCTCGGCAGGAGTATATGCAAGTCCGAAGCAATCAGCCACAGCCCTGTATGTAACCTTGCCCGCAGCCATATTCAGTCCTTTCAGCAAGGCAGGATCATCTTTACAAGCTTGCTTCCATCCTTTATCGGCTAAAGCTAGTGTGTAGGGCTGAGTGGCATTGGTAAGGGCAAAGGTTGAAGTGCGACTAACGGCTCCAGGAATATTGGCTACAGCATAGTGTACGATGCCATCAAGCACATATACAGGATCGCTATGTGTAGTTGGCCGACTCGTCTCAAAGCATCCCCCTTGATCAATGGCCACATCCACCAATACGGTGCCTGGCTGCATAAGTTTCAACATATCACGAGTAATGAGATGTGGTGTCTTGTCGCCAGGAATCAAGACCGATCCTATCACCAGATCTACTGTTGGTAGTTCATGCTCTATCTGCATGCGAGAAGCATACATCGTGTGCACATTAGCAGGCATAATACTATCCAAATAACGCAAACAGTCGAGACTCACATCAGCAATGATAACATCAGCCCCCATGCCAGCAGCCACGTGAGCTGCACTACGTCCGACTCGTCCACCGCCCAAAATCAGTACCTTGCCTGGTTTCACTCCTGGTACACCTCCTAACAGAACACCTTTGCCACCATAAATCTTCTTCAGATAAGTAGCCCCCTCTTGTACTGCCATTTTCCCAGCCACTTCACTCATAGGAATGAGCAAAGGCAAACTATGATCTGTACGCTCTACAGTCTCATAAGCAATACAAACGGCACCACTCTTAAGCATGGCATGCGTCAACTCTTCATCAGCAGCAAAATGGAAATAGGTAAAAATCACCTGACCAGCTCTTATCATAGGATATTCTGGAACTATTGGTTCTTTTACCTTAACAATCATCTCTGCAGTAGCATACACATCATTGATAGCAGGCAGTATCGTAGCACCTGCCTTTACATACTCGGCGTCTGAAAAGCCACTGTTTTCACCAGCAGTATGCTGTACCACCACTGTATGATGGTGTCGCACCAACTCAGCAACGCCCATTGGGGTCATGCCGACACGATTTTCATTGTTCTTGATTTCTTTAGGAATTCCGATAATCATGGTATTAGTTTTTTAAAGGTCATTTCAAAAATAATATAAAAAGAATATTTATACAAGTAACGCAACTATATTTCATCAATTTCAGTCCTTTTATTGACTATCCATTTGTTAAATTATGTAATTTTTATGTTGAATAGCATGTTTTGTTAACTTTTTATTATTATCTTTGCAGCGCCAAAAGAAGAAAAAGGATAATAAGAGAGAGAGATAAAAAAAGATTGTTTAACTAGTCTTTGGTGAGAGCAAAGACTTAAAGAAGGAGGTTAATATGACCAAGAATGCAAACACTATTTCAATGCTGAAATATAGCATTGAGCGTTATCAGAGAATGGGTAATGGAGCTATGTGTCAAGTATTGAAAAGCAAGCTGATGAAGCTGCAGGACCAGCAAACAGAGCTTGCTTGATTTTTTACTAAAACAAATATCTTTATAATAAAAAACGGAGGGCTGTGAAGCTCTCCGTTTTTTATTTAATGACACAATGCAAGGCTATACTATCAAAAAAACTTTCCTTATTCTGCATTAGGGGCATCTTCTTCCGTTTTCTCCTCAAAGTCGGTGTTACCGCTCTTCACGAGGATATTATACCAACTGATGAGTTTCCGGATATCGTTGGGATGCACACGATCGCGATCGAAATCAGGCAACACCTGTTCGAGATAAGCTTGCAACTCAGCTGTGTTGGCCTTCTTGAAATCAAGTGCCACCTCTGCGCCATTTTCTTTTTCCAACATATTTTTCAACACCTGGCGAAGAGAAACATCCTCTGCATTAGTGAACATAGAGATGTCGCCCAAAGATACGATTTTGTCATTGCCGTAAGCTGGTGAACGACGGCCATCAATCAATGATTCAACAATGAGCATATTCTTACCTTGTGATACCAGCTTGTAAAGGCCTGGTTTACCAGCAATAGATAAAATGGTTTTCAACATAATATTATTCCTTATTTAGTATTTATTGATGCGAAGATAAACATTATTTTTGAGATAGCGTGTTAATAATTTGCAAAACCTGTGGAATGACAGGAGTTTTTCCATCATTAAGCACTACGAACTGGCTCCGAAGGCACTTCTCGTCATCAGACATTTGCTGACGAATACGCTCTTCAATAGCACTTCTTGAAACACCGTCTCGCTGCATGGCACGCTCAATACGAACCTCTATAGGCGCTGACACCATAATGACACTATCTACCACATCATCAAAGCCTGCCTCAAAAAGGATAGCCGACTCTATGCCTACCATATCAGCCTCTTGTTTGGCAGTCCACTCCTTAAAGTATTCTTTTACTACGGGATGTATAATGCGATTGACCTGCAGAACGTGTTCTGCAGAAGCAAACAAGTATTGAGCTAAAAGGGGTTTGTTTAATTGACAATTGGCGATTGGAGGAAGATATACTTCGGGACCAACGAGGGCAATTAACTGTGCGCGAATTCCAGAATGCACTACACAAAGACGCTTGGACTCTGTATCGCTATCAAAGACAGGTATTCCTATCGTCTGTAACGTACGAGCCACAACGCTTTTACCACTACCTATTCCTCCTGTGATGCCTAACCTAATCGGAGTCATCTTTGGAAACATTTTCAATCAAAAAATCTATTTGAGCAGGATAGACACGCACTTGACTTATCCCCTTGGGCATCTTCTTAAGCTTAACTTCATATTTTTCACCTTCTAGCTTGCGTAATTCTTCATAGCTCACCAGAACATGAAAATCTTCAGGCTTTATGTCTAGGTATTTGGTTAACCCCACATGAAAAGTTACTTTCACTTTTGATGGGAAAGCGCGTAATGCTTTGCCAGCAGGGAAATTCACTCCTTCTATAGGTACTTCAACAGATTTCTCTGTATAAATATCAACTGGTAAGATAAGCTCTACCACATCTGGTACAAATTTCACTCCCTTACTGCCAACCAGTTCAACTCGACGGTGCAATGTATCTTCTATCTGTGTATCTTCAAAATAATTGGTATAGGCCACCTGAATGGTGTCTAGTGCTCCTTGAGGAGCATAAACTGTAACCTGAGAAGGATTAAAGATAGTGTCACTAATATAATATTGCTGGCCGGGCGTCACCTTACCTTGCAAACGTACTGGCACTTTCTTTGACTTACCTTCGGAATAATAATAATCAATAGTATCAGGCTTTATGGCAGATACAGAAGTTGAATTAGCCAGTTGAGCAAGAATGGATTTATTATAGAAATTGCTCAATAACGAAACGTGGTGACGACGATTTTGATGTTCAGCAAAATCAATATTTATAGGATAAAAACGTTTTGTTAGCTGATAATTTAATAAAGTATTGCCTTTATCACGCAAAGTAACAGTAAGGTTCTCTGGAAAATCAGAAGTGATGACGATATTCTCTGGCACATTCTTAAGTTTTAGGGGCACCTTGACTTCAATTTCATACTCTCGGTCAAGGGTTTGCTCTAACCAGAACAAAGCAGCTATGAGCAGAAAAAAAAGAAAAGTAAAGACCTCCCTACTACTTTTGCTGAGCAAGAAGTCTTTAATTTTACTAATAATATGCCAAAAACGTTCCTTCAATGCAAGTTATTTTGTCTGGTTGTTGGCATTAGCATCAGCAGCTGCTGCAAAGATAGAATTTTTGTCAACACACACTTTCACATTACGATCTATTTCAAGCATCACATCATTGTCATTAATTTCTTTAATAACTCCATGGATACCACCAGCAGTGATAACTGACTGACCTACCTGCAATGATCTGCGGAACTCCGAAATTTCCTTCTGTTTTTTGTTTTGAGGACGGATCATGAAGAAATACATGATAACGAACATCAGGATCAGCATGATCCACATCATAGATGAATCCATTCCCGCCGCGGGAGCTTGTAACATTATATTCATATTCATTATTTATTAGGTTACTAATTAATTATTATCTAAAACTTAAAAAAACAATTATATAAATCTATAATCAATTTTTGGTGATTTTACCTTCTTTTCGGAGTTTCTTCACAATACCATCCAAAGTACCATTAACAAAAGAGCTGCTTTTAGGAGTACTATAGTATTTGGCTATTTCAACATACTCATTAAGTGACACACTAACAGGTATATTTGAGAAACTCAGAATTTCAGCCAGCGCGACTTGCATAATCACCACATCCATAAATGCAACGCGGTTAATGTCCCAATTACGGGTGCTTTCACTCACCAGATGACGATACTCATCGCAATTAAGCACCGAACGACGCAATAAACGAACTGCAAAGGTACGATCATCTTCATCCTTAAACTCGGGAAGCAACTGCTGATCTGCACCATTAATACCATCAAAACGATTGATGGTTTTCAGTACGAAGGTATCAACAATCTCCTTGTCATCATTCCAATAAAGGCTCATTTCCTCTAGTAGATCTTCCAATTCTACATTTTTGTTGATAAAAGACTTATAGAGTGCACGCCAAAACTCACGATCATCTTCAAAGGAAGTATCTTTCTTGGTCATGTACTCATTATATATATCTGAACTCTGAATCTTATCTAAAAGTTGTTTGGTAAACTCCTCATGATCGATAAGCCATGAACGCTTTTGCTTATCCTGATAATCCAACAACATCTTGTTGCACTGTAATTGGGCAATAAACTTATTGGTTACAAACCGCATATTAGGGTGTATATCATCATCAGTAGCCAGTTTCTTAAGCTTAGCATTCTCAATACGCCTTGAAGCACATTTTGTTAGATCTACCATGAGAAGTAATAAATAGTTATAAAGGTCATAGGCTTTTGATAGGCTGAAAAGTAGCTCTTTTTCAGCAGCATCCAAGTTATTGCTGCCATTTTGATAGTAGGCATACACAATTTGAATAATCTTTAATCGGATAAGAACTCTGTTTATCATAATTAATTATTTTCTGCAAAGGTAGACATTTTTTTTGTCGTTACCACATAAACACTGTTTTTTTCTTGGTCAGATAAAAAAAAATAACCAACTTTGGGCTGTAATTGAGAATAGTCATACTAAAATAATAAAATATGGAAGATTACAAGAAAAAAAGTGCTGTTGAAGGCGGCGACAAGGAGATTGTATATTCACAATCAGTAAAGGCCGGCAAGAGAATTTATTACATGGATGTTAAGAAGAGCCGTAAAGACGAGCTTTTTCTTGCCATCACCGAAAGCAAGAAAATAGTTACTGGCGAAGGTGATGATGCGCAGGTGAGCTATGAAAAGCATAAAATATTTTTATACAAAGAAGATTTCGACAAATTCTGCAATAGTTTGAATGAGGCTATTGCTTTTATCAAGGAGCGCCAGCCTTACGAAACTCCAGCACCTGTAAAAGAAAATACTCCAGAAGAAGTTCCTGAAATAGAAGTAGAGAATACAGACTTGAATGCCCCTTTAAAAATAGATATTGATTTTTAAAGAGAAGTTTTGATAATTCAGAAAAGTGTTGTATCTTTGCACCGCTTTTTTGCAATCATTGTGCGTCTTTACATGCACTGTGTGATGGTGAATTAAGCAAAACAACTTAATTTTAGAGTAACACAAAAAATTGAAAAAATGAAAAGTTTTGATTTAACTGGTTCTTTAAGAACAATTGCTGAACGTTCTTCTGAGCAGCAGAAGGTTTTGAAAGCTATGCGTAAAGAATGCTTGATTCCTTGCGTTATTTACGGTGGTGAGAAAAATGTGAATTTCAGTGTAAAGAGCGCTGATGTACGCAAGTTGGTTTACACTCCAGATATCCATTATGTAAACCTGACAATTGATGGCGAGGTTCATACAGCTATCGTTCGTGAAATTCAGTTCCACCCTGTAAAGGACACCATCCTGCACATGGATTTCCTGGAGATTAACGACAAGAAGCCTATCGTCATGGAAGTGCCTCTGAAGTTGCAAGGTTTGGCAGTAGGTGTAAAAGCCGGTGGAAAGATGCGTCAATTAATGCGTACATTGAAAGTAAAAGCTCTCTATACTAACATTCCTGAGATGCTAACTATTGACGTTACTGACATGGGACTGGGTAAGGCAAAGAAGATTGCTGACCTAAGCTATGAGAACCTCGAGTTGATTAATCCTAAGACTGCTGTTGTATGCATGGTAGCTGCAACTCGCCAGTCAAAGGATGCGGCAGTTGCTCAGTAATTACTGGACAGGAACAATAGAACTAAAAATTGCGGATTGGCGCATCACTCTTCGTGAGGCATCAATCCGCATATTCTTTATAAAATGTGGAGTTTCCTACATCTATTCGGCTCCGCTAAACGTGCAGAGCAGCAAATAACATACAATATGATAAAGTATCTAGTAGTAGGCTTGGGCAATATAGGCCCTGAATATTGTAAAACTCGCCATAACACAGGGTTTATGGTGGTAGATAGATTTGCAGAGAAAAATAACGCGGCTGCTTGGGAAGACCGTAGATATGGTTTTATCAACCGAGTTAACATCAAAGGTAGGCAAATTGTACTACTGAAACCATCTACTTTTATGAACCTGAGTGGAAATGCTGTACGCTACTGGATGAAAGAGGAAAACATTGCTTTAGAAAACCTATTAGTTGTAGTAGACGATTTGGCACTACCCATCGGCGAGCTACGGCTGAAACCAAAAGGAAGCGATGCAGGACATAACGGGTTGAAACACATCGCCGACATATTGGGTACTCAATCTTACGCCCGACTGCGTTTTGGAATTGGAAACGAATATCCTAGAGGTGGACAAGTAGACTTTGTGCTGGGCAAGTTTGATGACGAAGATCTGAGTTTTTTGTCTGAACGCATAGATATAGCTTGCGAAATGATTAAAAGTTTCTGTCTGGCAGGCATCACCACTACGATGAACCAGTTTAATAAAAAATAGTACTATCAATGGGAAGTGCAAGAATTGATAAATGGTTATGGGCTGTACGCATTTTCAAAACACGTTCAATGGCTGCAGAAGCATGTAAAAAAGGGCGTATATTGTTAAATGGGACTCAGGCCAAACCTGCCCATACTATAAAGGAGGGCGATATAGTAAGTGTCAAAAAACCTCCTATCACATGGTCATTCAAAGTGTTGCAGTCAATTGAAAAGCGTGTGGGTGCCAAGTTGGTACCTAGTATGATGGAGAATGTTACGGCCCCCGATCAGCTAGAATTGTTAGAGGTAAGTAAAATAAGTGGGTTTGTTAACCGAGCTAAAGGGACAGGTCGGCCTACCAAGAAGGAGCGTCGCGAATTGGAAGATTTTACTGACCCAATCTTTCTTGGAGACTTCGACTTTGACTTTGACAGCGATGACGAAGAAGATTTTGGAGACTAACCAATGAAAACAAACAAAATAGAAACCCTTAATAAAGTCTTTTAGTAATATATTATTTTAATTATTCAGATCTTGCCTAGGATTTTATCCATTACCCAATTAGTTAGCGTAGCACTTTCTCCATCGCAAGTGCATACTTTGTGCTCTAATAAATGATCAACAACGGCCTGAATGATAGGTTGCTGCACATAAATAGGATTCTCCACTAATATTTCCTCACACTTGCCTTCAGTATAAAGTCTAATGGGCTCATAAGTATATACAGAGAAGCTAATGGTACCCTTGTCACCTATCACTACAATGCGGTCTTCTCTTGCTGACTCTTGTGCGACAAAGCACCATGAGCCACTGCCCACTAATCCGCTTTCGAACTGGAAACAAGCACTTAGTGAATCTTCTACTTGATAAAGCCCTCCGCGATTTGCCTTAAAACCGGAAGCCTCAATAATAACACCAAAGATATACTGTATCATGTCAATCTGATGTGGAGCTAAGTCATAAAAGTAGCCTCCACCTGCTATATCAGGCTGAAGTCTCCATGGTTGCGTGCCACTAAAATCCAAGTCACGAGGCGGTACCTCAAAACGAATTTGTATATTGGCAATATTTCCAATAACTCCATCTTCTACTAGCTGCTTTACTTTCTGAAAATATGGAAGATATCGACGATAGTACGCGACAAAACATGGAACACCAGTTTCTGCAGATATGCGATTGATACGGCAGCATTCTTCATATGTAACAGCCATAGGTTTTTCAATATACACAGGTTTACCTGCCTTCATGGCCATAATAGCATAAGTAGCATGGGAGGATGGTGGGGTAGCTATATAAACAGCATTCACGTCAGGATCGTTTACTAAGGCTGATGCATCATCATACCATTTTGGTATGCTCCTCTCTTGGGCATAGTCTTTGGCTTTTATTAAATCACGACTCATCACACCAACCACTTCAGAATTCTCTATCTTCTGAAAAGCAGGACCACTCTTATACTTAGTCACTTCTCCGCAACCTATAAATCCCCAATGTACTTTTTCCATAATTTATTCTGTTACCATCTTTATAGTCAAAATTGATTTGGTCTTCGCCGCTATTTCCGTAGAACTATTGATCTTGTGTCTCAATCATATGAAATTGCGTATCCTCCGCAGACAACAGACTGAACAGCTGTCCGTTCTCCAACAATCCATACAACATCACCAAACTGGAACAGCTCATGTGGATTAGCTGCATGCAACTCATCAGAACCACGCTCCACACCTACAATCATGCAATGATAACGATTACGAATACCGCTATCAATCATATTCTTACCCAAGAACGGAGAATTCTCATCAATCACAAACTGACGCAGTATCATCTCACCACGCTCGTAAATATCTTCCTCAAATTCCATCTTGGGTATTAGTATCCTACTGAATTTTGCTAGTTCAGCATCAGTACCTATCACTTGAATGCGATCATTAGGATACAAGCGATCACATGCTTTCGGGATGTTGATGCGCTTCTTCCCTCGCAGAATCGACACGACATGTACACCATAAAGTTTGCCAAAGTTAAGATCTTTCAATGTGCTACCCACCCACTCGACCTCTGCAGGGACCTCAAAGTCTGCTAAGTGAATATCCTTTGACATCAGTCTTCCCGCATAATCAGGTTTCTTTGTACCTAAATATTCTGCCTTCACTTCACGAGAACGTAGGTTTTTGAAAAAAATATTCTCAATGATATTCGACTGATGCTTCAATCCTCGAGAAATAATCATAACTGATGCCAGTATCAAGGCCAAGCCGAAAATCAAAGCTGTAGATATTTCAAAAAGAGATGAAATAACAAACATCAAAAAAACAATGGCTATCAGTACTCTAATTATTACCGTTGCTAACAATGGAGCATGATTTTTTGAATCTTGCCACAGAGCAACAAATTCTTTACCATGGTTACCCCTGACCATGATAGCACGTAACATTGGAGCTAAGAACAAAATAGTAATAATTGCTACTAACAGGTTACCCCATACGCCAGGAATGATGCCTACTACAAAAGGTTGTACAATATTGAGGGAAATAGTAACAATGGCCACGCATACAATAGAATAGATTACTGTATTGCGAACGATGTTTACTAAAAATCTCTTCCACACACTGTCATGATTGACATTGCGAGTACCTGTGGCATAGCGTGCCAATGTATGTTTCCATTTTTCTGGCAAGTGCGCTTCTACGAGATCTGAAGCTGGTTCAGCCAATCGTATCATATAAGGCGTGAGGAAAGTAGTAATGACAGACACAGCTACAACTATGGGATATAGGAAATTACTAGTAACACCCAATGAGACACCCAATGAGGCAATAATGAATGCAAACTCACCTATCTGGGTTAAGCTGAAACCGCATTGCATAGATGTTTTAAGTGTTTGACCAGAAAGTAGCACACCCAAAGAACCAAAAATACTCTGTCCCAATAAGATAGTCAATGTAATAGCTAGAATGGGGACTGCATACTCTAATATCATCGAAGGGTCTACCATCATACCCACAGACACAAAAAAGATAGCTCCAAAAAGGTCTTTTACTGGTTTAACAAGGTGGTCGATGTGTTCAGCTTCCACAGTCTCTGCCAAAATAGACCCCATGATAAAGGCACCAAATGCAGCGGAAAAGCCCGTTTGTGCTGCTATCACAACCATAAAGAAGCACATAGCCAATGACACAATCAGCAATGTCTCATCGCTCATAAGTTTGCGTGTCTTACGTAGTAACAAGGGAATCAACCATATACCAACTACAAACCACAAAATTAAAAAGAATCCTAGCTTACCAATGCTAAGCAGCAAATCTAAACCTTCAACATTATTACTTACCGCCATAGTTGAAAGTAATACCATCAGCACAATAGCTAGAATATCTTCAAGTATGAGAATGCTCATCACTAACTGAGTAAACTGTTTATTAAACAAGTCTAAATCGGCAAATGCCTTATAAATAATGGTTGTAGATGACATCGCCAACATACCACCCAAGAAAAGACAATCCATTCGGCTCCAAGCGAAAAGCGTACCTACACTCACCCCCAGAAAAATCATACAGAAGATAATTGTACATGCAGCAATAATAGCTGATCCCCCCACTTTGACTATTTTCTTGAAACTGAACTCTAGGCCCAAAGCAAACAATAGAAATATTACACCTATATCTGCCCATAAATGCACGTTTTCAATATCAACAACAGATGGAGTATAACTAAGGTGTGGGCTGGCAAGAAATCCTGCAACTATATAGCCTAGTACCAAAGGTTGTTTGAGTTTTTTAAACAAGAGTGTCATCACACCGGCACTAAACAATATAAGCGCTAAGTCTTCAATCAAGGGAGCTAATTCAGACATTTTCTTCGCGTATAATAATTATCGACGAGGCAAAGATAATGCAATTTCTATTATTTTGGACAACAATTAGGGCTAAAAAAATTTTCTACTCTTAATAGAATTGTGTAACTTTGCAGTCAAATAGAAAATACTAATTTTTTAAATAAACAAAAACAAATGAAAATTTCACACATTGAGCATCTGGGCATCGCAGTTCCCAGTATTGAGAAAGCTCTCCCCTATTTCGAGAATGTTTTAGGTTTAAAGTGCTACAACATCGAGGTTGTAGAAGACCAGAAGGTTAAAACAGCCTTTCTGAAAGTTGGTGAAGTGAAGTTAGAACTTTTAGAGCCAACAAGTCCTGAGAGTACAATCGCTAAGTTTATTGAAAAGAACGGAGGTCGTGGTGGCATGCACCATTTGGCATTCTGCATTGAAGACGGTGTCGCCAACGCGTTGGCAGAAGCTGAAGGTTTGGGCATTGCATTGATTGACAAGGCTCCTCGCAAAGGTGCTGAAGGTCTCAATATTGCATTCCTGCATCCAAAATCAACAGCAGCCGTGCTGACCGAACTTTGTGAAAACCCCAATAAATAATCATAATCGTTACAATACAATGAGTAATCAGGTTGAAAAGATTAAAGAACTGATCGAGCTTCGTGCAAAGGCTCGTCTGGGCGGTGGCGAAAAAGCTATCGAAAAGCAGCACGCTAAAGGTAAATATACAGCTCGTGAGCGCATCACTATGCTGTTGGATGAAGGCAGTTTCGAGGAGATTGACATGTTTGTGCAGCATCGTTGTACTAACTTTGGTCAAGAAAAGAAACATTTCCTGGGTGACGGTGTCGTAACCGGTTGTGGTACTATCGATGGTCGTCTTGTATATGTTTTTGCACAGGACTTCACTGTATTTGGCGGTTCACTGTCTGAAACTATGGCACAGAAAATTTGCAAGGTAATGGACCTCGCTATGCGTATGGGTGCTCCTTGCATCGGCATCAATGACTCTGGTGGTGCTCGTATTCAGGAAGCTGTTAACGCTCTGGCTGGATATTCAGAAATCTTCGAGCGTAACATTTTGGCTTCAGGTGTAATCCCACAGATTTCAGGTATCTTTGGCCCTTGTGCAGGTGGTGCTGTTTATTCACCTGCCCTGACTGACTTCACCATCATGATGGAAGGTACTTCATACATGTTCCTTACTGGTCCAAAGGTGGTTAAGACCGTGACTGGTGAGGATGTGAATGAGGAGAATCTTGGTGGTGCCAGCGTACATTCAAGCAAGTCTGGTGTAACCCATTTCACCGCTTCTACCGAGGAAGACGCCTTGTCACTGATTCGCAACCTTATTAGCTATATTCCTCAGAACAACATGGAAGAGGCTCCACGCAAGGCATGCAACGATCCAATCGACCGTATCGAGGACTCTCTGAATGAGATTATTCCTGACAATCCTAACCATGCATATGATATGTATGAAGTGATTGGCGCTATCGTTGATAACGGCGAGTTCCTGGAAGTTCACAAGAACTACGCTAAGAACATCATCGTTGGTTTCGCCCGCATGAACGGCCAGTCTGTAGGTGTGGTAGCTAACCAGCCTAAGATGATGGCAGGTGTACTCGACTGCAACGCTTCTCGCAAGGGTGCCCGTTTCGTTCGTTTCTGCGATGCATTCAACATTCCTTTGGTAACATTAGTTGATGTTCCTGGATTCTTGCCTGGTACAGGTCAGGAATACAACGGTGTGATCCTTCATGGCGCTAAGCTGCTGTATGCTTACGGAGAGGCTACTGTACCAAAGGTGACCGTTACCCTGCGCAAGAGCTACGGTGGTTCTCACATCGTGATGGGTTGCAAGCAGCTGCGTGCTGATATCAACTACGCTTGGCCAACCGCTGAGATCGCAGTGATGGGTGCAGCAGGTGCCGTTGCAGTACTGTTCGCTAAGGAAGCTAAGGAGAAAGAAGATCCTAAGGCATTCCTGGCTGAGAAGGAAGCTGAATACCAAAAACTGTTCGCTAACCCATATAATGCAGCAAGCTATGGCTATATTGATGACGTTATCGAGCCACGTAACACCCGCTTCCGTATCATCCGTGCTCTGGAACAGTTGAAGAACAAGCGCCAGACCACTCCAGCTAAGAAGCATGGTAATATTCCATTGTAATCTTTAATAACAGACAATTTATGAAGAAAATCAATTTTGGAATAATTCTTGCCTTCGTGCTGGCAGTGAGCTTCACTTCCTGCCGTGACCTGTCAACCAGCAGCAAAGTACTGATTAATGAGGTCATGATGCAGAATGAAGACAACGCAACCGATGAATATGGTGCACACAGCGCATGGATAGAATTATTCGTCAAATATTACGGACAGATAGATGTAGCCGCTTACCAAATCGAGGCTCAAGCCGAAGGTGAGGCACCTGTGCGTTACACTATCCCTAAGGGTGACCAAATCACCTCTGTTGCTGCCCGGCAACACATCGTGTTCTGGGCAGACGGACAGCCAAACCGCGGTACCCTGCATACCAACTTTACCTTGGATCCAACCAAGACTACTACCATCCGTCTTTTTAATTCTAACAAGGATTTGATTGACGAG
>Ga0247608_10003542_pt1 | contig 18165 bp, 20 predicted proteins | sample 176DNAGHGlowgp2_FD_193490 | JGI IMG/M metagenome (GOLD analysis project Ga0247608, IMG submission 193490) | Sheep rumen microbial communities from Palmerston North, Manawatu-Wanganui, New Zealand - 1766 DNA GHGlow gp2 | ecosystem: Host-associated > Mammals > Digestive system > Stomach > Rumen ... | reverse complement strand
AACGTTTCCGCCTTTTTACTTCCGTCACTCCCCCCTTTCACACAGATAATTGTTAATTTGAAGAGTCCCCCATTTTTTAACCCCTCTATATACCCAAATGGTATTTTTCACTCAGAATTACCCCCCTCTTCCGAAAAAAATTTTTATTATTTTGATATTTTGAGGAAAAATAAAAGAGACAGGCCTGACTCTCTCATCAGTCCTATCTCTTCTCTTTTGTCCTATTCTGATTATTTCTATTTTATATGCGCACTTGCTCTGTGAACTTGGAGCACTGTCAGCTGTACATCCTGCTCCTGCCTGCAAGCAGTTTCCTCATATCACCTACCACCCTGTCAGGGCTTATGATCTTTACCTTATCCCCGAGGGATAATATCCAGCACAAGAACTGGTTGCTCACCCTAACAGCCACAGTAACATCCAGGTGCTCATCATCTACTGCGACAACTGTCTTGTTCCTGCCAAAACGATCCGCTATGATCGGGTACATGGGATCCTCAATCCGCAGGGTGACCCGTTCCTCATATCCGTCATACATATCAAAGCACTTTTCAGCATAATCCGGTACTGACATGCCCTTAAAAGGCCTCGTATCCGACGGCTCATCTACCATATGCGCATCCGCTACCCTGTCCATACGAAAATGCTTAATCTCACCATCATCCTCACAGCCCACCATATAATAATTCTGGTTATTGCTTATAAGTGTCCATGGACTCACAATATATACCTTCCTGTCATGGCGGTATACCTTCTCAGTCTTAAGTTCAACTCCGCCATCAGAGTTTCTTATCCTGCGGGCAAGAATGTCGAAATACAGAAAGCTTATTTTCCGGCTTCTGTTTATCGCAGAATATACCACATCCACATTATAAAAAATTGCACTGTTACTGCTCTTTATCCTGCCGCTGACATACACCTGGCGGTTAAGCAGCTCAGCCTCATATCTGCTTGCATACGCTTCCATCTTTTTGATAAGTTTTCCTGATTTGCTCTCGGTGAGAAAACGGGAAGACTGGATGCTGTCCACTATCGTTTTCAGCTCCGCCAGCTCAAAATTCCTGGTCGTAATATGATAATGATTATCCTTACCGATCTTATCGCTTACGACATCTATCCCGAAGATGGAAAGCCACTTGATATCATCTGCAAATGTTTCCCTGTTCGGTACCTCGAAACCATATTCCGAAAGCCTGTTACATATCTGCTTCCGTGTCAGATAATGTCCGTCATCAGTTTCCTCATAAAGAATCTTTGCCAGGTACATCAGCCTTAGCTTCTGAGGAGTATATCCGCCCATAATTACACACCTTCTTTCCTCATTACCGTCTCAAGCAGCATAATCCCTGCCCTTCCGGCACTTTTTGCTTTATTATATCTTGACAAAACCCATAAAACAACAGTTTTCAGCCTCAAAGCCCTTACATGTCCATCTATTTCGACACGTTGTGGGATAAATGTTCAATCTTGGAATAATATTTTCATTTGTTCAGTATTGACATCCGATACCCCATTGAATAAAATGATACTCATAGGTCTTTACCTTATCAACAAAATCTACAAGGAGCAATCTGTCATGGGAGACGAAACATATGTTGTCAAGTCACACGACTTTCATCAGGATGCCGAGTATAGTTCCTGGATATCCGAAATCAAACAGCGTTACAAAGCTTCTCAGATAAAAGCAGCCGTCAAAGTCAACTCAGAAGCCCTGCTCTTCAACTGGCAGCTCGGCAGAGATCTCGTTACCCGCAAAGCAGAAGAAAAATGGGGCAAAGGCGTAGTAGAACAAGTCAGTCTCGATCTCCAAGATGCTTTTCCGAATGTTAAAGGATTCGGTGTAACAAACCTCTGGTATATGAAAAGATGGTACCTCTTCTATACAGCTAACTTAGAGCCTGAAAAACTTCAACAGCTTGTTGAAGAAATACCGATCAGTACAGAGGGGCAAAAGCTCAAGCAGATAGGCTTTGATGTCACAAGCCAAAAACTTCAACAACCTGTTGAAGAATTTCCATTTCCTGCCTTCTTTGGTTATGTGCCTTGGGGACATCATATTCTGATCATATCAAAATGCAAAACTGTACCGGAGGCCCTCTTTTATATTCAAAAAACAATAGAAAAGAACTGGAGTCGAAATGCGCTGGATGACTGTATAAGGTCAGACCTCTACCATGTATCAGGTGGTGCAATAACGAACTTTAGTGAACAGCTCCCGGTTCCACAGAGTAAACTTGCTCAAGAATTATTAAAAGAGAATTACAACCTAGGATTTATAGAACTTCCAGAAGGCTACGATGAAACCGCTTTAGAAGATGCCATCGAACAGCGAATGACACGGTTCCTTCTTGAGCTTGGTGAAGGATGGGCCTTTGTAGGACGTCAGAAAGAAATCGTGGTATCCGGGACAATCCGTAAAATAGACCTACTCTTCTATCACATTTATCTGCGCTGCTATGTTGTAATTGAACTCAAAGTTAAGCCCTTTGAACCCGAATTTGCCGGTAAGCTCAATTTCTATGTCAATGCCGTTAATGACCTTATCAGAAGAGACAGCGACAACCCTACCATAGGATTGCTCATATGCAGAGATATGAAGCACACCGAGGTGCAGTATGCATTCCAAGGAATTACTACTCCCATGGGTGTTGCCACATACGATAATGTTCACATTAAGGAGATTCAGAAACAGCTCCCTACAACTGAACAGATCAAAGCTGTAATAGAAGCCGCCGAATCAGATTTCTTAGAAAAGAAACAGCAGTAAATTCTTCTTGCAATCCACCCGCAAAGGTGCTACACTACGAAATAGGATAAATCATACATATTTCAATAAAACTGTCACAGGCTTCCTGTACCGGGAGGCCTTGATGGTTTTATTTTTTTATATCTGTTTCACCGAACAGTTTTTATACCGGAACCGGCATTATGAGACATGCCCGGCCGCCCTAAAGCGGCCATGTCTCGCAAGCCCCGCAGGGTGCTTGCCTGTAGTTAGCAAGCACTGCCGGGTTGGACAACCTCGGCCCCGAAACGTGAAATTTTGACCAGTCAAAATTCCGCCGTTTCTGCTTGTAGGGGAAGTATCCCCTATCCCCACTTTTTATGTTTCGGCTACTGCCTGAAAAATACAGTTACCCACCACCCATGTATCTTAAAAAAGACAATAAGATACATCTCTAAAACCCCTATAAGAAAGGAATTACGATATGAAGAACTTAAGAAGGAAGCACAGTTTGCACCTATACTTAGATGACGATGAACTTGAGATACTTGAAGGGAAATGCAAGCTCGCAAACATCAAGAACAAATCAGAATATGTCCGCCGCATGATAGTCGATGGCTACATCCTGGAAGTCAATTTCTCTGAGCTTAAAGAATACAACTTCCTGCTCAGCAAGGTATCGACAAATGTGAACCAGATAGCCCACCGCATAAACGAGACTCGGAGCATTTTCAAGACCGATATAGACGAAATAAAGAAGGAGATAGATAAGATATGGCAGTTACAAAGATCCATGGTATCAAAACTACCCTGGGCCAAGCAATAAAGTATATCTGCAATGAGCAGAAAACCGACGAAAAAGTGCTGATATCCTCTTTCGACTGTTCTCCTCAGATAGCGGATCTTGAATTTAAGTTCCTACTCAAAAAGAACAAAAGCGGCAGCCCAAATCAGGCATTTCATCTGATACAGTCCTTTGCTCCCGGTGAGGTCACAGGCGAAGAAGCACACCATATCGGCCAGCAGCTTGCAGACGAAGTACTGCAGGGTAAATATCCCTATGTACTGGCAACACATATAGACCGGAATCATATCCACTCGCACATTATATTTTGTGCCGTAAACAATGTGGACTACACCAAGTACCATGACTGTAAAAAGACCTATTATAAGATCAGGAATACCAGTGACCGTCTCTGTGCCGAGCATGGCAAATCCGTCATAAAAGACTTCAAAGAAGCCGGCAAAACTTACCACGAATGGTATCATTACAAGGAAGGGGATTCCTGGAAAGCCCAGGTCAAGAAAGATATAAATGAGTGCGTAAAGAAGGCTCTCTCATATGATGAATTCCTTCGGCTTATGAGGGATAAAGGCTATGAGATAAACGGCGAGACCTTCGGTGAAGGATCTGCCAAATACATCTCCTTCCGTCCCTTCGGCAAAGACCGTTTTGTGAGAGGCAGGGCGAACACTTTAGGTGTAGAATATACAAAAGAACGGATATGGGAACGCATCGAAGAAAAGGCAAAGCTCCGTGCCGAAAAGATGCTCAACGGAGCTACATCATCCGGTACCGGAAACGCATATAATAGAGGTAACCACTATCACGGGATCAGCACCGATTACATTGATACTAATACGGAAAAGATGAAGGAAAATCCTGCATTGGAGAAGTGGGCAGATAAGAACAATCTCAAGACCTTTGCCTCCGTATACGCAGAGTTCGGAAGGGAAAATATCCAGTCAAAAACAGGACGTGCCGACCGTATCGCAGAGCTTCAGAAGCAAATTGCCCATGAGAAGAAATCCATCAATACCATCGACAAAGAGATCAAGCAGTTTGATGAGATTCTCCGCTATGCCAAGTTTTATATTGAGAATAAAAAGATTTATAATAACTACGAGAATTCCAAAGATCTGGAAAGATATTATCGTAACCACTGTACAGAGATTGAACTGTTCAAAGCATCAAAGAACTGGCTCAAAAACTCCGGTATAGATCCCGCCACTCTGAATATCAAAGAGATAGAGGAACACTACAATAAGCTGATAGCCGATAAGAACACTCTCACCGCCTCTTACAAAGCGAAGGAACAAGAAATCGAACAGCTTAAAAAGGCAGAAGAAAATCTCTATAAGTTCCTTGACGAACCCAAGAAGGATAGACCTGCCCCAGTAAAGCAAAAACAGAATATTTCCTTATAGCATTTCACATATCAACTCACAATTTATGGCAGAGGGGAACCTCTGCCATTCATAACATATATCCTTATCGCTTCCCTATTCATTAACATTCACTTCCCCATCTGAAATAAACGCCAATGAAATATCAACCGGTTTTTCTACCAGATTTTCATTATCATTATCAATCTTCCCTTCATACATTATCTGCACGATATCCCCTGCCTTTGCGAATCCCTTATCAACAAAACGGGAAATCCGGATATCATCCAGTAGCACCTTATATCTTATGCCATCAGCAGGATTCTTACACAGTACAGAATCGTCAATCAGGATATAACCGTCCGTAATTTCAGCTATCGTACCGGTAACATGATTCCTATATGGTTCGTCTGTCGCTTCTGACGAATTCTCCTTTGCAAACTTGATGATCTTGCCTGCTGCATCCTTTCCGATATAGAACAGGTACTGCCAGCTAAATGCATTTGTCCATAGATATCCATCTTCTGTTATATACATAGCTACTTTATATACTCCAAGAGTCTCAGAAGTAATAGTAAAGCTAAGATAATCCCTGCCATGTACAATCCAAGCCTGATCATCTATAAAAGTAGCCTCTCTGCATTCTGTAAGGACTTCCCAAATATACGCATCATCAGCCAGTACATAGTGCTTTCCATCCGGATTATCCCCATTTTCAGAGAAATGACTCAGCTTAACAATGCTGGGAAGCTTAACAGTATCCAATAGTTCTCCGAAGTTAGTAGGTGGAAGATACTCTCCGTTCATGAAAACATAATATCTGCCTTCAATCTTCATGGCAACAAATTTGTCCTTAGAAACGTTTTTAAGGCTATATACTTCACATTTTTCAACATGCCTTTCATCCGTACTATCATCATATCCGGAAACAGTATAATCTCCGATTTTACTGTCGATCAATGACTCCGAGACTTCACGTCCCTTCCCATTATACACCTTATCTGCAATCTCAAGACTATTAAACTTTTCCGGTACTGTCTTATACTCCCATGGCCAAACAATTGCAGATTCATTAGCCGTAACATTACAGCTCTTATATCTTTCGTCAGTTTCTCCTGTGGAGTTTTTCTTTTTAAGTATCGGTGAAAGTATTAACACACATCCTACTATCAATATAACTATAGCAGCTACAAGAGAACCCCATTTTATCCATGGATTCACAGAATTTTTATCTCTTGCAGACTCCGTTCTTCCACTATCTCTCATGCCACCCGATTCAGATAAATCTATTCCAGCAAATACCGCATCATCCAGCTGTCCGATTACATCAACCAACTGTTCTGTTTTCATACCACAAAGCCCTCCTTTTTTAGATATGCCTTCAGTTTTTTCCTTGTGCGGAAAAGAATGCTCTTGGCCTTCGATTCACTCATTCCGCAATCAGAAGCAACTTCTTTGAGAGAACGGAAAAAGAAGTAACGACCCAGAAACAGTTTCCTGACCTGAACAGGCTGTTCTAACAGGAAGCCATTGATAGTTTTCTTAAGTTGTTCTGAGTCGAGCATATCCTCAGGAGAAGGATCTGTAGCAAAAACCTCATCCAACTCCTCAATCGAAACTATATACTCCTGAGGCAAACGCTTCTTGCCTGAATTGTATCTCAATCGATCAATAGCTTTAGCACGGACTATCTTACCCAGATACAAGTCCAGCCGCTCAGGACGATTCTCGGGCATAGAATTCCATGCCGCAAGATAGGTGTCACTTACACATTCTTCAGCGTCTGATTCATCTCCTAATACCTGCATAGCTATCTTCATAAGGTATCTGTGATAGCTTTCCTGTGTTATTCGGATTGCTCCTTCGTCACGTTTCCAATACAATTCAACAATCTCTGAATCTGTCATGGGGTACCTCCCTGTTTGTTCTCTCAACTAATAAGTCGAAAAAACAAACATTATGGTTGCAAATATGTATATTATTTTTTAAATCTGTTTCATATAACACTGAATCAATGAGAATTTAAGAGAATGTTTATTGCATCCCCATCCTCATTGGAATATAATAGTCTCAATACAAGAAGAATGTTTTTCATCATACTAACAGCCTCCTTTAGAAGTATCGGATTGTGCACTCCGGTACACATTTGCATTCATTAATGCTCCTTTCTAAGCGGCAAAGCCAGACCTAAATCCAAGGTCTGGCTTTGTTCGTTGTAACCCCTTTATCTTTAGTAATTTTCTCATAATAAACATAGGCACTCTTTTAAGAATTCAAGATCATATATAACTTATAGGACAATATTGATCGTCCCCCCAACCTCACGGTCCTTTGGTTTTCTGTTGTGCCTGTCTTCTCTATCTATATCTATTGGTTCAGGAATAAACTTTTTTAATACCTTTTCAAGTTCTTTAAAGATATCTTTTTTTGATTCTGAAGCTGGAGCTTCTGCTACGATATCTGCATTATCATCTTCTTTTCCAGAGACTTGAACAGGTTCCTCGCTTTCTCTATCAACTAATTCCACAGGTTCAACGTTATTTTCACTATCAGCTTCAATTTCCTCAAGCAACTCCTTATCATCTTCCACTGCCTCAGATATTTCATTCAGAAGCTTTTCGTTCTCCTCAACGGTCTCTCTGGTTTCTTGAATATGCTCGTCTGCTTCGGTAGGTAGGCTTGAATACGCACCTGATTTGATAAATTCTATCTCAACCTTTTCGATATTCTTTACTTTTGCAAGGATTTTCATAGCTGTTGCAGTTATGGCACCCTTCGATCCAGTCCCTTTCGCAGCGGACATCTCTGATAAATACCCGTTAACAGTATTAGTTTTAAGCCGTTGTACTTCTTCTTTAGTTTCACAATTCCTGATTTTTTCCTCATATGACTTCTGCTCAAGCTTAGCCTGTCTGTAACTATTGAAAAGTCCTGGATTCTTTGCGGCAAGATACTGTTCTTCTTCCGGGGTGAGATCTTCCCCATTTGTGACTTTATTTGCTATCCCATTGATCTTGCTGTTTTCCTTATTCTGCTTCATCTCTTCACGGAAGCGGTCTATCATTGACTGTTCCGGTGTTCTGTTAAGCAAAAGCTATATTCTATTTCATTATTTCTTCGGCACATTCTTCATATCTGCTTATCAAAAAGACATTTACTATATCTTCTCTTTTTGAGAAACAAATGATAATTTTTTCATTGTTGTCAACTATGTATACCGGTTCAGCAACATCAATTTCTTTGTCCAGATATGCGTTTATCAAATATTCTACATACTCTACAGATATAGTATTTTCAAGAATACTAAAGCACTGCTCAGAATAACAAAAATCATTTTTTGTAATAGTTCTAATTTCAGTTTTTTCTTCGCGATAGGGCCAGATTGCCACTATCATTATGATTACCAAAATAACTAAAGAATTTCTGATGCATCTATAACAATCAGAAATAGAATTATTTCTGATTAAATTATACGCACGGTTAACGGCTATAGAAAAATAATAGTCCTCTTTTTTCTGATTTAGATTCTTTAGACCATAATCAATCTTCTGAACAATTGTTTTTTCAACAATCACATTAATACTAGCAATTCCAGCACAAAGCATATAAATTACAGCCAAAGAGAAAAGAACCACTGCTAATATGTTGACACCAAAACATTTATACTTTGACGCAATATTCTGAATCATTGTATATGCGCCTAATACTAATGTTACAGCTATCGTTACTGCTATAACATTAGTTTTTGCCTTATTCTCAAAATTTATTTTCCGTTCAATTTCATGTCTGTAAAGTTCTTTAAGATTACCCAATCCTAAGTTGTCCAAAGTTTCACTTGGTGAAAACATTGAATTATATAATGATTTCAAGTTTTCATTTTCGTCTTCACTTTCATTTCCACAAATCTTCTTTTTTATCTTTATGTTTGCTATACAACTGTGAAGATGAGGGATAGCAGCATACAATATGTTCAAAATTGCGTTAATAATTTTCTTCATAATTGTTTCCTCAAAGGAGCAACCATATCTACGTCTGCATAAAATCAACAATGGTTTCAGCAATCGGAAATCCTGCTGTTTTTAACAACCATCCCCACTCACCGGTAGGATTTACCTCAATAAAATAGTAATCCCCTTTGGAAAAGGCTAAGTCAATTCCGCCAAAGCTCAAGCCCAAATCTTCCATAAGCTTTACTAAAGCCTCAATTAATCCCTGAGGTAATACACAAGAAGAATACATCAGGTTTTGCTTAGGCGTCTTTCTCCAATCACCTTCAATTTTTTCCCCTTTGTTTGTTATCGCTGCAGGAAAAACTTTTCCGGCAATATACGTAACTCTAATGTCAATTTTATCTTCTATACAATCCTGTACAATAAGAGGAGCATCAGCCAACGAAGCTTTCATCAACTCCAAACCCGGCATAATAGTTGTATAAGTAAAATACTCCTGCTTACCATCAAAGAACAGCGCAGTATCCAGTGATTTCACTGCATACATTTTGTTTTCATCTATATTATTCAAACAATAATTTCCTATATAGGTCGTGGGAATTTTTAAACCACATTTATGTGCAATCTCCAACTGATACATCTTGTTTTCAGCTTTATAGATAGAAACAGGATGATTAATCCATTTTGCCTTTTCAAAAACTATTAGATTTCTAATAAAAGCACTTGCTTGGCTTCTTCTTAATTGAGTTTCAAGTGAGTACGCTTTGTTTGAACGGATAAAAACCGGTGCTCTGAAAAAAACAGATTTTATTCCATCCTTTGCCAAAAAGAACTTCTCGTCTTTGTCAAATGCAATATTTAACCCATCATCAATTGAATAAGCATATTTTATTTCATGTAGCTGATCATAGTTTATCCGAATATAACTTGCTTCCCTTTTTTCTAATTCAATAGCAATATAGTCGGAAGTATAGTCAAATGAGTTCGAAACAATAAGATGCTCAACTTTATTCACCTTTTTGATCCTCTCCCGTTTCAACATCTTCCTTCTTTGTATTTAAATGATGGGCATTTACACTTGTAATAAACGGTGCCCCATCAAGCATGGATGCAGTATATCCCTTTTTAGTATTATACTCATATCCCACTGGCCTGATATCTCTATTCTGCGGTGTATATTTCTTCGCTTCCCGAAGAATTAAATTGTCATCCATAATCTCAGCCTCCTTTTTACCTATCACGTTGGTACCCCTGTCACCATTGCACGTTGGTGCCTGTCACAATTAAACGGGCATATAAGGTCAATAAGACAATGCAAAGTGCCCTCCCAAGCCCCTCTTAAATCCTGATGTGTGGCTTTTCCGTATCCAGTTTCCTACAAAATTATGTGCACTGCCTGTTCTGTATTTTTGAAAGATCATCTTCTTACATGCACAGTCGCTCCATTTAGCGTGCTCAAGCCGCTTTTACAACTTTATCATATTCAAATATGGCCACATCTTTTACCATAACCTGAAGACGATCTACTATCTCCTCCAACTTTTCTGCTATTTCATCACTGTAATACACTTCTCCACACTGAGAACAAACAAGCGCAGGTACATTTTTGATAATTATAATGCAGTTGTCAAATTCCTGAATATATGTACGATTTGTTTTAATAACATTTCCTTTACACATTATACATCTCATAATTTCTTACCCCTTTCTGGTTACAAAATCAGCTTCCCATTTATTAGGATCAGGATAATATGCTGAAATAATATAAACCATTTCATCTAACATTCCACAAATTACATGAAGGTATCTTCCCTTTACATTCGCCCCCAAAATCAGACAACTTGGCGTAGGAATATCATCTGGTCGATCCTCAATAATCTCCCCATTATATATTGCACTGCGAACATCCTCCCTAGATATTTTTCGTTCGCGGAGCCTTTTCATTGCATGATCTCGCCAGACTACATCACCTTGTCTGACATGTACTCTTATCTTCTCTATATCTAAAAAGCCTTCTTCAAAATCCACTGTCCTGTTTTCCTTTCCTTTTTACCTCATACTTAAGCGTTAGTACCGACTCAATGCACGCCTACAGCAACTGTAAAAAGGGTATACTACCCCTATGATTAATTATACAACGAACTGCTTTTTTTTGCAATAGTGAATTATATTATATTTTCCCAAATCACGTAAAAAGGAAAAAGCCTGAATATCTCAAGCTTTCTGATAAAAATTTCTTTAGTTCTGATAGAGTTCACTAAACTTTCAAGATCCATATGTTACTAGATAAAAGGGCTGCGTGTATCATACGGTCTCCTTTAGTTTTCAGTCACTTAAGCACACACCCCAAGCCGAAGTGATAGGTTGCTCTTTTTATGCTATTTAAGCTTCAGCGCAGTGTAAACGTTAGATGTAATCGTAACAATCACCTGTGCCAAAAGATTCACTACCTCAAACATAGTAAAACTAAGTTCTATCTTCGTTATTATCCTATATAAAGACAACCTCGTAAATAAAAGCTCGCAAAAAATCTGCATGCGAAATTCAAAACATCCGTTACCATCCCAACAACGCCTTGTTCTATAAGATATAATATGTTCTTAACCACCCCTTCATACTAGCAACTCTTACATATAACAGATACTATTATCCATAATCAAATAAACGCCAAATTATCTTCCGCTTCGTTCTCCGTATCATTGCTATACGGTCTGGCAACATTCAATAGCTTCACGGCTTTCAGTGCTAGCATATCAAACTTTTCTCTAATACCTCCTGTCAAGACCTGAATATAAAGGGGCACCCACTTTTTCTGTCTTTCCATTGCAAGTATCCTAATCTTTCTCTCTTATTATTCTCGTGACTTGACTTCTATTTTCTTCTTTTTGTGCAAATGACGTATTATAAGTACTATAACAACCACTATCGCAAGTATGACAGAGGCGATTATTACTGTGGCAACCTTATTGTCCGATATTGATTTGGCTAATAAGAGTATCCCCCATAGTCCAAGGGATAGGCATATGTAAATAAAATTAAACATCAGGCTGCCAACCATAGGATCTTCGCCACGATGATACCATCTGCCAGTAATAACATACGATGCTGGCAAAAGAACCAAACCAATGGCCCAGTTGATAACAAAAGCCTGTTCAGGCCACATCGTCTCAAATGGATTAGGCAGAATAAACTGTCGAATTATCAGCCCTATAAAACGAATTATTACATACATAACTAAAGCCCTCTACAAATTTTTTACAAATTTACTGCTTTTTTAACTTAAGTAACAACATATCCATATTATCTTTAACAGATACACTACAATATAGATACTTCCCATTGGCCATATACGCCAGACTATTGAGATACTTAACATATGTATCTGGTATCTGAACCTGAACTAACCTTGCTTGCTTTAAATTCGAAATGTTTTAGCATATTAGTATTGAACCCCGTTAAACACCAATTGTTTCGCATCTGAAATAATATAAATATGTTTTTTGGCTCGTGTCACAGCTACATAAAAATCTCTCACATCCATTTTATCTCTTGCATCAATTATTACGCAATCAAATTCAAGTCCTTTTGTTAATACTGTTCTTGATGATAATCTTGGGAATTCAAATTTCTTTTCAAAAAAATATCTCTGACTACTCAAAACCTCAACAGCCTCGCGAAGAGATATTTTCTCTTCAACCATATGTGCATACGTTTTGCCTATTCGATAAAACAACTCTCTCCGATATATTTTAAATTCTTCATTTCTTCCAAACCAGCGAAGCGCTTCAAGAACATGCTCTGGCGAATCATTATTGCATATTTTCTCTATAATGTTGCCCAATTCTTTATGCTTACTTATCCTACCAAAATCTGATTTTCCTTTATTCAAATTGTTAATATAGGATCCCAACTCAGCCTGAATTCCATTTATCATTTTTTTCATCATTTCAAGAAACACAAGCGCTTTCTTTTCTTTCTCGTTGGATTCAATTGCTGCTATTATTTCTTCCGTTTCAGCCAAATCTTTCGTTTCATCACATTGGAAAAATCCACCATTATGTTGCGAAAAAGATTTTTGTTTGTTTGGAATCGTAGACAGATAAACCAAGCTATTGTAGTCTTTTATTCTATAAGCGTATTGCCCATTATTCCATTGAGTTGAATTTATAATAGTCATACATCCGGGAACATCAGCAATGTTTATTGTTACTGGTTTCCCATCAAGCGCAACAATTATCTTTTTTCTTAGATTATCCAATAATTTACCTAGTTCCTTATTCGTCTTCTCCCAGCGCCAAGGGATAGTAAGCGGTGTCATCACCTTAAAAGGGAACAAATTCCAATTGACAATCTTATCTCCCTTAACCCAGTAGAATATTCCCTGTAACGGATCTCCAAAAATCCTTATCAGCATCAGCTTTTCCAACATCATAAATATTTCATGCTGAGATTCGGTACAATCTTGATATTCATCGACAAATACTCCTGTATATGTCTGTTCCAAAACTGATTTAGCCCAATGATTAGTAAAAATTCTAGCCGTACCATTATAAATATCTTTATAATTTATCTCGCTTATTTTTTTAGGTATCTGAAGCCCTGCGGTTGAAGGATATGCTTTGCACCATTTCAAACAAAATGCTGCAATTGTATCTATTTCGTATTTTTCAGAACAAATCTTTTTTCTTTTCATTCTTTCTCTTAGCGCGGCCACACCAGCTCTAGTGTGCGTTAAGATAAGTTGCTTCCCTTCACATGAATGAACAGCGTCAGCAATCTCTTCTGTTTTTCCATAGCCTGCTGGAGCTATTATTCCAACTATTGGCTCATTTAGATAATCCCAATTCTTCTCCATAATTTATCCAACTAACGATTGAATTAACTGTTTTTACAGCTGCATAATCTGGTGAAATACCAGATATTTTTTCAAAAAACATTTTTCCGAGTTCTTCTCCCCCAGCAACACGTTTAAAGAACTCCTTTTTACTACATATTTTTGCTATTTCTAACAGATTTGCATTCTCTCCGAGTGTATACTTCTCACGTGCAAACCCTTGTTTTATTATTTCGTCCCATGTTGCATCTTTCTTTTCGGATTCCCACTGAAGTAATTTGCCTAATGTTTCAACCGAAAAAAGAGGAAGCAGCGCAGTTTCGATGCATTGTTCTTCTTCCCAAGAAAAAACCGAAACTCCCTTGGATATTAATGAATTCTTTTTGTTCTCATCTTCAGGACGATCATTATCTATCAATACAGCAACATCGAAACCAAGATCATGAAATCTTTCAGCAACAGCTAGTGTTTCTGCGCCTCCTTTTCCATCCGCATACGATACACATCTGCTTGCCATATAAAACTTTTCATTTTCTTGCAGTTTTTCATCTAAAGCTCGAATGAATCCAACCTCAGTAATTCCTTCACAGACAAGGATTCTCGGAGTTAAAAAGGCATCTGGAATTCTACGCAACATTCCCTGCATTTTTGAATTAAGCATTGCATTTTCATTTGCAATAATCCGAAATGTCGTAACTCCGTCTTCCGAATTGACTAGTATCAACTGTGAAATATCTAGTTCCGCGAGTACAACAGTGGAATGCGTAGTAAATAGCACTTGACCTCCATTATTTACTTCCTTTTTCAGTCTATGAATCAAACTTTTCTGTCTATAAGGTTCCAATCCTATTTCTATTTCATCTATAAGCAAAATAGATGACCTGTCATTATCTCCTATTTGTAGTCCTAAATTAATTAATTTTTTGCTTCCGTATCCTCGCTGATTAAATGGTTTGCTACCTTCAAACAATTCAATGGTCGACAATACGTTTTTTGTTTTAAGAGAAACCTTATTGTTCAACTCTCCATCTATTGAAACTCCATATCCGTCAGCAACTGCTGCTAATATAGGAGCTATAGCATCAAGATCGCTGTAATCTCCTAACTTGCGGGATTCTGCTTCAATTATAGAAAGATTCTTTTTTATTGTTTCTCTGGGATCCACGTACTTTGATAAGGCAGATCCTTGACCCCAATTCAGATTTTGCGAAAAATCTATCCCAATCATCCCCGGAGACACCATTTGTCTATCAGCCGTAGAAAACGCTTTGTCATCCTGCCGTTTGCATACAATGCTCCACTGAGGTTCAAACGAATCATTGATAATAAGACGCGCTGTCAAAAAACAGTTTGTCTCAGTAGGTTCATCTGCTTCTGCGTTCCAGCTACCGCGAAGATACAACCCATACTTTTGTTCCTTCAAAAAACTATCAGGGAATTCATCAAAAGATACCTCTATGCAAATCTGCTCATCTGTATTGCAATCATAAAAATCGCTTGAAGAAACTGACAAGTTCCAACTGGGCCATAATGCATAATGGATTGCCGTAAGAATCGTAGATTTTGTTGAATCACCCGGACCTATGAGGCAAACAAGCCTTTGCTCATCCGGGAAAGTCAAATCCGCTTGTTTAATCCCTCTAAAGTTTTTTATGCTAACATGCTTTAATCTCAACTTGCATATCCCCCAACAATATTTTTACGCTGCTATTGCGTTATCATTTATGCTTTCTATAACCTTCCGGATTCCCATCCAAACATTAAGATCTGTAAATATTTCTACCACGCTACCCTGATCTGTGAATGGCGATTCCTGAAGCACTGACAGGTCTTTCATCATACCGTTATGAACGATATACTCAACAATCTGGTTCACAAAGTATATCTGCCTGCTATCAAGGTTGTTGCTCTCCAGATACTCAGGAAATGCCGCCTTGGCTGCATTCATATCAAGACCAACAATCTCACGAACAAGTTCGCCCAATGGCTTAGAGCCATATTCCTGCTCATATTCTTCCTTTGTGCCAAGTTCTGACCAAAGAACTTTTTCCAGAACTTCTATATCGTCGTGAGACAACGGAATATTGGACTTAAGCTTCTTGATTGTATCGCTTCCCCCATATGATTCAGTCTATGATGCCAATTCATAGCCACCACCGGATTTCCGTTTTTATCAACAAATAGAAACTCAAAATATCCGTCTATAATCTTTTCATACTTTGGTGCTTCACAATTCTCAATATTCGCTCTGAACATATTTGCCACATCTGCGTTATTGGCAATTTCCTGATTACTGCACTCGTCTTTGTGCTATCGATAATATATCTCATGTCTGAAGTACTTTGAAGTTGATACTCACCTGTCATCAAACAAATTTTGCTTTTACATTCTCCGGCAAATATTTGGCCAGTTCCTCCACAAGCTCATAAACTTTTGTCCCGGGTGCAATATCTGCAGGCACCAATCCTTGATGTTCCTCGATAATCCTTCGTGCATATCTTGATGCCAACTTAGGATTACCATGATTCATCAAAATATCAAATGTTGCAATGTTAGGGATCTGCGCCATACTTGCCTTCAAGATACTGCTTGTCATATTTTGCATCTTTTCGGACGACCTCTCCATTTCCTGTCTTGAATTCAACAAGTGAATAGAGCTTAGAGTTCTGATTATTCCCCTTGGCAACAAACCATATTTCATCCCTTCTAAATACCTCATTATTCATAGTGGAAAGATCATGCGACGTAAATATCAGTTGTGCTCCGTGTTTATTTATTGTCATATTGTTATATAACATAATCACATACTTCAAAAGTACCGGATGAATTTTAGCGTCCAGTTCATCAATCACCAGTGTTGTACCAAGAACAAGACTTTTCGCTATGAACGGAAGCAGACCAAATAATTTTTTTGTTCCACTTGATTCCTCTGACAAAGTAAGCTCCGCTGTGAAGCCGTCAACAATATGCTGCGTGAACACTTCGATTTGACCATTCTCTCTTTCTTCCACTCTGAAATTTTCAATATTAAGATCCATTTCTCTAATCATATCTAATACAAGTTGTTTTATCTCTTCTGAAGATGCAATTGCCATCCGCAATTCTTCAAATGGATTACCATAATTAAGAAAGTCTATTCCGTCCTCAAACCAATTCATGACATCAGCTACAACATCATTATCCATGTAGGTAATCCCTAAATAGGAAAGCAACGGCAGATTTTTTGAAAGACCATCGCTGATTTTTAACTTAGCGAATACACCCTTAAGATTAATTTCATCACTTTTACGAAGGAAAAGCGCTGACCTTCTGTTAGTATCCAGCTTCACTCTATCCAAGCTTTCATTCACCACTACACCATTCTGAATATGAAGAGCGTATTTATATTCTGCCACCCTAGTTCTAAAGAATATTTCAAATTCTGTAGGGTTATTTATTCCTTCTTCAGAAAGAATAAACGGCTTAACAGGGTATCTATTGAATTTATAGTCAGCACTGCCATTCTGTTTTGTAGCGTGAACTGGTCTTAACACCAAGGTTCCCAGTGTCTGAATAGCTTCCAAAACATTTGACTTTCCTCCACCATTAGGACCATAAATGGATGATACAGGCAGAAACAACTGATTGTCAACATCTTTTATTACACGATCTGTATGTTCAGAAATTGCAGCCGCTTGCATATCGAATATGATTTCATCCCTAATACTTTTAAAATTCTTAACTGAGAACTGACATAACATTGCATCTTCCTCCGTATCCCCATATCTATGGTATGATCATTTTATACTATTACATTATCATATTTTATTATTTATGTCAATATATTTGAGAAATTTTCACAAATTTCGTGCCGTAAATGATTGTTTTTGTTTTTTTGGTTTTTATTTGTAACACTGAATAGAAGCTTTTTTTGTTTTCAAGAGCAACTCCCTTAAACTATAGTCCGGCAATTTTCAATGATTTTGCCAATTTATAAAGCAGGAGACTTTCAAATCCCCTGCTTCTTCTATCGGTCTGGTTTTCCTTTTATGTTTACGAGTTTCCAAAGGTGTAAAAAAGGTGTAAATTTCTAATCTAACATTCTCAATCCCCCTTGTTTTTCGGGCGTTTTAGGATTCTTTCAGTATATTGCCGTAGCATTTGCCCTGATGAAGATCCTTAACCTTTTCCCAGAGGTGTTCTCCTAACTCCTCATACTCTTTGATACGCGGGTAGTTCTTTTTACGAAGGAAACCAATGTATCGATCTATAAAGAATTCTTTTTACCATGGAAGACAAGCTCTGCAGGGTATTTCTCCATAAGCTGATGAAATCTTCCAACTAAAACTCCGACTTCAGCGGGACATGTTTCTAATTTCGGTTCGTCCCTTGTCTCTATCTATACTCGTAAAAAGTCATTAGGTTACAAATTATCCTGCATGATTAATGTTACTGAAAAGTGCATCCATTTTATCTGTATCGGCTATGCCCTCAAGACCTGAATCCTTGTA
>Ga0247608_10003541_pt1 | contig 18165 bp, 8 predicted proteins | sample 176DNAGHGlowgp2_FD_193490 | JGI IMG/M metagenome (GOLD analysis project Ga0247608, IMG submission 193490) | Sheep rumen microbial communities from Palmerston North, Manawatu-Wanganui, New Zealand - 1766 DNA GHGlow gp2 | ecosystem: Host-associated > Mammals > Digestive system > Stomach > Rumen ... | reverse complement strand
CCACTTGTTGAAATATCACATGATCATCAATAACTTGTTGTGCAGGAATATGCTTAATATTATTGTTACTATCGCATATAACTACAGTATCACCGTGTAATGCTTTGTCTTGAAGCATACGCATTTCCGCCAATTCCAGTCCGAGGCGTATTTTTTCAGAAAAGACCTGTATTTCTCTATTTGACATATTTCCTTATTTGAATAAATTTAGTTTCTTCGTATATGATAGTGTCAGCATTTCTACCTCCACATGCAATTTGAACACGTGGGTTTTCACTATTGTCATAGAGATCCCAGTAGTCAACCTCTGGTATGAAAAGATTGAATAGGTTGTTGATACCAGCTTCATATCTCCGTCTGATAACATCTTCAGGTATGTCATGACCTCCATGTCGAACTCTCTCTGCTACGCGCTGAATTGCTAATTCTGGAGTTCGTAGCCAGAAGAAAAGAACGAATACAGAATAACCTTGGGCATGAGCACGTTTAATGAGGTTGATATATGATTTGGTTGCAAGTGTAGTTTCAATAGAAAATGTGCTATTCAGATTTAATAACAATTCTATCCGCTGTAACATCAATCGTCCAGCCTCTATTGCCATACTTTGAGGATTAAAAGGAGAAAGACCACGGGCGATTTCATCTGCATTAACAAATTCCTTACAATGAAGGACTTCGGGAAGTACGGTATATGATGCTGTTGTTTTGCCAGCACCATTACATCCACTTATGATATACAGATTCTTCTCCATGATGGTTGCAAATATAGTAAAAGTTTTTCATAATCAAAATAACAGTCAACAAATTCACACAAATTTTCTCAAATATAATTTTACGAAGACGAAGACGAAAACGAAGGCAATTTCCATCTGGATGATAGTTATCGTTTTCGTTATCGTTATCGTTTTCGTAATATTTGTGTTTTATTTGTGTGAATTTGTTGACTTATTTTTTGACTGATTTGTTGAGTCACTCTTTATTCTACTACTCTCGCCCTTTGGAGATGGGTAGGGTGTGAGGCTTTTCTTTGATTGTGTTGGTGCTTTCCTTCGATTATACTGATTTTCCGAGCCCTCAACGTTTTTCAAGCGAGCCTTCGCTGGAGCTACGCCGAAGGCTCGCTAGAACGATAACGAGCCCTCGGCAACTAGTTGATCCTTTAGATCGGCGCAAGCCAATCAAAGGAACGCATGAGTTAATCCCCAATAGCGCCTGAGTCAATCCCCAATAACGCCTGAGTCAATCCCCAATGGCGCTTGAGTCAATCCCCAATGGCGCTTGAGTCAATCCCCAATGGCGCTTGAGTCAATCCCCAATAGCGCGTGAGTCATTCCCCAATAGAATAGAAGTCAATCCCCAATAGCGTTTCGCCAATGCCATTATCTCTACGGAGATTTGGAGTATTGGAGTTTTCCCTTTTGAACTTTTAAAATCTGAAACTTGAAACTCTTGAAACCTGAACCTTCAGCTCGGCGTAGCCAACTTGAAATTTGTTGACTCATTTTTATTTTTTTCTTTTTACTTTTTAATTTATTTTTTGCTCCCATCCGGATGGTAAGCTAACTTTAACGCCAACGCCATCCTTCCATTTGAGATAATTTGTGTGAATTTGTTGACTCATTTTTATTGTTATTTTTCTTTTGTAATTTGTAATTGACATTGTTGTTTTTAGAACACTTTTTGTTAAAAATGCTTCATTCTATAAATTTTATATGTTTTGTTATGGTTGTATGCAAAATATGTTCTATATTTGCAACGAATTTAGATAACTGTTCTTATTTTAGAATAAAATTGTTAAAAAAAAAGATTGTTGAATCCATCATCCTGCTTAGTGAGAGAATGAATTGCTTTGGTGACAAGGCAGATTGTTTTTGGATTCAAATTGAGATAAAGACTCTTTCTTGTATTTATTTACGGTTTGAAATTTTTTAATTTCTAATTCATTATAATTATGTTAAAAAAATTACTTTCTTTGTTTGTGTTCTTGATGACAGTCGTCGGGAGCATTCATGCGCAGATCGGTGGAACCAGTGCTGGCTTTCTAACGTCGACATCAACCTTTCAAACCCTTGAAGAGGGTAAGACTATCCACTATGAGTTTACCCAGCACACCAATGGTCAATACAGTTGGGAAGGATGGATATTGGTCGTTGGTAATGAAAATGTCTTGGATAAAACAAGTTGGAACCTTAAAGATGCTGCCCTCATGATGGTTCTTAATTCCAATACCAATGAGAAGACTGGAAATATTCAGGGCTGTTCTAATGATTTCCCTTATGCTTGGAGTGAGTTTGCTTACAAAATGCAAAATGCATGGACTGACATGTATGTAACCCTGAAGAATGGCGAATTACAGATGACTTCTATGATGACTGACAGAGATGGGTCAGTTTATTACAATAATTTTTCACAAACAACCAATGAGAAGTCTCTCAAAGTAGGCCTTTCTTTCAACAATGCACAGTTGGAACTTTGGAAAGAAGAAACTTTAAATGATTCTTACGTTCTTTCTAAAGCTACGCTTGAGCATACAGCATCAACTTGGTATAATGATAATTTTAACGATATTAGGTATAGTCATAATGCTGAGAAAGAACATTATCGATATTATTATGATAATAATTCTGCTTCGGTAAGAGAGGGCTTTGCTTTTGCACAGTTTAGCTATAGCAAGCTTCCTGAAGAATTGATTGAATCTGCTAATCTTTTATGGAGTTTTACTAACGGTAAAACTGGTGGCGCCTCAGCAGGTAGCGGAATTAGCCATGATATATATTATCTGAATTCTGGTGTTATCCCTGACTACAATGCCATAGATGAGCAAACTGCAGGTGTTTTGAAATACCGTGGAAGTAAAGCTGTTGCTACCAATGGTGATTCAAATAATCCTTTCATTTCTACTGTTAATAGTAATCGCAATCTTGATGATGCTTATGTGACTTCAAATGTTACTAATGCAGTAAAAGATAGGATTTCTGATGGGCGTATTGTTTTCCAATGGGTACTTAACAGAATGGCTCAAGGTGCTGGAGCTGACCTTTTGGGTAAAGGTTCTTCTCATTTCCCTGTCTTGAAGATTTTGAAGAAGGTATCTGAGAAAGCAAAGACTCAGGCAAAGCTTTGGGATTTTACTGACTGGACAAGTACACAAGCTGAAATTGAAGCAATTCCTTCAATAAATGATGGGAATCATTATAGAAAATGGGAAAATAAAGGTAATGAAGCTCAAGGAACCTTTAAATCTGTAGCATGGAGTTCTAGTGGAATCACAGAGGCTGATGGTCTTTGGTTCGGCTCAAAGGATGCCTCAACTGTTTCATTCCGTGTGAAAGTTGGTACAGATGGTTATATTAGACCAATCACTCCAGGTGGTACTATTTCAATTCCTGTTCAGGCAGGTCAAATTGTTACTATTTCTGCCTATACATTTGAAGACGATAAAGCTTCCAACTATACTTTTAGATCTGTAACTTCTTCTGGAGATATTGTTAATGAAAAAACAGGTAATTTCCGCAATGCAACAGATGTTATTTATCAAGCACAGTCGGATGGTTATGTTGATTTCACTTGGCGCGGTGGTACTTATCCATGTATAAAGAAGATTCGCGTTGATAATGCTCCTGGTTTCCTTGGTGCTGATAATACTATTGTTCAGACGATTCCAGATCAGGAAGGTGAGTTGATTAAGTTGGAATTCGATGAACCTGATATCGTCATGCCTGAGGGTGCATGGGTGACTTGTGAAAGTAGTAACTATAAGATAGCATACTGCCCTTCTTCACAGTCACAGACTTTGGCTGATGGCACGGTATGGGGACCAGAAGCAAACTATGTGGGTCAAGTGAGATTCACTGGTACGGGTTATGTTGGTATTACTGCTACCGTCCATTATGGAGACTATACTTGGCCATTGGAGTACCATATAACGGTTCGTGCTGACGAGGGAAGCATGAGCAGTGTGGGCAATGAATACCATGTGTATGGACATGATGTTGATTATGGTAAAAACATCCATACCACAGGCGGTAAGCTGGCTGACCGAGTTGTGAAACTGAGAAGCCTTACTGCTGAGTTTGGTCCAAGCGACGTGTTCAACACCACGATTGTTCGTGCTATCGATGGCAACCCATTGGGTTCCCACACAGTGGGTGTGACCACGCTTGCAACCAATGGATGGCGCGACGCATATTTCACTGATTCAAGTAATCCAAAGAAACCTACTCAGGGTACTTTCTACAAGTTCGTCCCTAAAGCAAATGGTACTTTGACCGTAACTGGTTACATATCAAGTAGTGGTGTGCCTGCCATCATGCTCGATGCCACAAATGGGTACTCACAGGTAGGCAATCCAATTTCTTGGACAAATAATTCAACTCTTGTGACATCTACCTTTACCTTACAGAAGGATCATGAGTACTATCTCTTCGGTGTGAACCCTAACTATCCAAACTATAATTCTTATTCCAATGGTGCTTCAAATTCTTGGGCTACTTATCAGTTGGTAAGTATCAATTATGTTCAAGATTTCAAGATAACTACTACAGAAGCAACTACTTATCTGAAGGATAGAAATAACAGTTCCATCCAGACAGCATCGACTGTTGTTGATCGTACAGCTACTTCCTATACTGCGAACTTCACAGGTGCGTCCCAGAACGTGACTGCATCCGTCTTACCTCGTGGTGCTATGGAGAATAAAAATGTAACTGTTTCTGTGAACAACAATGGCAATGGCGCGGGTACCATAACAGTTAGATGGGATCAAGTTCGATCAGGTGAAGGTGGAGCCATCGTAGTTGTTGCAAACGATGGTACAGACATCTTCTATACAATTACTGTTCCATACGACAAGTTCACTTGGGATATGCATAATCACCAGAGTGAAGTTGACAAGAAGTTAGGTAGTAAAGAATTGTTGGATTGGTGTACAACATACGAGGTTCGTCTATACAATGAAGATACTCGTGCTCTTACCTATCTGAATAAATCAGTCCTCACTTCCTACTCATCTATGATGAAGGACAATGCTGCCTATATTGGTCAGACTGCTGGTTTGGTGGTTGAGTCAAGCGGTAGCTCATTTGGTCTTCTTTATGACGCTCCAAACGAAGTGGATCAGTATGTTGCAGACCATCAGACGGACGGAGTGATTACAGATACGAACGGAGATGGTAAAATTACCAAGGATGACCTTAATGAAGCTAAGATTGATGAGATTCTACGCTCTATGTTGAATCATGTCTATACATCTTCTGATGTTCAAACAGTCAACGATGGTGCTTTCAATAATGGAGCTTACCTCACGATTCCTAAACTGAAGGCAGGTCAGCATGTAGCCATTAAGTGGTATCGCCATGCTGAAAAATCAGGTGATAAGCTTCATGTATCTAATGCATACGGTTTGAAGAAATGGATTGATGGTGAAACATACGACTCTTCAGACCCTTCTGAATTAGATGTTTACCTCATTAACCAGTCTGGTAGTTCCAGTGTGTATAATGCAAGATATGGATGGTTGGAGTTTATCGTTGCACAAGATGGTGATGTCACCTTCACTGTGGCTGACGACGGTTTCACTCACATCAAGCAGATTGCTGTTTCGGGTGTCAACGAGGAAATCGACAATGATTTGGCATTACGTGCTAACGCGCATACAGCGCAGACCAGATATACTCATGAAGAGAATGAGCAAGTTGTACAACAGTTTGAAAATGGTCTTCAGATGCATGCACAGGCTTATCTTGATGTAGAATTCCGACTCAGGAACATCAAGGGTTCATTCTCTGAAATCACGATGACATCTGGTTATGGTTCTTATACCTACAAACCAGGTTCTTCTATTAAGGGTCGCTTCAATGCTCCTGTTGCATATACTGAATCCTATACTGAGACTCCTTCAGGCGGTGATAAAGCTAAACACGGACAAGGAGGTTTGTTGACTGTTGTAGATGGACAGGGAACTTTCGACGTAGAGCAAATCATCTATTCGAATGGTCATGCCGTTGAGTACCAAAGCACTCCTCTCACCATTATCACTGTTGGACATGTAGATCAAGAGTATCCTTACACTTGGGACTTCACGAACATCAGTTCGAGCACGATGGACAATGTAACAAATACGAACTCGAACTGGCAAAGCAATGGTGCTAACAGCTATACTTATAACACGACTGGACAGCAGAACTACTTGCAGGGAACTGAGCTGACTAATACTGGAGTTGCAAGTTATAATACTTCTAATCCTGGTAGTACTTTGAGTGAGTATGATGGCTTAGGCTTCATCACTTCCACAAATGGTGCACAAAGTACTGGTTTGAGCAATATTTCCTTGACATTACCAAGCACACCTCCTACAACTCCAGAGCATGGCAATGCTGGTGGTTTGGTAATCGGTAATACAGAAACAACTACTCTTCTTGTTCCAAATGTTCCTGCTGGTATGACAGTCTATGTTCGTACTACTACCCCTGGTAGCGAAGGTATAGTTAGCATCTCGGGTGATGGTGAAAGCAATTCTACAAAGAATGCTTCAGATGATTCAGGTGAAAAGATTTACTCTTTCACTACATCCGCTAATTCTGATCCAACTTACAAGAGCGATGTTTTGATTGACGTGAAGGGCGTGACAGTGAAGGGTATCGCAGTATCGAAGTTCACCAAGACCTGCTGGTTCAGAGATAATGAGACTGATGTATATTATAATACAGATAGCCATGCTTGTGACATCGACTACTCATTGACTGAATACTACACAGGTAATGCAATCAATGCTTACTATGTTGCTACTTCAGTATTGAATAAAGATCGCCTAGTTTCAAGCCTTGTTCTGTCACCAATAGCTCAGGCTCCTTCCAACACGGGCTATATCGTTTCAACAAAATACACATCGGATCCAAACAAGGCAGATGTTTCTGATGCAAGCTACTACATGCGTCCTCTCTTCGTGCCATGTGAGAACGATAAGGCTACTATGACAGCTAATCATGTTACTACAGCAGATTATCAGTATGGTTTCTTGTATCCACATTTGGAAAAGAAACCAATCGCACAGGAGAGTGGCTATGACTACTATATTTTGACGAACTTGTGGTATAATACGACTCATGGTTCAAGTTCTAATATGTCACAGGCTTCTGTTCCAGGATTCTATAGGGTTGCTGCTGATGATGCTACAAGTCTTGAAAAGTATCGTGCTTATCTCAGACTTCCTAAGTCATCTTCACCAACAAACACTAAGTTCATTCCTCTCTTTGACTATGACTTCGACGGTGACTTTGCGGTAGCAATCGATGAAGTTCCAGCAGAAGTTACTGAAAGCGTAATCGACATGAACGGTACATTCTACACGCTTCAAGGTATGAAGATTGAAGGCTTCCCTAAGAAGAGCGGTATCTACATGCAGAACGGTAAGAAGATTCTCGTTAAGTGATAAGCATTGGCGTTGGCTTTGGCGTTGGCTTTTGTCAACCCAAAGCTAATGCTTAAGTTAAAACAAGTTAACAAATAATTAGACTATATGAATCAAATAATGAAAGCAGAATATATTCAACCAGAAATCAGTATTTTGACCGTATATGGGAAAGAGGTCGTCATGCAGAGTGGTGTGGTAGGAGGAAGTAAGGAATCGACAAACGAATCAGGTAATGGTCAATGGGGTGATGGTGGTGCGAAGGAACGCGGTATGGATTTCGAAGAGAAGGAATTCACTTACGGCAACATCTGGTAGTCCTTCTACATAGTTCAAATCCTCTGATTTAAACTCAATTTTGAATATTATTTCTTATAAGTAATATTTTATAATTTTTTCATTCTCTTAGTTAGTGCTCCAATGCTTGCGAAGGTATGGGGCACTATTTCATTTAACTGCTTGAATTTGTCCTATTTGTAGATATTTGTGAACTATTTCAAAAGGAAAGAAAAACATTGTTGTTAAAATGTACGATTTGTTTTATTTTGGAAATGATTTTATTAGGTTAAATGAGTTATTGGTTGTAACTTTACCACTCGAAATGGGAAAATAGACACAGGCTTTTGCCTTGGTCTTAGCAGGCAAGAAGTAGAGAAGAAGAATATCCTAAAAAACTAATATAATATTCAAATAAATCAATTAAAATGAAAAGAATTCTTATTGTCTGGATGACAATAGTTTTTGGGTGTAGTTCTATCTGCGCCCAGCGATTCACTGATAATCTCGACCGCGGACTTGTGGTTGTTCAAACTGGAAGTAATAAAAATGCAAGTACATCGAATTTGATTACTTGGCGACGACTTGCTGATGAGTATTTCAATGTGACTTACAATCTGTATAAGAATGGAGAGAACATTGTCTCTAATCTGACAAGCACTTGCTATGAGGACAAAAATCAGGGTCTGCCTGGTTCGAAGTATGAAGTGGCAGCCGTAGTGAATGGTGTGGAACAAAACAAATGTAGTGAAATGAAGGCATGGAACTGGTATGCTTTCAGTGGAAGGTATGCAGGGTATATTGACGTGCCTATGTCTCCAGTTTATGACCGTGATGGTAATCTCTTATCGGATGAATATAGCATTACATACGAAACGACAAAAGATAATCAGACTATTGTTGTGACAGAGACTGTGAAGAGATATTCTCCTAATGATGCCACATTTGCCGATTTGGACGGTGATGGCGACTTGGAAATGATTATCAAACGCTTGAACACTTATGATGCGGGCATCTATGAAGAATATATCAATCCATCTACAGGCTTGAGCGCAACCAAAAACATTTATTTGCCATCTACAAAACAGTATGTGGTGATAGATGCATACGATGTTGACTGGGAAACAGGTAGTGAGACCTCGCTGATGTGGCGCATTGACTGTGGCCCTAACATGGTGAGTGCTAACTCGACGGAAATCAACTTTATTGTCTATGACTGGGACGAGGATGGCAAGGCAGAAGTGGTGCTTCGTGGTGCTGACAACATGATTGTGTATGGCAGTGATGGTAGTACCGAAAAATACAGAATCGGCAGAAGCGATGTGAACACACGTTCTGCAGGTAGTGAGTGGACTCATGAAGGGGATGAGTATTTGATATACATGGACGGCGAAACGGGTGATAAATACCAATTATTGGCTTATCCACTTCCTCGTTATGAGCAAGGTGAAACTAATCTATATACGGCTTGGGGAGATGACTACGGTCATCGTTCGAGTAAGTATTTCTTTGGTGCCCCTTTCTTGGACGGTCGTCATGCGAGCCTATTCTTGGGACGTGGTATCTATACTCGTCATAAGATGATGGCAATGGATTTGGACAAAACCAACCATAATTGGAACATTCGTTGGACTTGGGCTTGCAATGACGCTAATAGTCCGTGGTATGGAAATGGTTATCATAATTATATCATTGCCGATGTGGATGAGGATGGCAGGGACGAGATTGTGTATGGTTCAATGGTGATTGATGATAATGGGAAGGGATTATCCACGACTGGTTTTGAGCATGGTGATGCTCAGCACGTGAGTGACTTCAACCCTTGGCGCAAGGGCTTGGAATACTTTGGCTGCTTGGAAGATAATCCTTATTGGGGAAACAACTATCGAGATGCAACGACGAGCGAGGTGCTTTATAAGTATTGCTCAAAACCTACTGCAGAGGAAATGCGAGCCAACCCAAAAGCAGGTGACGATGGTCGCTGCATGATGGGTAATTTTAGCAGTACGATTCCTGGTTGCATTGGTCGTTCCGTGAACTCACAAATCATTTCTTCTGTCACTAATGATGTGGTAGCTGCTGCTCCAACAAACAATAACGATGCCTTCTATTGGGGACATCTTAATTTTCGTATCTACTGGGACGGAGACCTTGGTTCTGAAATTCTGGACAGCCCAGGCACGGCAAGGGAAGCAGCCATTTGGGATTATGAAAACGGTCGTATTTTCGTGTCTGAAGGATGTAACTTGAATCAAGGTTCGAAGAACAATCCTTGTTTCCAAGGTGACATCATCGGCGACTGGCGCGAAGAGATTGTAGTTCGTTGCGGTTCGAACGTGCGTATTTATACCACTGGTGTGAACACCAACTACAGCCTGCCTTGCCTATGGTATGACCATCAATATCGCCAAGCAATGTTGTGGCAGATGATGGCTTACAACCAGCCTCCTCACCTCAGCTATTTCATGGGTGAGTTAGAGGGTTACACTACGGCTCCTCCTCCTTATTCGATGCGTAATCGTACGGAGATAGCCCATGGTAGTGTAATTAGCAGTACACATAATGGTATGCAGATCATTGCCTGTGAAACTAACGACATGAGCATCAACGTGGTTGATGGTGCATCCCCTTGGGTGTTCTACGACAATGCTGCTTCATGGGTGCAGGGTACAGACGTGAATGGTACTACTGGCACGAAGGTTAAAGACACTTGGAACGGAACAACTGGTGATGGTACCAAGGGTGTAAGGAATCTTCCAGCCATTAATTATGCATATTACACTCATAAGGTGACAGGTAGCGCCTTTACGGGTGGCATGAACTTGGTGAAGCAGGGCGATGGTACGTTGGTACTTCCAGACGTGACAGAAACCTATACAGGAAAGACTGATATTTGGGCTGGAACCGTCGAATTCAACGGAACTTTTGCGAGCAGTCCAGTCTGGATGAACCGCTTCACAACGTTCAACACGGATGGCGGTTCGTTCCTTGGTGGATTGACGATGGAGTACAATGCTACATTGAACGTGGGAGGCGAAACGGCTCAGACCATCAGCACAGTGACTGTGAGTGACTTGATGTTAAAATACGGTGCGCGTGTTGTGATGGATGTCAATAGTGTTAGCGATGCAAGAATGAACGACCAACTGAATCTAACAAACCTTACCATAGACAATAAGAATTGGGAGAATGGTCCTAAGTACAGTGCCCCTGTATTTGAAATCAATGCAAGCAGTGCTTTGACTGATGGGAGATACCCAATCGGTACGGTGAATGGTATGGTGACAGGTCGTTTGGCAAGGGTTGTGATAGAGGGGAACAATGTACCAGATGGTGCGTTCTTGGCCGTATATGACAATATTCTCTATCTCATCATTGGTGAAGAACCTAATTCCTTGGATGACCCTGTGATTACTTTAGCCAACATGACTAGTTCTGACGGTGGCTATTACTATTATCCTACTGTCTCCATCACTGACCCTAACTTGGGATTGGAAACAACACTCACTGGTACTTTCACAAATGCATCAGGAGTAACATCAGCCCTGAATGGAACTCTTTATAGCCAGAACTATGAGAATGAGACGAATGCAAGTAGCTGGACTAATAAAGATGGAGGAGGAACACTTGAACTGGTTACTAATGATGCAACCTTTGGTAATTATATTCATCATTCAATTACAGAGAGAAATCGTTCTGCCTATACTTTGTTCAGCGTTGACTTAACAAATGAATCACGATATCATCTGGAGTTTGACACACGTATAAGAGCTGGTAATATGGCTGATAGAAGTGTGACTGATTTGGTTGTGATGACAACAGACGCAACGATTCCTACAGAAAGAAATGTAGGCTATGATTTTGATGATTATGGTAATGCTGTTGGTTCAAACTATTTACTTCGTCTAAAAGCTGCTGATAGTCAAGTATTCACAATCAACGATGGAACAGAAACTGTTTCACTTAATGCTTCCAAGTGGTATCATATTGAGCTTGAAGTTGATGTTACAAGCAAAACTGTCAGTTATACCATTTGTGAATATGGTTCTACAACTCCAGTAGTATCAGGAACTTTCACGGTTCCTTCTACAAGTTGCTTCCCTAAGGGTATATTCATTCTTGATGGAAGAGGCTCTGGAGACAGCAATTTTGACAACATCAAAATCTACACGACTCTTCCTGATTCCTATACCTTCACCGAGCCAGGTACACTCGAAGTGACAGTGAGTGCAGAAGGTTGTGGAACGGCTTCAGCTGAATACGAAGTGCCTAAACCTTACGCCATCTACTATGAATCTTCAGCTTACAATGAAATTGATGCTGCTGATGTTTATAGCACTCTTGGTGATAAGTGGAAAGACACGAACTTTAAGGATAGATGGGCAAATTGGAATAAATATAATAGTACATATTATGGTAATAACTATGTGTTTGTAGCTCGTGATAAGTGGAGTGACAACTATGTTGATAACGATAGTGTATTAACTGTTGCAGACACAAGAAACTTGCATTTAGTTGAGGGCTTTGGACTTGGACGAAATAAAACTAACGCAGATCTCACATTCTCTGCCACCGATTTGGGTGATGAAACCACCGTCATTTATTATAAGATTGATGACAGTGCAGGATATGAGAACATTAATTACAATGAAGGTTACACATATGCGAATGCGGATGGTAGCTGGTCGATTGATGTCTCTACGAATCATACTTTCTGCAAGCTGATAGCATGGGTACCTATCGATGAAGAGTACAGTGAGTTATCAGAAGCTGCTCCAACAGGCAGTGGAAATGGAAATGTAGCAATGAGGCGTACTTTCTCGTCGATTACTAATGGTTCGGGGTGGAATACGCTTGTGGTTCCATTCGACATGAACGACCGTCAAATTCTGACTTCTTTTGGTCCTGGTACACAAGTTGCTCAGTTTGTGGGTAGTACTGCAAATTCGTTGATATTTAATGCCGACACACGCGAGATTCATGCCAATGAACCTGTGCTTATCCGTGTGGGTGATGTACATGCCAACAATTTCTATGTATTTGCAGGCGTAACTCGCAATGTAGATGATACACCAACGATAACGAGTAATTACTTCGACTTTGTGGGCTCTTATCTGAACAGTGGTGATGTGAAATTCCCGGCCAATAGTTATTTCTATAATGCTGCAAACGGGAATGTTTTGAACCGAGTAGCAGAGAACAATAGAATTACATTCAAGGGTTATCGTGCATACTTCTCAGCTCATCCAGGTGTTGATGTGAAACAGATTTTGCTGTCATTCGAGGATGCTGAAGCTCTTGGCATTGATGTGATGAAATTACAACAGAAGCCTGTTGATGTCTATACTGTCAGCGGTCTGCTGATTCGTCGCAACGCCACTACGCTCGATGGTTTGCCTCGAGGACTCTACATCGTTGGAAAGAAGAAAGTGGTGATAAATTGAAAATAATTAAGTAATCATGAGTCAACAAATTTACGCAAATAATTTTATAACAGATTAAATTTGTTTTTATTTGTGTGAATTTGTTGACCGAAAATATAAAAGTTATGAAACAGAAAAAAACATATAGTACACCACTGATGCATTATTCACAATCTGATTATACTCAGAGATTTATGGAAAATTTTTCACTGTCGTTGACAAAATCTTCTGAGGTTTCTGTAGGTGAAGTGGGAGCTAAAGAACGAGACATGTCACCAGAAACTAATATCGAATGGGGTAACATCTGGTAGTCCTTCTACAAAGTTCAAATCCTCTGATTTAAACTCAACTCCGAATATTATTTCATAAAAAGTAATATTATAAAATTTTTTCATTCTCTTTGTTAGTGCTCCAGTACTTGTGAAAGTGCTGGGGCACTATTTTTTGTACGCTCAGCATGTGCAAAATACACCTAGATAATTCGAGAAAGTGAGAAAAGTTGACAAGCTTTCCTATTGTGTTATTGCGTACTAGGATTTTCTCAAAAATGTATCTAATGAAAGCAAAATGTCTTTTTTAGTTATTTTTTCTTTGTTGTGAGAAATAATGCCTATCTTTGCACTTGCGTTGTATGGGCATAAAGGCTTGTGTAACGGTCGAAGCATGATAAAAGAGATCAATATAAAGGCTTACGGTCCTATTCAAGATTTCCACTCACAGGGAGTGGAAAATATCAATCTGCTTATTGGCCATAACGGTGTTGGCAAAACCGTTATGTTGAAGGCGTTGTATTCTGCTCTGAAGACCGTAGAACAATATAGACGCGGAAGGGAACCGAGAGGCATTAGGGAAATTCTTGCTGAAAACCTATATTGGACGTTCCAATTATCTTCACTGGGCAGCATTGTGAAGAAGGGGCAGCCTACACTGTCTTTCTCAATGAGTTCTGACAAGGATGAACAATTTAGCTACAGTTTTGGCAATTCAACGGTGCGGGAAGTGAAAACGTTGGATAATTCATTTGAACCAACGGTGGTGAACAGCATTTTTATTCCAGCTAAAGAAGTTGTGTCTTTACAGGATTCGATTTTGAGACTATACGAAGTGGATAAAATCTTCGGTTTTGACAAAACGTACGTGGATTTGGCACGAGCAATGAGCAAGACCGTTCAAGGGAGAAACTATAAGGAATTCTCAGAGGCAAGGGCTGAACTCAATGATGCGTTGGGTGGCAAGTTGGAATATGACTCGGTAGGGAAAGCATGGGTGTTCAGGGATAGGGAAAAACGCATGTATGATATTATGCTGACATCGGAGGGCATCAAACGCCTTTCGATTCTCGAATTGCTGTTGGGCAATCATTATCTTAGCAAGGATTCGATAGTAATCATAGATGAGGCAGAAGCAAATCTGCATCCAGAAATGGTGGCTCGATTCATGAAGGTGATTTTCCTGATGGCTCAAGCTGGTGTGCAATTCTTTATCTCAACGCATTCTTATTTTGTCATCAAGAACCTTTATATCCTGTCGCAAGAGCATAAGGTGAGTATTCCAACATGGTCATTTGATAAGGATGGCGTGATGATGAGTGACTTGAAACAGGGTATGCCAGACAATGCAATCATCAGAGAGTGTGTCAATCTGTACAAAAGGGAAATAGCTTTATAAAAGGGCATTATGGAGTTCTATGAGTCATATATGAAGTTCCACTTCGCTGATGAGGATCTGTACCGTATTGAGGAATCCGAACTGCAGCGAAGCTTGAAGGGTGTGAAGACATGTGAGTGTGTGGCAAAGATGAACGGACGAATCGCCTTGGTTGAAGCTAAAAGTTCTGCTCCGAGACCTGATAACAAGATGGACTTCGACGCATTCACTGATAGTATTATGCAAAAGTTTGTTGACACCCTGCTTTTGTTTAATGCTGTGAAACTACAACGACATGGAGACTCTCCTTTGGATGAACTCGGCTCGAATGTGAAGGCGCTTCGTGGCGATGAGGATTATGTGCTTTATTTGATTATACATGGACATAAAGAAGAGTGGTTGATGCATATGATGGAGGCACTTCAGCTGAAACTCAATCATTTCTTCACGCTATGGCATATATCACCGACTGCCCTAAAAGCCATCAACCAAGAGGAAGCCAAAAGAATAGGGTTGATTGATGATTTCTTTCCATTGGAAAGACTGACCCAATTAAAGGCAAGCAAGTCTCCAATGGAGATAGAAAAAGAGGCTCGGGAATATCTAAGCCTCTAATCTAAACACGCATAGTTTTTTATGATTATAAAAGAGGATGTGCCTATTTTTTGTAGTGTCCCCAAAAAGTTAGACAAAAAACTTTTGGCGTATAGGTCATTTTGCAGGCTGAAGACTACCACATCTTGCTCTATAGGTCAAATTGCAGGCTGAAATTTCAGCTTGCAATTTGCGTATGTCTGATATTGTTCTTACTTTTGCATCGCAGCCTGAAGCATAGTGGAGCTCTGCTGGGGAGCAACTCCATGAGGAATAGGTCTGCAATGCGAGAAGCATATTGAATTGCATGGGAGCTGTCTGTGATGGGCAGCTCCCATCTTGTTGAAATCAATATGCTAATCGCCATTCAATGCCAAGAAAAACCCATTGATGAACCGCTTGCGGTTCTCCGTTGTCATCCCGCTGTGGTTGTTCAAGTTCTTCTTCAGGTCGGTGAATGTCCCCTCTATCTTGTTGTTCGTGTTGGGCATTCCGCCTACATGCTGGTATGTGAAGAGATATGGCATGTAGAACTCAATACTCAACATGGCGGATCTTGTGCGCTGGTGTGTGTAATACGTCTTCTTGGTCAAGGGGTTTAGTGTGCGCTCGTTCAGGAACGCCTTCCATTTGTCTTTCCAGTTCTGGAAGTCTCTTTTGAAGTCTCCCTCCTTGGCATCCTTCAGGGTGCGCATCAGCTGCTGAAGTTCCTGTCCTGCAGGGAGTTTGGGGTTTCCTGTGATCTTGCGCCTGACGATTGCGCACATGTGATACTGACACATCTGTATCCTGTATCCTGCAAACACCTTGAACAAGGCCTGCATGCCATCTATCACCATCCCGTCCAGGACATAGCCGTTCTTCTCCATCTCGTGGACGGCATCCTCATAGTCCGACACGTGTTCATGGCAGATGTGCTTCATGTAAAGTGCCTTGCCCGTATTGGAGTCCAGTGCAGCAATGACGCCGCAGTTACGGCCAAAGTAGGTGGCATCGATGTTGACTACACCATGGCCCAATGTCCTCGGATTCTTCCAGACTACAGACACGTCCCTCAAGAGGCGCTTGATGGTCGATTCACTCACCTTGTAGCGCAATGACAGCTCGCGGATTGTCTGTTTCCCATCCGTGTATGCCTCCCACACAACGCTACGCTCTATATACACTTTGCCACGGAACTGGTGGCCGCAGACCATACACTTGTACAGTTGGACACCCTTGCGAACCCCGTTCTTCTTGGTTATCGGAGAGTGGCAGCATGGGCACTTTTTTTATTCATGGAATGTTGTTTTTAGGGATTTTGAATCGCCTCCAAAGGTAATAAGAATCGGCTATCCAAGCAAATCACAGCCTGCAAAATGACCTATTGGGCGCTTACAAAAGTAAATTTTGCCTTTCAAAAAGTTGAAATGCCCGCAGTCCCTTTATTTATGAGGGCTACGGGCATGTCATAGCCTGCAAAATGACCTATAAGTCAAACTTTTTGGGGGCACTACATTTGTCATTCTTCATTTAATGTCATTCCATTTAGGAGGGTTGATGCCGAGAAGATGGCGGACGAAGAAGTCGTAGCGCTTGTGCTCTCCGTAGGATTCACCCATTGTGTGATGGGCACCTGGGATAACAACAAGTTCGAAATCCTTGTTGGCTTTTTGCAATGCATTAACTACTTGCATGGTGGATGCAGGGTCCACATTATCGTCCAACTCACCCACCAAAAGCATGAGAGGACGCTCCAAACGGTAAGCATTTGCTACATTAGATGATGCAATGTAGCTTTGGTCGATTGGGTAGCTCATCCATTGCTCGTTCCACCAAATCTTGTCCATGCGGTTATCATGGCATCCACAAGCTGCATAGGCTGCTTTATAGAAATCACCATGGAAAAGAACGGCTCCCAATGCTTCTTGTCCTCCAGCCGAGCAACCATAAATGCCTACGTTGTCGGCATCCATGTAAGGATATTTTTCTGCCGCTGCCTTAATCCATGCAATGCGGTCTGGAAATCCTGAATCAGCAAGGTTCTTGTAGCACACATCTTCAAATTCACGAGAACGGAAAGAGGTGGTCATACCATCGAGCTGAACCACGATGAAACCGAGTTCGGCAAGGTCGGCGAGATTGTAGAGCCAAGGCGTGAAGTCCTTTGGCACATATTGGTCGCCAGGTCCTGAATAGATATATTCAATGACAGGATATTTCTTGGATGGGTCGAAATTGCTTGGGCGCTGAATGAGTCCCCACATATCCGTCTTTCCATCGCGTCCCTTTGCCACAAACACTTCTGGTGCTTTCCAACCAGTTGCCTCAAGTTTGGAAATGTCAGCAGTTTCGAGCGTGCGAAGAATCTTACCATCTTCGGCAGAACGGAGGACAGTGACAGGTGGATTGAGGACAGTAGAGTAGGTATCGATAAGATATTTATAATCTTCCGTGAAAGTGACTTTGTGGTTGCCTTCTTCTGGAGTGAGACAGGTAAGTCCTTTTCCGTTCAGATTAATTTTATAATAATGAATAAGGTATGGGTCTTCCTCTGTGGCGTTAGTGCCAGCAAAGCTTGCATTTTTGCCTCGCTTATCTGATTCACGAAGTCCTGTCTTTCCGTTTGCGGAGAAATAGATGATACCTTTTTCTTCATCCACACGCTGAATACCTCGAACATAGAATCCGCCTTTCGTGATTTGACGGATGAGTTTGCCGGTCTTTCGGTCGTAGAGGTAGATGTTGTTGTAGTTGTCTCGCTCACTTGTCCAAAGGATGTATTTGCCATTACGGAAATCGTGGCGATACTGACGATTGTAGTTTACGTACTTGTCT
>Ga0247608_10003538_pt1 | contig 18170 bp, 21 predicted proteins | sample 176DNAGHGlowgp2_FD_193490 | JGI IMG/M metagenome (GOLD analysis project Ga0247608, IMG submission 193490) | Sheep rumen microbial communities from Palmerston North, Manawatu-Wanganui, New Zealand - 1766 DNA GHGlow gp2 | ecosystem: Host-associated > Mammals > Digestive system > Stomach > Rumen ... | reverse complement strand
TCGGCAGATGTGGACATATCTGCAATGCCAGTTATGCGGTAAGTTCAAAACAACGCGGACAGCACATCGGAGAGAAGCTTGTAATGGATTGCCTGTCCAACGCGGCGGAACATGGTTTTAAGATACTTCAGTTTAACGCCGTTGTGGAAAGCAACACCCACGCAAGACATCTATATGAACGGTTTGGCTTTGTTCAGCTCGGAACCATCCCCGGCGGTTTCAGAATGAAAGACGGGCATTATGAAAATATCTGCCCGTATTATCACTCACTGTAAGAAATATGTACCGCCTGTAGTTCCGAAGACGTCTACAGGCGGTACACTTTAAAAAATAATGCAATAAAATTGCACGATGCAAAAAAAGTCGCCGGGTTCAGATAAACACGGAAATACACCTTATGTAAAAGTAAGTACAAATGATGTTGGTAAGTTGAAAATTGTATCGGATATTACTAAGTATGTTTTTGGAAAGAAAGAAAATGCAAAAATTTTTTTGCAAGGAGGAGAAAACATGAATAAGTATATGCAGGAAAAAATAGAGCCATATATAGGACTTGAAAGTTTCAAATTTGGGGATACTTTGTCAGAGGTAAGAAACAAACTTAAATCTGATAAAATTGCTTTTTCACAATCGGTTGATCCGCATAAAGGATGTCAGCCGGAAGTCGCATGGACTTTCATTGAAATTAATAAAAGTATTACTCTTTGTTTTGCGTTAGATGTGTTATTTGAAATAGTGTTGGAAGGCCAATATGTTGGAAGTACACCTGAAGGTTTCTTCGTTGGTATGCCTTTTCAGAAACTGCTGGAATTAGATAAAACTCTGGAATACAATGAAGATGATGAGGATTATATTTCAGAAAAAGGGTATTGGTTTGAAGAGAATATTGAAACCGGGAAGGTTGCATCAATAACAGTTTTTATTCCGGAAGCTAATGATAACAATGAATTTTTTGGATATAATTGGGTTCCAAAATATCGAAGAAGTACTATATAGTTTTTTTCGGTGATGTATTCACAAGTTAATATTGACTACACCATCTTTTCTACGCAATAACCGCCTGTAGAACCATAGCACTCTATAGGCGGTACATTTAAGAAATCGATTGCGAAAACCTTAGTTTTATGATAAACATTAATTGTATTTCCGGCAATAGGGCAGCACCGAACAAAGAAAGCAGAGCGTGACAAGAGATGAGCTATGTATTTGAAAGTGTAGGCAACAAAAAAGAATTATGGACGGAGATCGGTTTCAAAGATCAGGATCTCAAGATCATTCCGTATTCTAAATATCATCTCTGGTGCGCAGATAAAGCAAACGGCATCTTTTTGTTTCAAATAGGAAACGATCGCGGAAATAGCCCAAACTTTTTCGATATGTCCTACAAGAAACGAATAATAAAAATAGCGGTTGTAGAATCGTTCAAAACTGATGAAAACAGAGCCGTGTACATATACAATATCCAAAGAATATCTATTCCGCGTTCTGTTTGGGAAGAACAGGATGAAATAGTAAAGAACGCTGAAGCAGGTATCAAGGAAATCCTTGCTTCGCTAAAAAACAATGCAAGCCTGTTGGTTAACTGCGAGCCCGAATGTGTGGATGCGGATTACAATGGACAATAATGAATTAACAAGGATAGAAAAAGAAAACCGAGGCAAAAATGAAAAAAACTCTGCATGACATCTTCATAGTAATAGTGTTAATATTTGTGTTTTCCTGGAAGGGGCTGGTAAGTCTTCTTACAAAAAGATACAACCCGAAAAAGCCTCCCAAATACCTGATAGAAGCCGGGGCCGACAACGGCTTCGTCCCTGTGTACAGGGCGTATTTTGCCTTGGAAGGCGATGCTTTTCACGTCATGAGAGAGGGCGTGTATAGCAAGAACAAGTACAAGAACGATTATAAATACTTTGATCCTTTGTATTATACTGTAAATGTGATTACGGAAAACGACGACCCTGCGACATGGTCATTTGCACAGAGCTATGATAAAGACGGGCCTATCGACAAAAAAGAGATAATCGATCTTTTTATAAGGATGAAGATCAAACGTACTAAATATTTCTTTTTGAACATCCATGATTTTGACGGCTACAGGATGGTCTATGCCTGCAATACCGATCAGAACGGACACGGAACCGTTCTTGAGCAGAAGAGTGCGCTTTTCAAAGACGGAAAGGAAATAAAAATCCCGAAAAAAACTCGCCTGACTTGTATCAGAGGTTTTTACAAACTGGCTGACTGATCCGGCGCAGTGATAGCCATATGGATCATAGCGGTGGTTGCAAACACCGTAAAAAAGCGTCGCAATAAAAAAGATAAATAGAAAAAACATATGAATCAGAAGTATTCCGACAGATGCTTCGTAAAAAAAATACGGAGTATCTTGATTTTTTATACGAAAAGCAATATACTAAAGAAAAAGCAAGAGGAGTGATCATCATGTTAAAGAAATTCAGCGTTGAAAACTTCAAGGGTTTTAAAGATAAGATAACTCTGGATATCGGGAATTCCAGTAACTATGGTTTTCACCCGGAGGTTGTCAAGGAAAACTGCATAACCAAGGGAATAATATATGGCATAAACGGATGCGGAAAGTCAAATCTTGGCCTCGCAATTTTTGATTTGATCACACATCTTACGGAGAAACAGAAACTCCTTCAAAGCTATGATTTTTATTTAAACATGAGCGGCCGGAAGTCATTTGCTGAATTCGATTATACATTTGTGTTTGACGGACACGAGTTGATTTATACATACACCAAGACAAGTGTCGATGCTTTAAGACAGGAGAGTCTGTCCATTGACGGAAAAGAGGTCATCTATTATGATCATCTTACACGGGATGGTTTTACTCTGCTGGAGGGCTCCGACACATTAAACGCATCAATCAAAAATGAGAGCCCGATATCCCGTGTAAAGTATGTGAGCAACAACTCGATTCTCGCGGATAATGAGCAGAATAAAGTGTTTAAAAAGTTTATGGATTTTGTGGATCGAATGCTTCTGTTTTACTCGCTGGATAGTAGGGGATACGAAGGTTTTATGAATGGGGCAGAAGGAGTTGCAGAAGGAATCGTTAATTCCGGCAAATTAAATGATTTTCAGCAGTTTCTGAAAGAAAACGATATAATATATGATCTGTACGAACGAGATGTTGACGGGCGCAAGGCGATCTATTGTCACTTTGATAATAAAGATGCCGATTTCTTTAAGATCGCATCTACCGGGACAAGATCTCTTGCCCTGTTTTATTATTGGTATATCCGAATGAAGAAGGCGTCTTTAGTATTCATTGATGAATTTGATGCATTCTATCATTTTGAATTATCCGAAAGTGTACAGAAGAGGATCAATGAGATACAAGGTGTACAGATATTTACAACCACCCATAACACAGATCTTATGAGCAACGATCTGCTCAGACCCGATTGCTATTTTTTGCTGAAGGATAATAGAATCAAAGCTTTATCAGAGCTTACAGAAAAAGAGCTTCGCCAGGCTCATAATCTTCAAAAAATGTATAAGGCAGGGGCATTTAATGGGTGAGAGAGATTATAAGGCATTTTGTGTTGAGTGCATTCCCGGAGTTTCTGGTAGATTATTTCGGTGCGAAGTTATGGAGAAATAGTGTTAGACATAAGAATAATAGGCGTCTACAATGTTTTTTGCATTAATTCTTTTGGCAGTATCCCCGGGGGCTCGATGAGCCTTCGGGGAAATGTTTTTATATTCCTGCTTTGTTGTAAAAAAAATAATCAAATGTACATAAAGAGTACATATCGCTCTGTTAATATCCGGGATGTAAGGGACATTTCAGGTGAAAAATCGGAAAGAGAGGAAGAAATTGACTATGAAAAAATCAAAACGAGTTATTAAGATATGCATCATTACCGTTGTTATTCTAATGATCATTTGCCGCATCATTGCTTTTGCGGGCAGAAAAATAGTTCCCAAAGGGGATATATCTGTCCGGAAATATGATGGGTTTTATCATAACGAAGTATCACGAGAGGAATACTTCCTGGATGAAAACGACAGAATCATCAAAAAAATCGAGGCCGATGAAGAAGGTATTTCGTTAATAACCGAAAAAGAGTATGATTCTTTGAGAAGACTGACAGGCGAGATATTTCGCAATAATGCTTTTGTTTTTTTTGCTGACGATAAAGGCACTAAAAGCTATCGATACTATAAAATAAACTATATAAGCGCCGGCATAATTTAAAGCAGTAGTTATTTCAACAGCATCTTTTTTACTGCCTGCAATTCCGAACGAGTCTACAGGCAGTAAACGTTAAGAAATATTTACTGCCTATAAAGGCGAATGCGCCTACAGGCAGTAAGTTTCGAAAAATATTTACTGCCTATATAGGCGAACGCGCCTACAGGCAGTAAGTTTCAAAAAATATTTACTGCCTATATAGGCGAACATGCCTACAGGCAGTAAATGTTAAGAAATATTTACTGCCCACAAAGCTGAATACGTCTACAGACAGTAAGAAAAGAAAATAATTATAAGCCCGTACACCGCACACGCCGTCAGGCGTGTGCGGTGTATTTTGACATATTTTTCAAACTTTATGTAAAATATACTTGACATAATGTAATTGATGTGCTACTATGTGCGCATAAGGGAGATTTCAAATTTGAAAGACATGCTTTCAAACTTGCATAGATGCCGCGGCAGGCACGGCATCTATGGGCACTATGCCTGCGGCAAGGTACATACCATGAAAAACAAGATCACAGTAGCAGTTACAATTATTATCATGTTAGCAGTATTGCTTACGGTAGGCGGAATGTCCGCATTCAAAAACGACGACCAGAAGCTCAGCTTCACGGATATGGTCACCGTAACAGGCGGCAAAGTCATATCGCAGGATGGTTCCCCCGTGCATTTTGATCCGGTAGGAGAGACCTGCAGCTTTACGATAACCGCATCAGGCCCGGATGGGATACTTTCGGATGTTAAGATATACATAGGCGACCCGCTTACTGCGATCACAAGCGATCCTTTATATTCCACAACAGGCGCAAATTTTAATACCAATACAGACGATCTTTCAGTAAGCGACCGGAACATCTACATTAGCACCAAAGCTTTCGTAAAAGAAGGAGCAAACATCGAAGACGGACAGTATGGCATAGCATATACCTTCACCCTTCACGTAGCAGGCAAGTCTGCTTCTTCAATAATACTTCCGTTTGTCGTTGCGATCCTGCTTATCGCCCTGTCGATCTATCTTGTATTTACGTTAAACAAAGCATCCGAAAAAGATTATGACGAAATGCAGATCCGCCAGCGCGGCAAGGCAGCATTAAACGCATTTATCATTACGATCGTTACGGCTATGGGCTTTGCGCTCTTTGCCAAAGTAACAAATGATTTCCCCTTAACTGTCTATGAAACAGGCATGATAATCGCGCTTACAGGCGCAGTAGCGTTTGGCATTATCTGCGACATCAATGACGCATTTGTCGGCTTCAAGGAGAATAGATTTAAATATGCGGTGCTTTTCTGGATCATAGCCATCACCGGTGGATTTGGTTCATTAGCTAACAGTGCGAAAAAGAATCATACAAATGACATTTATGTTACAGGTATCATAGCAGCTATATTTTTTGCCATGTTTGCGCTTGAACTCACCATCAGATGCATCGTAGACAAAAAATATGCGGGAAGGGAAGATGCCGATGAAGAATCTTAAACTAAAGTCCGCAAGAGCGGCCATGGATCTGTCGCAGCAGGAGCTCGCTGACAAGGTCGGCGTTTCCCGCCAGACGATAAATGCAATAGAAAAAGGCGATTACAATCCAACCATAAACCTTTGCATAGCCATATGCAAAGCGCTTGGAAAAACACTGGATGAATTGTTTTGGGAAAGTTGAAATATACTTGACGAACGATTTCCTGAAAACTATAATAAACTTGATCAAAGTAAATTGATCGAAAAAAGGATGGGAAACATGAAAAAAAGGACAGTCAGATGGCCGGCGGTAATGCTGGCAGCATCGCTATCTGTGTCTGCCGCAGCAGGCTGTTCAAAGCAGAGTAGCGAAAAGCCGGCAGAAAGCAGCAGTCAAAAAGAAACCGGTACAGAAAACAGCACGGTAGAAAACTCTGAAGAGATCGCAGAGGAAACCACAGGAAAAGGAACCACCGAGGCACAAACCGAGACCGAAAAGCCTACAAAGATGCAGGAGACCACCGAAGAGGTCGAAGACACAACAGAAGAAGCCGTGGATCCGGACACAGTTATCACACTTAATGTTTATGACCAGGGCTCAAGCTTTGACGGTATTCAGCAGGGCTGGTCGGCCGAGCTTCTTAAGGAAAAGTTCAACGTACAGCTGAACATTATACCCGCTTATACGGGAAAATATGAAGTTGGTCTTTCAAACGGAGACCTGAGCGATATCGCGGTGTTTGTTACGGAAGAATCATATCTTGAGGCAAGAGACGCCGGCCTTCTTCTTGACTGGCAGGAGAACGACCTTGTGACAGAGCATGCTCCGAATATAACTATGTACGCTTTTGACATGCTCGATGCGGATCAGGAGACGGACAGAGTCTGCGGGCTCAATGGCAATTTCTCGTATCCGGGCAGTATGGCCACGGAATCCGAATCGCTTTTGTGGAACATCCGCTGGGATATATACAAGAAACTCGGTTGTCCCGAGGCTGAGTCAATGTACGAGATTGTAGATCTGTTCAAGGAGATGAAGGAGGTATGTCCCACAGATGATAACGGAGATCCAACATATGCTTACTCGCTCTGGTCTGATTGGGACGTAGATCTGATGCATGCCGCAAACAATGCGGTAAGGTCGATCTTTGGATATGAACCGGTGGGCATAGGCCATTATGATGCAACCGGCGAAATGTATTACGGAGCGCTTGACGAGGATTCTCCCTACATAAGTATGCTGAAGTATTTCAATCTGCTTTATCAAAACGATCTACTCGATCCCGCATCAGCAGAAAACGATTACGATGCCGCTTTAGAAATGATGAGAAAAGGAGCGACATTCGCATCGCTCTTTAGTTACCTCGGTGCTGAATACAATACCGAAGAGCATATCGCCGATGGTAAGATAATGAGGGGCTTCCTTCCCGAAACGGCGACACCGGTAGTATGGGGACTTTCGACCGAAGGCGACGGAAAGAATTACATTTCGATAGGCGCAAATACCGAGTACCCCGAGCTCTGCATGGAGCTGATCGATTACCTTGTATCACCCGAGGGCAGGATGGAACAGCTCTATGGCCCGAAGGGAGTAACATGGGACTACGACGAGGAAGGTTATGCTTTTTTCACCGAGGCCGGACTTAAGGCAATGGAAGATCATACGGAGCCTATTGACGAGCTCGGCGGTGACAGCTATTACGGAGGTATGCTTCAGGTCAACTTTGCTTCATGGTTCTTTCAGTCACAAAATCCGGGCACACAGTCAGGGGAGAGCTTCAGTTCCGAAAACTGGAAGTTGCTTTCCGGCGAGCCGGCCAACGAGGCCGACGCCCATTGGAGACATTTCAACATCGAAAAATACAGCGGTGAGATATTTGATGGCATGAGCTACATTGCAAATCACGGTTTTACGTATTATCCCTATACAGGCTATAAATTCCCGGATGAAAAGGGTGAGCTGCAAGATACTTGGAATAAAGTGACAAAATGCATTATCGAAGGAAGCTGGAAAGCGGTCTTTGCCGAAAATGACGAAGACTTTGAGGCGGCGATCAGCGATATGAGAGCAGAGGCCAAGCAGCTCGGATATGATGACTGTCTGGAATTTTGCAAGAAAGAAGTTTCAAATTTTGCATTGGCATATATCAATAATTCGGATGGAAAAAAATTGATAATTGAGTAGTAGATGCTATTACGCAGGGCACCGGATAGCCGGTGCCCGTTTTTTTTACCCATTAACTATGCCGTTATACCTCCAAATCGAGCCCTTTTTATAGGACACCTTATTTGCTATTATAAAAACGAAAAATGGGGAAAAAATGATCAAAAGACATCCGGAGGTACGAAAAATGACAAATATAAATATTACATCGCCCGCGCAGGACATAAAAGCAAGATACGACGAATACGCAGACCTTCTCGTTAGGCGCGACCGCCTCTTTGCAAGGGCAGAATCATACAGAATATCCTACACGGCCGAATTTGGCGAGCAACTGGCCGCAAATTTCGAGATCAAGATCGAATGCATCAAGATGAAAAAGACCATCAGCTATTGCCAAAGAAGGATAAACCGTGATCTTCCGATAGACATCACAAAAATGCACGCAGAGATCGAAAAAGAGATGCTGTTATATAATGTGCAGCTGCGTGAAATGATAGATGACGCTGCGGAGGCAAAAAACGCCAAATCGGCAAGTCACATTGAAGCCGAACTTTCTAAAAAGATATACCGCCGCCTTGCAAAAAAACTGCACCCCGATGTCAACCGGGCAACAGAAGAAAATGAAGAGCTAAGAGATCTTTGGGAAAGAATAGCAGAAGCCTACAGAGCATATAATTCCGATGAGCTTGAGGCTTTGGAGGTGCTGGCCACCAAAGCGCTTGAAAAGCTTGGCGATGCCGCCTACACGCCCGACTACGAAAACCTTGAAGAAAAGATAGAACGCACGGAAAAGCAGATAAACGACATAATTTCCACCGCGCCATACACCTACGGCGAGATACTTGCAAGCAAGGAAAAACGCGAAACGCTTAAAAACCAGCTGGAGGAAGAACACAAGGGCTTTGAACACTATCTTGAGACACTTAAAGAAGCACTGGACGACCTTTTGAACTTGAGCAGACGCGCAATCCCCTCTGCTTTAGCTGAGGGGTCAAGTGTCACCATCATATTTTAGATGTGTTTATGGCCGCCTAAGCGGCCAAGCGTGCCAAACAAATGTTTGCTTTCTGCGTTCTTCTGTGGTATAATTATCTGGTAATCAGATCCACGGAAAGGAGTGACATATGGCAAAACAGACATCAAGCTATGGCATTGAGATCAGACATGCCCATAAGATCTTTTACAGAACCATCACTCTTTTCAACGAGGCGGTGTCATACTGTATAGACGTATTTGAGCAGGAATGGGCTGATCTTTCAGTCCTGCCGGGCAGGCTGCGAAACAACCATGCCGAGAAGCTGATCCACAGTACAAAAAACAACCTTCCGAAGTATCCGGATTTTGATGTATCGTTCCGGAAGATGCCGTCGTATATGCGCAGGACTGCCATAAGCTACGCCCTTGGGGCATTGTCGTCCTATCACAGCAACTACGATAACTGGCTTTCGGGCGGCTGCGCAGGTAATGCGCCTACGCTCCAGAAGAAGCGCAATGTTATGCCGACGTTCTATAAGGATAACTCCTATAACGCCGGTGAGGGAGATAAAGTATATCTCAAGCTCTTCGTAAATGGTGACTGGAACTGGGTTTGCTTCAACCTGAAGCATACCGATATGCAGTATATCAGGAAGCACTGCAATACGGAGCATATGTCCTGTCCGACGCTGGAGAAGGTCCACCATAAGTGGTTCCTGCGCTTCGCGTTCGAAGAGCAGTATCAATTATCAAACAAGGATTACAGTGATCAGACTATACTTGCTGTAGACCTTGGCATCAATACCGATGCGGTCTGTTCAGTCATGAGGAGTGACGGTACTGTCCTCGCAAGAAAATTCATCAACTTTGCAAGTGATAAAGACCTCATATATCATACGCTGAACAAGATCAAAAAGGTCTCACAGGAAAGCGGTCCTCACAACACCACAAAGCTGTGGAGATACGCCTCGTTTCGCAACGAAGAACTTGGACGCAAGATAGCCGGGGCTATCGCTGACTATGCTGTTATGCAGCACTGCGATGTGATAGTTTTTGAGCATCTTGACACGTCAGGCAGGAAACACGGCTCAAAGAAACAGCGCCTCCATATGTGGAGGAAGAATGCCATTCAGAATATAGTGACGCACAAAGCCCATAAAGCGGGTATACGGATAAGCCGTATCTGCGCATGGAATACCAGCAGGCTTGCATATGACGGCAGCGGCGAGGTGCTGCGCGGTAAATATGCAGGCTTTTCAACCAACAGGCTGTGCCGGTTTGCGAATGGCAGGATCTATAACTGTGATCTGTCTGCCTCCTATAACATAGGAGCCAGATATTTCATAAGGGAAATACAAAAATCCATCTCTGCGAAGATGTGGTCTGACATTCAGGCAAAAGTTCCTGAGTGTGAGAAAAGAACCTGGTGTACATACAATACGTTGCTGCAGATCAACGCGGCAGCGTAGTACAGGTTTCGGTCATCTGTGTCATAGCCTTTATGCGGTGGATGCAGTCGTAAGGCTGTACCTGCTGAGTTCAGGCCGAATGCGCAGATGGTTAAGTCTCAGTGTAAATCATGAGACAGAAACCCCACTGCTTTAGCTGAGGGGAGGTTCATAAACGGAGGTACACAGCTTATATGGGAAATGAACTTACAATAAAGAAAAATGACGAGATCGCACTGATAACCGAAACGCGCCTTGGCGAGCTTTTAAAGCCGCTTACGAGTGAGATACTGCTGTTTGACACATATGTTGCCGGGACATCATATGTAAAAGACGAGTCAGTATTCGATTCCCTTAAAGAAGGCGACAAGCTTGTCCTTCTAAGAGAGCCGAATAACAAATTTGACGAAAACGCCATCCTTGTGCTTGATGAGCAAAAAAGAAAGCTTGGGTACATTCCCGAAAAGCACAACACCGTCTTTGCAAGGCTTATGGATGCGGGCAAGTGCCTCACCGCCCGCGTGAAGACATATATACCCGAAGGCTATTTAAAACAGGTCAGGATAAACATCTATCTTGTGGATTTTTAGGAGGCGCATATGAACAACAGTCTGATCTATCAAATCGGCGCACAGCACGAAGAAAAAGGAGATATGGAAGCGGCCTACAGATGCTATCTGGAGGCTGCCTTGTCGCGTGACGCTGCCGCATGCCTTGCCCTTGCCCGCATGTACTTTGAAGGCGACCACCTTGAAACAGATCTTAATAAAGCCGGCCGTTATTACGCCCTTGCATATGATAACGGCGCAGATGTAGAATCTGCCGGCCTTATTTTAGCCGGTGACTTCGCAGAAAGCAGCGACAAAACCGATATCGCCGGTTCCCTTAATTCCGCCGCAAAGTACTACAAAGCCGCCGCCGAAAAAGGCGAAAGCTTCGGTTACGACTGCCTCGGCAGCATCTATATCAGACTTGGTGATTACGAAAAGGCAAAGACCTGCCTTGAAAAATCCGGCCTAAAAAACCCCTGCGGCCTATTTAGCTACGCCATGCTTTACGACCAAGGCCTCGGCGTAGCGCGTGATATGGAAAAGGCTGTGGAGTATTACAAAAAAGCCGCAAAGTTTAACGAAGTCTTGCGTGAAAAGTATGGCACGGAAGATGATTACGCAAGCAGGGCGGAGAAGAGACTTTCGGAAATGAGACCCCGGGACGGAGTCAGAGTCTCATTATGACAGATGCCAAGATTGCGAAGCAATCGTGGCAGTCCGCCAGCCGGACGCATGCGGCTGTTAGATCAAGAAAACTCCGAGCAAAGCGAGGAGTTTTTTCGTTTTGACTATTTGTCAATTTTATGGGTGTCGGCGCCATTAAATTTCATAGTGTACCGCCCACAAGCACCCTAAGCCTGTGGGCGGTAATCGTATAAAATGGTATATTGAAATTATTGACAAAAGTGATTAAAGTAATAGTCATTAGGGGACCCATATCCCCTTTTTAGTATTCCCCATGTGCTACAATACAAGATACAAACCAAACAAAAAAAGAGGAACAAAAAATGGAAATAAAAGGAAAATACGGCGAAGCCAAAATATTTACAGACACCCTCGAGTCTTCGGCGGAGGGCTCGATAAGAGCCCTCTGCGACCAAGTGTGCTCGCAGGGCGCAAAGATACGCATAATGCCGGATGTTCACGCGGGCAAAGGCTGCACTATAGGCACGACCATGACGGTGCAGGATACTATCATCCCGAACGTGGTCGGAGTAGATATCGGCTGTGGCATGCTGGCGGTCAGGCTGAAGGAGAAAAAGATAGATCTTCCCAAGCTCGACAGCTTCATCAAGCAGAATATTCCCTGCGGCCGCGAGGTAAGACAGAGGCCGCACAGAAGCCACGGAAGGCTTGACATATATGATCTAAGATGTGTCAAGAAGATAGATATAAGAAGAGCTGCGGAAAGCCTCGGAACCCTGGGCGGAGGCAATCATTTCATCGAAGTTGATAAAGATGACGATGGCAATCCCTACCTCGTTATACACTCCGGAAGTCGAAACCTAGGGCTCAGGGTAGCAGAGCATTATCAGAAGCTCGCTTACAAAGAATGCGGAGGAAAGAATCAGAGCGAGATTCCATACGAGCTCGCCTATTTAAGCGGGGATTCCATGCAGGATTATCTGCATGACATGGCTTTCATGCAGGCCTTTGCCGACCTGAACCGCACAGTTATGAAAGAAGTAATTCTTGACGGGATGAAACTAACGGAAGAAGACAGCTTTACGACAGTCCACAACTATGTGGATATAGACGCCATGATCCTTCGCAAAGGTGCCGTCTCCGCAAAGAAAGGCGAAAGGCTTCTCATCCCCATGAACATGCGCGACGGAAGCCTCATATGCACCGGCCTCGGCAACGAAGACTGGAACTGTAGCGCCCCTCACGGAGCCGGAAGACTCATGAGCAGGTCAGAGGCATTTAACAACTTCACCTTAAGCGAGTTTCAAAAGTCCATGGAAGGTATATTTACCACGACCGTTACCAGAGATACCCTCGACGAATGCCCCATGGTATATAAGCCCATGGAAGACATCTTGAAGCACATAAAAGACACCGTTACCGTAGATAAGATCATCAAACCCATCTACAATTTCAAGGCTGCCGAGAACGGTGGAAGAAGAGGGTAGACATTATACGAAGAACAAGTCACAGAATACCGGAATCTATGCTATATGCCATTGCTTTTTTTTCATCTTAGTGTTATTATACATACGTTAATACAAATAGATACCTAAACTCCGCCTGTCGGGCGGAGTTATATAAAATACATGGGTTAGCCTGTGCTAACCTAAAAACAACTTGTACAAAAAGTATCAGCATAGATTCGGTTTTGTGTACAAGACCTTTGGCAAGTACCGTAAAGAGAATCTGGCTTACCTGAAACAATCGGAAAAAGAGATCATAAAATGAATCTCGGGTTAGTGTGAAAGAAAAAAAAACAAATTTGGAAAATATAAGCTTAAAGGAGAAAACAGCAATGAAATATATAGGTATGCCGGCCGGAATGTGGATGCTTTACAACAGATCGTTTCGAAAACATCTGGTTTCCGATCTGAAATTCACGCAAGATGCCGCCGTCAGAATCACAAAAAAGGCCAAGCCAAGGTACAAAAAGATCATAAAAAAACTTCCGGAGTTTGAAAAGGGAGATCGTTTTAAGACAAATATCGTTAACTGCGCACTTCTCATCGCATTTTTAAAGAGCATGGACAGGCGGCCTGCGGTGGATGAACTCACAGACTTTTATGAGGCTGCAATGACCACGAAAGCAACAAAGATATTCTGCAAAAAGGGCGGAAAGATCAAGTTCACGGAAAAGGACATAAAAGGGATGAAAGCGACAGCAGCATTAAAAGCAGCAGATCGAAATCCGTACTCATGGAACATGGACTATCTTCCGTATGCGGATGACAGCGGGTATGAGGCGAGATTCTATAAATGCGGCATCTGCACGCTTATGAAAAAATATGGTTATTATGACCTCGTCCCTGCTATGTGCCATCTCGATTATACGATGAGTGTACTCGGCGGTACAACTAACTTTGTCAGAGAATACACCCTTGCATCCGGAGGACCTTATTGCGATTGCGGGTATAAAAAAAGGCGATAAAACAAGGTGAGATTCATTAAAGTGAGGTAAAAACATGTTATTAACGATATTTCTTGCAATCGTTTTTTGTGTGGCAATAACGATAATGCTGTTTGCTGCAGTGGCATTTATTCAGGATAAGAAGTTTTTTTCTTCGGCACCGAAGGAAGCTCAGGAGGCGCTTCTTCCCAGAGACAAGGAATTGTTTTATGGTGCCAGAACCATAGGCTGGACCCTTATGGTGTTCAGCATTCTGATGATCATCGGAGTCGGAGTGATATCAATATGGGATGGATTCAGGAGCGGATTCACATTCTGGCAGTTCTTCTTTAGATTCGTATTTATCTTTAGTATATACAAGCTTTACGACATGATCTGCTTTGATTATTTCCTGCTTATGAAATTCCACTTCTTTCAGTTCTATTTCCCGGAAGTGGAGAGTGTGTATTCGAACCGAAAATACGGCTACAATATAAAGAGCCAGCTGCTTAAACTTCTGGTTATCTTCCCTGCGGCATCAGCACTTGCTGCGTGGATATGTACGCAGTTTTAGAAAGGAAGACGAGCTATGATAAAAATGATTCTTGCCCTTGCATCCCTAGGGCATGTGGTATGCGGAATCACAGACTGCATGATGGCGTATACAAAGGATGGACGCTTCGACTTTTCGGACATAAAAGATAATGAAAAGATGAAGAAGATCTTTTCTTCCATGCCATTAAAGCAGATAGAATTGGCCATGATAGTTGGAGTCGCAGCGCTGTTTTTGTCTGGCTTCGGCTATGTAGCAGTAAGTCGTAGAATAGCGGAAAGCTCGGAGATAGCCGGAAAAATAATGCTGGTATCAGCAATGTTTTTTCTTGTGCTTATATCTGCCCATCATGTACTGTGCGGAGCGGCAGAATGGTTTTATGTTCGGCTCGGACGAACCGAAGAGGCACTTGCTGTCATAACAGAGTTCTTTAAGAAAACAGCGGCGGTTGCCATCGCTTATGTTGGGCTGCTTGTTTTTACTATGCTTCTGCTTATGATGATCGTGACCGGTAATACAGATCTGCCATGGTGGGCGTGCGTATTCAATACGATCCCTGCGTTCCTGATTCTGGCACCCACAAAAATACCGGCAAAGGGCAATATAGCCAATGCCTTTATGTTTTTGGGGCTCGCTTTTTTGATGTAGATTAGTGCAAAAAAAGTAAAAAGGAGAAAATGAAAAATGGGTCTTTTTAAAAACTTTGTGAGTCAGACAAGGAAACCGGAAGGGCTTCTCGGGAAGATGATGGTAAATGGAATGAACGGCGGCCATGCCAAAATGGCTGACTGGGGATTGTCACACCTTAAGGCAATTGAATCGGAAGAAATAGTTGAAATAGGATGCGGCGGAGGACGAAATGCCGGAGAACTGCTTAAGAAATATCCAAGCTCAAAAGTCACTGCGATAGACTATTCCGATGTCTCGGTGGGAAAAGCAACAAAATATAATGCCGAAGCCATAAAGAGCGGTCGATGCAAAGTGCAGCAGGGAGATGTTTCGGCACTGGCACTTCCTGAAGATAAGTTTGATTTGGCAACGGCGTTTGAAACTATCTATTTCTGGCCGGGGCTGGAAAAATGTTTTGCTCAAGTGGCAAAGATTCTCAAAACGGGCGGGACTTTCATGATAGTAAACGAATCCGATGGTAAGGATGAGACAAGTCTTAAATTTGAAAAAATCATCGAAGGCATGAAGTGCTACACCATAGATGAGATCGAGACAGCACTTAAAAATGCAGGATTCTCCAAAGTTAAATCGGATCATCATAAAAACAAGCCGTGGATCACGGTGATTGCAAAAAAGTGAGTGATATCGGAACTTTTTTTCACTTGAGAGTCATACCGTGCTTGAAAGTTGGAGAGGGTATTTTAAATGTTTGATAAACGCCTGATGGCCATGTGCCCTGAAAGCAAGGTGTATATGCCTGGCACTCGGAACAGTAGGAGTGGTACTTCCGATACTGCCGACAACACCTTTTTCCTTGTGACGGCATACTGTTTTGCAAGGAGTTCAGAGAAGCTTAACAACTGGTTTAAGGGAACGAAACTTTACAAGAAGCATTTGGATAGCACACCTGATCTACTTCTTGCTTTTTGTGAAGACGATTAGGCGGGAAACGATCGCAGAAGGCGAATGATACATAAAAATGTAGGGAGGAAATTATATATTTGTGACCACGTTTAATCGTGCATCATTATTGGAGTTGGAATATGATACTGTTTATCGAAAGTCTTATCGCAATAGTGCTTTTTTCACTGATAGTTGTGCCTATGACAGCCAAAAATCCTATTGGTGTGATAAGTGATTACCCTCCGGCAATACGTAAACGCTGCATAGAACTTGGGCTGACAAAGGAAACGGAGAGAAGATTTGAAATAAAAGATCTGATCCGCAAAGGAGTGGCAATCATTGTGCTTGTATTAGCAGCAGCATTTGTTCTGGTCAAAATCAACCATGCAGAGAATTTTTTACAGGGATTTGGATATGCATATATCATCTGGATGTCGATCACATGGTTTGATGCCTTGGTACTTGACTGCGTATGGTTCTGTCATTCAAAGCGTGTACGCATTCCCGGTACCGAAGATATGAGCGAATATCATGATTATCTTTTCCATATCAAACAAAGCTGTATAGGATCACTATTAGGCCTGCCGGCATGTTTGATTGTAGGATTGTTGGTCTTGCTGCTAAAATGAGACCCCATGCCTTATTTATTCTGTTCGTAATAAACTATAGAGCTGAACATATCGAAATCATGTGAGTCATTTATCTCTGTGACCAGCGTAACGTTGCAGGGCAGGTCATTTTTGACAACATCATAGACAAAGCCCTCTTTGTAGAAGATGACCTGCCCGTAGCATTCGCCCGGTTCGGTGATGCAGCTGGCATGAGTCCTGACGGAATCCTTTATAAAACCGGGATCGATCACACAGGACATGGCCATGGTATCACAGTTCTTTACGGATTCTTCACCGTTGTCTTTATAAAACTCTCTGATCTTTCCAAAGGATGTTGTAATGAACCTGCATGCTTCATTTCCTTTAGACAGAATTTTAAAATGCTCATCTGTCCACATGGCGTCGCCGCCGCACACCTCAAGGCTTATAATCGTGATCGGAATGTCAGAATCCAGCATGGTTTTATAAGCCGGGGCATCCAAATATACATTGAATTCGGCAACGGGAGATGCATTTCCCTCTCTGAGACCTGCCGTGCCCATGCTCCATATCATTTTGACCCTCTTCGTCGTATCGGGGTCTTTTTTTATTGCGTTGGCGATATTAGTGGCGGGACCTAAGGCAACAAGTTCTACTTCGCCGGGGTTTGCCCTGATGCTGTCAAGGATGAAATCCACCGCGTCCTTTTCTTCAGCCTTACGCACAGGGTGGATAAGGCCGGCATCTCCCATGCCGTCTGTCCCGAATACGCTGCTGGCTTCGATCCGGGTTCCGTCATAGTGCGCTTCGGCGCCTTTGTATACCGGGGCATCCGAGCCTGCTGTCTCAAGGGCCATAAGAACGTTTTCGGCGCTTTGCTCAAGACTGACATTTCCCGCAAGAGTGGTCACGCCCAATATGTCAAGATTACGGCTTTTGGCCGCAAGAATAATGGCTGCACAGTCATCCGCACCGGCGTCAGTGTCGATGATGACCTTTTTATGGGGAAGATCTTTCGGCAGAAAATAGCTGTCATCATCCGGCAAAGTGGAGTCGATGTGTTTTGCGCTGCACGCAGACAAGGATAATGCAAAGAGCAGTATTGCGGATATTTTTTTTATTGCATTTTTTCTCATATCTTTGTCTCCATTTGTATTTCGCTAAAATGCCTATGACCTCTCCATTAAGAATACACCTAAATACCGCATTTGAAAAGTCTTTTTATTTATATTAAGGAAAGAAATCCTACGGATTTCTTTTGAAGCGCCTCAAAGCCGGCGCGGGCTCCCCTTCGCTAACGCTCGGGGCAAATTCGGAAGTGTCGACTGCTACCCGGTGACAGTCCAGCGGTTTTTCGCCAAATTTCATGAGTACCTCCAAAGAAGAATGGCAGTAGGGACAGGAGGTGTCCTTTGCTGAAGAAACGCCTCCGCAGTTCGGACAGAAATCGTAATACCATTTTTCTTTCAGCAGGCTGTCTATGCCGCTCTCGGCCTTCTTTATTTTGCCTGACGCCTTGCCGTCGCTTACGACCCGTATCGCACATTTGTA
>Ga0247608_10003532_pt1 | contig 18191 bp, 11 predicted proteins | sample 176DNAGHGlowgp2_FD_193490 | JGI IMG/M metagenome (GOLD analysis project Ga0247608, IMG submission 193490) | Sheep rumen microbial communities from Palmerston North, Manawatu-Wanganui, New Zealand - 1766 DNA GHGlow gp2 | ecosystem: Host-associated > Mammals > Digestive system > Stomach > Rumen ... | reverse complement strand
TGTCTATTACAGCGGTCATGCCGACGAAAATGGCCTGCGCCTGGGCAAGGAGACCTTCGCCTGGAAGGCGCTCCGTTCAAAAATCGATTCCCTCCATGCCGACGTGAAGATTGCGGTGATTGACGCCTGCGGCTCTGGCGCCATTACCCGCGCGAAAGGCGGCGTGGCGGTTCCCGCCTTTATGGTGGACAAGAGTTCCGACATGAAGGGCTATGCCTTTATTACCAGCAGCACGCAAGATGAATCCAGCCAGGAAAGCGACAAGCTGAAGGGTTCCTTCTTTACCCATTCCCTGGTGAGCGGCCTACGTGGGGCGGGCGATATCAGCGGCGACGGCAAGGTGACACTTTCGGAGGCTTACCAGTTTGCCTTTAACGAGACACTCCAGAAAACGGAAGCTACCATGGGTGGCGCCCAGCACCCCAGCCGGGACATGAACTTGGCCGGAACCGGCGACGTGGTGATGACGGATTTGCGCAGCATGAACGCGGGTCTCGACATCGGCGAAGACGTGGAGGGCCGTCTGTTCATCCGTGACGAACGGGGCGAGCTGGTGGCGGAACTCTACAAGAAGGCGGGTCGCCCCATCAACCTGGGGCTTGCCGCCGGCAAGTACAGCGTGCGTCTGGAAAGGCCCGCCGAATACAAGGAGGCGAGCGTCACCCTGCAGGACAATTACCGTGCCCAGCTGACGCAAAAGCAGTTCAGTGCCATCGTAGCCGAAAAGACCACCCTCCGGGGCGAAATCGCCCGCCGCGGGGACTGCGCCTCCGGCGATACTACCGCCTGTTCCTTGGATTCCCTGGACCACAACGGAAAATTCCGGGTGACCTTCAACTTGGTGGACAAGGACCGCGAAGCCCGCAAGGGTCTGCAGATGGGCCTGTTCGTGACCCGTACCGACAGCTATATGCTGGGTTCGCAAATCAGCATCTTTGCAAACATCGCCCGCAAGGAAATGCATGGCCTGCAACTTTCGGCGGTGTTCAACGGCGCGAAGGAGCATTACGAAGGGGCGCAGATTTCGAGCGTCATGAACTATGCGGGTTCCTTTGACGGAATCCAGGTGTCTCCCGTGATCAACGTGGCCAAGGAGAATTCTTCGGGTGTGCAGGTCTCGGCTACCATGAACGTGACCCGCGATTCCCTGAACGGCGTGCAGGTGGCCCCCGCTATTAACTACGCCCGTGAAACCAAGGCCCAGATTTCTGCGGCCCTGAACGTGGCCAAGGAAACCCATGCCCAGATTACCGCTGCGGCGAACATCGCGAGAGAATCTGACATGCAGGTATCCGCTGCCCTGAACGCGGCAAAGAAATCCGGTGTGCAGGTGACAGCCGCCCTGAACGCCGCCAAGGAATCTGACGTGCAGGTGGCGGCCGCCATGAACGTGGCGGGCAAGCTCAACACCGCCCAGGTGAGCGTCTTGAACATCGCGGGTCGTGCCGACGGTCGCCAGGTGGGCATCTTGAACATTTGCGGTCACTGCGAAAAGACTCCCGTGGGCCTCGTCAATATCGTGGGTAACGGCGTGTGGAGCGTCACGGGCTCACTCAACGAAATGGGTGCCCTGGGCGTTTCCCTCCACATGGGCACGGCCTACCTCTACACCGCCCTTGAAGGGGCCCGCCTGATTGAAAAGGGAACGGAATTCAGGCACTTTAGCGATGTCTTCGAAGCAGGTCTCGGTCTTGGAACCCAGTTCGGCAAATACGGCAGCCACTTTGACCTGGAATACATGCTCCTGATGGAACAGGGGGCTTTTGACTTCGACGATTCCGATTTTGAATATGGCTCCGATGGCGTCAATTTCCACCACCGTCTGCGCCTAGGCTATACGACTCGAGTGTTCCCCTTCTTCGGACTCTCGGTGGGCGGCACCCTCAACGTTGCAGCGCAGGGCTATCGCGAAAAGATCCTGGTAAAGCCACTCAGCGAATACCACGACGACTTCGGCCACGAAGGGGATAAATTCCGTTTCTGGCCCGGATTCTACGCTGGCATTACCGTCGGAAGGTTCTAGGATTTGGCGGAGAAAGAATGGGGCTGATTGCAGCCCCTCCAGTTTCAGACCTTATACATAGATTTCTTCTCGGCCACGGCAATTGGCGTTGGAGTCCGCCTGCGTTTGAATTTTACTCTGGGAACCAGATGCATTTGAATGCCCAGCGCGGCAAGAACCTTGAATACGGTTTCAAAGCGCGGATGGGCATTTTCGGCTAAAGCCTTGTAGAGGCTTTCTCGTCCGAGTCCTGACGATTCCGCAATTTTCGCCATGCCCTTGCTGCGTGCGACATGTCCGATAGCATGCAGCAACAATGCGGGGTCGTTTTCTTGGCAAATCAGGTCGAGGTATTCGGCAACGATTTCTTTGCTGTCAAGATACTCTGCGATGTCTAAACGTGTGACTTCACTTTTTTTCATTTTTCATTCCTTGCCAAATGTTTTTTGCCTTTACGATGTCTTGATTTTGTGTGGATTTTTCGCCGCCAATCAGAATAATTACAATAATCTCACCATCTTTTGCAAAATAGAGTCTGTAGCCTGGTCCATAATCGATGCGCATCTCCAATACGCCGCTCCCGACAGATTTAAAGTCGCCAAGATTGCCTTTTTCGACCTGCGTCAATCGGGAAAGTATGTGTGCTTTAGCCCGAAAATCTCGTAATTTTTGCATCCATTTCTGAAATACAGGGGTTTGGTTTACGATCATTGTTTTCTCCAAATGTATCCAATTGGATACGAATTGTCAAGGGGCGGATGTTTTTAAGACTTTCTGTCTGCTATATAAACGGAGATGAAGGCCAAAATATGCCGAAAATTTTTGTTTACGTGCGTTTTTTACAAAGGGTGGTTGGCCGACTATTGTAAATTATTTGCCTAAAATTCGAAATTTCAATCACAAAAAACGCATAATTTGAATGAATTTCCAATTTTTTGTATCATATAAATGTAAATAAACAAATATAGATGTCAAAACGGCAGAAAAATCGGCAGATTGTATCTTTTTTTCTCCTTTTTGGGGCGTTTTGCATTTATATTCTGGAATATGGATTCCGTCATCGCATTCCAGGATTACCGAAAGTTCATGGACCATTGGTTTCAGGAGAAAAAGGCCCATGCCGTAATGACGTGGCGTGAATTTTCAAAACTGGCCGGATTCCGTTCTCCCGTTTACCTGAAGCTGGTTTGCGAAGGTAAGTCGGGGTTGAGCGGAGCAGGGGTAGCTCGCGTAGCACATGCCATGGGGCTGGAGGGCTTTGAACTGGCCTATTTCAAGGCCCTTGTAGCATTCAACCAGGCAAAGCGGGAATCCATCAGGCAGAAATATTTCGACGAGATGCAGGCCCTTTCCAAGGCGCACCAGGTGAATGTCCTGGGGCAAAAGTCCATGGGGTATTTTGAATCCTGGCAGAATCCGGTACTTAGGGAACTGGTGCCCCACATGGCGGGCAAAAAGGCAAAGCAAATCGCGGTCCAGTGCATGCCGAAAATCACGGCGCGACAGGTGTCGGCCACCATCAAGTACCTGACATCAATGGGCCTCTTGAAAAAAGTCGGCAAGGATACCTTTGTACAAACAAACAAGACCGTATCGACGGGGAAAATGGATTTTGTCCCGCTGGCGGTTCAGCAGATGCACTTGCAGATGGGTGCGCTCGCTCTAGAGGCTATAAAGAACGTGCCCCTGTCCGGCCGCTCCGTTTCAGGGCTCACGCTCGGCCTTACTGAAAAAACATTCCAGAAAATTGTCAAGGAACTGGCGGATTTCCGTAAGCGCGTTATCGCCATCGCCACCGAAGACGACGATATGGAACAGGTGTTCCGATTGAACCTTCAGCTTTTCCCCTTGACATGGAAACTTGCCTCCGGTAAAAAATGAAACAAGGAAAATTTGCACAGATGAAAAAGACATTTGGACATAGCTTTTTTTGGCTTGCATTGCTTGCCTTTGCCGCGCTGTTTGCCTGCGCCTGTTCAGGAGACGACAAACAGGCCGGTGGCGCTACCGAAGAGACCCAGATTGCCATCGAAGACAAGACTGTTGCCGGCGTTTCTGAAAAGGGTCCCTTCACGGTGGGTTCTGCAGTCCACATTTACGAATTGGAATTTGAGACACTCGGGCATACGGGGCGTTCCATTCCTGGAAAAATCGCCAGCGACCGTGGGGATTTCCGGTTTACCCATTTGAATTTGGAATGCCAATTTGCATTTATGGAGGTTTCGGGATATTACCGCAACGAAAATACCGGAAAACAATCGACGGCCCCTATAACCCTTAATGCCCTGGTGGATTTGTCTGACAAGGAAACGGCCAACATCAACCTTTTGACTCATTTGGCGTTCGAGCGCACCCTGTTCCTGGTAAACGAGGGCAAGCCTGTAAAAGACGCCAAGCAGCAGGCGGAACAGGAAATCCTGAAGGCGTTTTATATTGAAAACGAATTGATTGGCGACTTCGAAGGACTTTCCATATTCAAGAAGGGAGAGGGGAATGCCGCCCTCCTGGCCATAAGTTCCTTGATGCAGGCGGATCTTGCAGAAGGAGATTTCTCCGAAAGGCTGGCGAATTTTGCCTACGATATCGAAAAGGATGGCGTGTGGAACGACTCGGTAACCGCTACCGCCGTGGCGGACTGGGCAAGTGCAGTTAGCCTGTCCACCTACTATTCGGCTATCCGTAGCAACATAAAGGGCTGGAAAATTTCCGACATCATACCCGATTTTGAAAAATCCATGGACAAGTTCTGGTGGGAAAACTACGGCCTCGGTGATTGCGACAAGGAGCGGGAAGGTGTTGTGAAAGCAAACACCAATGCGTTGAGCAAGTTGAACGGCGTTTATTTCATTTGCGAGGGCAACTTGTGGCGCCTGGCTTCTGATATAGAGAAAGATACTTACAAGTGGAAAGCGGGAAAAGACGGCGATGTAAAATTCGGCGACGTGGTGAAGGCCAACTGCTATGTTTATGAGGATAAGGTCTGGCGAGCAGGTGATGCAGGTGATTGTTCGTTGGGGCTTCGTGGATGCACGGCCTTGAGACAGGATACCGTTGGGCAGGGCTCGGATGATATCTGGTATATCTGTGATAATCGAAACTGGCGATATGCGACCACCTACGAGAAGGATACATACAAGTGGAAAGCGGGAAAAGACGGCGATGTAAAATTCGGCGACGTGGTGAAGGCCAACTGCTATGTCTATGAGGATAAAGTCTGGCGAGCCGGTGAGGCAAATGACTGCTCGCTGGGGCTTCGCGGATGCACAGTCTTGAGGCAAGATACTGTTGGCCAGGGCTCGGATAAAAACTGGTACAAGTGTGTTTCGCAAACTTGGCGTACTGCTACAGACATAGAAAAAGATACTGCAACATGGGGTGCCGGAGTCGGCGGAGAAGTTCGCCCTGGCCAGGTGAATAAAAATATTTATTACATCTATGAGACAGGAGGAAATATCTGGCGAAATGCAACAACGCGAGAGAAAGACCTTTATGGATGGGAAATTAGTAAAGATGGAAGGGTGAAGAAAGGCAATGTTTCGGACACTTTTTATGTGTATGATGATGATGTTTATCGGATTGCGAATGAAAGGGAAATACTTGTAATGCAAGGGTGTACTGCGTATAACGAGGATCAAATTGCAAAAACAGATGCCTCTGACTATGTCTGTAAACAACACCAATGGAATGTAAAAAAAGGTCAGCTGGTTGATAGTCGAGACGGACAAGTCTATGCAACGGTTCGTATAGGAAAGCAGGTATGGATGGCTCAGGATTTAAATTATTCGGATTCTGCTCAAACGGAGAATCTAAAAGGAGCTTCTTGGTGCTGGGCTGATAGGAAGGGATGCAGTTCTCGGTTGTATTTTTGGAATGCTGCGATGGATGTAAGCTCAGATTACCAAACGGATGTTTATGGGAAATCTCCTATAAGGGGTTTGTGCCCGGAAGATTGGCATATCCCATCTAGCGAGGAATGGGAAGAACTTATTAATACTGTCGGTGGATACGAAGAATCGTGGCTTAACTTAAAAAGTTGGGGTTATGAAAAGGATGGACGAATGCCGATGGATACATACGGCTTTGATGCCACAATCAACGAGGGTGGTTTTTTGACTACCCCGGGTTATGGCGATTGCGATGTTAACTCTTGTTGGTGTACGAATAAAGAGGGAATTTATTTTGATTGCACTGCAGGAAGTTTTTATTGGTCTTTTACTGAAGTAAATGGAAATAAGGCTAGTGTGATGCACATATATTATGCTGATGATCAAATTGTTCACATAATGAGCGCTGCCAAAACAAGTGTTTATTCCGTCCGCTGCATCAAAGACGAAGAATAGGTTTTGCATATAGGCCTTCGGCAAGCGTCAAAATCACGTCAAATCGGCAAAAGTCTCTGAAAAACGCGGGAAAGCGCGTTAACGAAAAATTACATCGTTTTGTTTTTTTTTTGTTTACATTTAACAAGTTAAGTGTAGGAAAGGAGTAATTGCCCTGTACAAGCCCGTAATGTAAAAAAATCAAGAAAAGTTCCAAAAATTAGAGCCGTGATATCCGTTTTTCCATAAAAATCGACTGTTATGTATCATAAAACAGTAAAAATTTTCGTCAAACTATCAAAAAGTGGCAAATTTGCGGTTTTGGGGGCTTTGGGGCGTTTCTTTCAAACCTGGCCCATATATATTCATGTATATGGAAATTGAATTTTAAAAAGGATGTGGAGAGAATTGAAAATGAAAAGAGAAATCGTTACTTTGTTTGCAGCCTCGGCTGCTGTATTTCTCGTGGCCTGCGGTTCCGACAGCAGCGGAACCAATGCAAACGACGGGGAAATCGTCTCCGTTCAGGCAGAAACCTTCGACGACCTGCCCAATTGCAGCAAGAGCAGGGAAGGCGATTTGGCCGAAGTCCTGGACGAGCGCAAGGCCTACCGCTGCGAGAAGGGCGCATGGGAATTCGACCACAATGTCCTCGATACAGTCAAGACCGAAGACGAGTTGCCAGCCTGTATTGGCAAGAAAGAAGGGCTTTCGTTGTTTGTCAAAAGCGAAAGTGCCGCCTACACCTGCGATGGCAAGCGCTGGACCAAGGAAGACGCCCCCGGCGAATCGGGAGTCGTGGAATACGAAACCGAAGACGATTTGCCCAATTGCGTTGTCAAGCGCGAGGGTGAAACGGCCCTGATAGAGGGCGAGGCCTACCTGTGCGACGGCACCCGTTGGAAATCTGTGGGTACCTACTACGCTACCGAGGACAGCCTCAGCAACTGCACCGCCAAACGGGAGGGTGAAAAGGCCTACATCGCCGACGAGGGCACTGCCCTGAAATGCACCGACGGGGAATGGAAAGAAGTTAAGGCCGCTGAGCAAGGCCGAAGCGAGCCTGACGATGATTCGCCAAAATCATCATCATCGACTTCGGATACCCCTATGTCATCCTCGACCCCGGATACTTCCACGTCATCCTCGACCCCGACCGAGGATCTGTCTTCGTCTTCTGTCAAGGTCCCCGAACCAGAAGAAGGGACTCTCACCGACTCCCGCGATGGTCAGACATACAAGACCGTTGTCATCGGTACACAGACCTGGATGGCGGAGAACCTGAACTATGTTGCCACGAGTTCCGTTTGCCCTCTGGAAAACAGTGCCTACTGCAAAAAATACGGCAGGCTCTACCTTCCAGGAGGAGCCTCCACTTACTGCCCAAGCGGATGGCATGTTCCCTCCCTTTCGGAATGGACCGTGCTGTACAATTATGTAGATGCGAATAACGGCACGGAGGGGTAGGCAAAAGCCTGAAATCTACCACGGGGTGGTACGAGGCGGGAACCACGGTTGGGAAAAGAATGGCTGTTGCGACAGGGAAGGACCAGTTCGGTTTTTCGGCACTCCCGGCAGGAAGCTGCTGGTGGGGAAGCCCCTGGAAATGCTATAGCGATGACGAGGCGAGATTCCTTGCAAGCGGAGGCGAAATACTTCAAATTCTCTACGATAGCGATATCATTACACAAGAAGAAAACTCGGATGGCACCAACGTGAAAGTCTCTGTCAGGTGCTTGAAGGGGGCTGCTACCAGCACAACAACCACTAGTTCTTCTTCGTTGGCGAAGAAGGAAATCGACGGATGTACTTGTGACGGGGAACTCACGACAGAAACTAATGACTTGGCAAGCGACAATCCTGTTGAATACACATGGAGCGTTACTGGTTGCTCTAGCGAAGGCGCGGAACCCTTGAGTTATATCTGGTCGGGTTCGGTATCAGGAACCAAGAGCAGCGTGACCGGTTCTTTCACCAAGAAGGGCGAATATACCCCAAGTGTCACCGTGACCAATGCTGACGGCAATGCCAAGGAAGTTGCCTGCCCCAGTGTTTATGTAGTTGACAGTGATAATCCCTATGATGAAATTGAATTCCCGAGTGCGAAACGATTAGGACCTGGTGGCTATTATATACCTGAATGTCCAGCACCCCCTGGTACATCACGGCAGCAAGCGACAATGGATTTACAAGGCGGTTCCTCGACAAATTGTCTTGACTGGATTGATGGCCAGCAAGTGTCTTGGTCTTCCACCCAACATTGGGGTGATTGCGCAGGTATGGTTCAGGTTGAGTTTCCCCTGTATATCACAATTCCTGTGGGGGAGTATATGGAATTTAATAGTTGTTTTTGATTATGACACTAGTTCAAGGAGTGACTAATGTGCGAAAAACATCCGCAATTTCAAAAAATTTAACTAATAAAACGACAAATCACTTAAACGTGCCTAAGGCGCAAAGGAATGGTAAAAATGAGTAATAAAATGGTGAGTGTGAAAGATATTCCCTTTGAAACTGAACAAGGATGTTATAAATGGTGGGCTTCTAAAAAAGAATTGGTTAAGTTATTGCCTAGTTTAGGTCTTGAATTTGAACAAATTAGAGAATTTCTTGAAGAAAAGAATGGTTTTTACTGTATATATGTGGGTAAATCTACAAATGTAAGAAAAAGGCTTATCTGTAATCATATAGATGGCTCTGTTCGCAATTCAACTTTTCGTAGGACTATTGCTGGCTTAATGAATTATCGTAAACAATGTGAACAAATAATTAATGATGAGTTTATAGACAAGTTTAAAATTGAACCAATATATGGGGCTTTTGAAAAAGAAAAGTACTATATAAATGAACCGATGGAAAATTCCAAAGAAACATTTTTTCGCATATTGAATAGCGAATGTAATAAGCATAAACTTGCAAAAATATCAAAGAAAAAAATAAAAGATGCAAGGGAGAAAATCAAAAAGATGCTTAAAAAGAAATCAAAATAAATTTCTTTTATAACGGTAAACCCAATGAAAAAAATACTCCTCCCTTTCTTGCTACCTTTCCTCTTGCTTGCCTGTGACAATGGCAACAACGGCACCGCTGCTGACAAATCTGATATTGTGTCGCTACAGGTGGAAACCTTTGACGACCTGCCAAACTGTAGCAAGAATAGGGAGGGTGACCTGGCCGAAGTTCAGGACGAACGCAAGGCCTACCGCTGCCAAAAGGGTGCCTGGGAATTTGACCACGATGTTCTTGATACGGTCAAGACCGAAGATGACTTGCCCGCCTGCACTGGCAGGAAGGAGGGCCTGTCCCTGTTCGTGCAATTTGAGCACGCGGCATACACTTGCGACGGCATGCGCTGGGGCAAGGAGGAAAAGGGAAATGCCGACTCTGGCATTGCCGAATACGAATCCGAAGACGATTTGCCCAGTTGCTCCGACAATCGCGAGAGTTCCTTGGCCTTGATTGATGGCGAAGCGTACATTTGCGAAGACAAGCACTGGAACGACAAGGGTGCCTATTACGCCACCATAGACAGCCTCGCGAACTGTACTGCCAAACGGGATGGCGAAAAGGCCTACATCGCCGACGAGGGCACTACCCTGAAATGTGTTGATGGGGAATGGGTTAGTGGCGCCAGGAAGAGTTCGTCATCTACTGCAAAGACCCCCGAATCGGCCGAAGGCAAAAAAGAAACGGGTTGGCGCGAACAGTGCCTAGACATTATCAACGAGTATCGCGCCACCGAAAACCTGAAACCCCTCGCCCTTGCAGACGAAGAAAAGCAGAAATGCGCCGACGAACAGGCCGCCGCGGACCTCAAGTCCAACAAGGCCCACGGGCATTTCAAGGAATGTGGTGAATGGGCCCAGAATTCCGGTCCCAACGCCTCCATGGCCAACGGCCGCAAGGCCGCCGATGTGGCCAAATATTACCTGGACATGATGTGGAGCGAAAAGAAACTGGTAGAGAGCGGGGAGCGCGACCTGGACAAGGTTGAGGACTACCCCTACATCGGGCACTACAAGAACATGCGGGGCGACTACACCAAGGTGGCCTGCGGTATAGCGGTATCCGAAGACGGAACTACCGGCTGGTTCAACGTCAACTTTTATTAAAAAGGATTGCAAAAATGAGAGTTACCCTTATTCTTTTTTTATTTCTCGTCTTCGTCCTTGCTGCCTGTAGCGGCGGTGGCGGAGGAGGTGTTGCAGCAAATGATTCTAATAGGATTAAACTTAGGGTGGATACCTATGAGGATTTGCCCAACTGCAGCAAGAACAGGGAAGGGGAGAGGGCAAAAGTCAAGGATAAACAGGAAATATACGAATGTACGAACGGATATTGGGAGTTAAAGGATTATTATGTGGATACCGTCATGACATTGGCAAACTTGCCGGAGTGCGAAGACGATGTTTTTTTTGCGTTTTTTGTGAGGGAAAAGGAAGACCTTTATTCCTGTGTAAATGGTAACCTGGTATCATACGACCTCGCTAAATTTAAGCCTAAGGAGTACAGGAGCGAAGACGATTTACCGGTCTGTTCTAGTTCACGTAGTGATGAAATTGCCTTGGTAAACAAGGTGGCTTACCGTTGCCATGATGGCCGCTGGAAAGATATGGGTATTTACTATGCCACCGATGAAGACCTGAAAAATTGCACGGCGAAGCGTGATGGCGAAAGGGCCTATGTGGCAAACTATTATACAACGGTTTATTGTGAAGATGGTGTATGGAATGAGGAGTGAAATGTATCGGATGGCAAAAATAATTACACTGGGTGCTACCGCAGTGACTGCTCTATTCCTGGCCGCCTGCGGTTCCGATAGTGACAGTGGTACCACCGCAAAAGACACCGAAGAGGTGTCTGTTCAGGCAGAAACCTTTGACGACCTGCCCAATTGCAGCAAGAGCAGGGAAGGCGATTTGGCCGAAGTCCTGGACGAGCGCAAGGCCTACCGCTGCCAGAATGGTGCCTGGGAATTCGATCACGACGTTCTTGATACGGTCAAGACCGAAGATGACTTGCCCGCCTGTATTGGCAAGAAGGAAGGCCTTTCGTTGTTTGTCGCGAGTGAGCATGCAGCATACACTTGTGATGGCAAACGTTGGAGCAAGGCAAAAAAGGCCGTTGATATGCAGGAATACGAAACCGAAGAAGATTTGCCCAATTGCAGCAAGAACAGGGAGGGAGAACAGGCTTACGTAAATGACGTAAAAAAAGTCTTCGTCTGTTCCGACGGCGTATGGGAAGAAGGCAAGGCCTCAGGTTCTTCGTCTAGCGCCATTCCGGATGCCGACCCGGAATCTAGCGCCTCTAAGGTTCTCGAACCAGAAGAAGGGACTCTTACCGATTCCCGTGATGGCCGTACCTACAAGACCGTTGTTATTGGTACCCAGACCTGGATGGCGGAGAACCTGAACTACTCCACATTGAAATCCACTTGTCCTCTAGAAAATAGTTCCTACTGCGATAAATACGGACGCATATACCAGTACGCCTCGGTAGATGGAACCCTCTGCCCAAGCGGCTGGCATATCCCGACCCTTTCGGAATGGCAGACGATGCTGGATTACGTCGATATGAACAATGGCTACGAAGGAGTGGGCAAGAGCTTGAAATCCAGCAAGGGGTGGTACGAGGCCGGAACGACGGTGGAAAAGAGAATCGCCGTTGCGGCCGGAAAAGACCCCTTCGGCTTTTCCGCACTCCCGGCGGGGAGTTGCTGGGAGTATTCCGGCACATGGAGCTGTTATAGCGATGACGAGGCCAGGTTCTGGATTAGCAACGGCCAGGCGTATAAAATTTCTTTTGACAACGATCAGATTGAATTGGATCCCGATGTAGGTCGCACCCAATATGATTATGCAAGGATTTCGGTCCGTTGTATAAAGGATGGTTCGGCTGTGGTCGCCAGTTCATCTTCTTCCTCCGAAAATGCGAGCAGCGTTGGCCCTGTAAGCCAGTATGGCCAGCTGCAGGCGGGAATCAACTCCAAGGGAGAGGGCCGCATTTACGGCAGTTGCAAAAACTGGTCCGCATCCGGCAAAGAGGTGCAGGTGAGGGGCCTAAGCTTGTACTGGAGTATCAACCTTGGCCAGACCAAGTCGTTCTGGAACAAGACTGTCATAGACTATATGGTGAAAAACCTGAAGATAGAACTCATTCGCGCGCCCATGGGTGTTGATGAAAATTTCGGTGATGGAAACTATTTCTCCAATACGATGACTTACCAGCAATACTTGGATCAAGTCGTTCAGGCCGCCATAGATAACGACATCTATGTCATTATTGATTATCATAGCCACAAAGCCAACGACAACGTGACTAATGCAAAGTTGTTTTTTGAAACAATGGCGCAAAAATGGGGCAGCTACGACAATGTTATTTTCGAGATATTCAACGAACCGGCCTGTCTTAAAAACGGAAGCGGTGACTGCTCGACATCATCTTACGGTGGCGGTTTCTTGCCTTGGTCGAGCATCAAAACTTATGCGAACCAGATTATACCGGTTATTCGCCAGTATTCCGATAACCTGATAATCGTCGGGACTCCGAAATGGGACCAGCAGCCTAATGCCGCCATAGGTGAAGAAGTCACCGATTCCGAAAACAATACGGCATACGCATTCCACTACTACGCCGGAACTCACACTGTTGAAGAAGAAGGCGCCAATGCCGAGGAGGCTATGCAAGCGGGTCTTTCCGTATTCGTTAGCGAGTGGGGAACGGTAAACGCAGAAGGGGATGGCAAGGTGGCGGACGCCAATGGCTCGTGGCAGACTTGGATGGACGAGTATAAGCTTTCTTCTGCGAACTGGAGCGTGGCAAGCTTATCCGAGGGTGCTTCGTTCTTTACGACTTCTGGAGCGTGGAACTACTCCCAAAGCGGGACATGGGTGAAGGACAATGTCCTTGCCAACAACCCCTCCAGCTACACCAAGTGCGCAAAGTAGGGGATAAAAAAACGGCAAGAGTAACACTTTCAACCCTGTCAGGTGTTTAAATGGCAAATAGGTTCGCCTATTTGCTATTTTTGTCAAAACGCGAATAGCTAAGACGCTGGAATTTGGTTGAAATTTTATACTGACATAGTCTTTTTGCTGTCCCTGGCGGCCTCTCTTGCTTTTGCGCAAGGGACGGCAGGTTCCGCGCAGCCCGTTCCCGGCTCTGCAACAGCAGACTCTGTAAAGGTCGTGGGCATCGTCTTCAACGGCGTGGTGCAGGACAGTTCCTTTGCCGCTGGCGAAAAGCTCAACGTTGAAATTCTTGAATCCGGCGAGGCGTTACAGACCACCGTGGGCACGCCTTTTAGCGCGATTCTCCCCGAAGACACCCTCTGGAATATCTGCGTCACCAATTCCGACACGGCTGGTGCCGAAAAGGAAAAATGTTACGAACTCAAGTATGTCGGCGCAGAACGTGCCTTTTCCCAGGCCCTGGGCGACGGGTTTGTGCAGAATGAATTGGATTCTATCGCTCCCGTTGGTCGCTCCAGAATGACAAGCACAAAAGATGTCGCCCTGGAGCCTCATGGAGGCGATAGGGCCCAAAGCGACGTAGTCGCGAAGGATCCAGGCCACAATGCCTCCGCCAGCGACATGAACGTCGATTCCCTCCTTGCCGCAGGCAACAATGGCAAGGTCACCGAACTCAAGAAGGTGGTGGTACAGCTGCGGCGCCGCCCCAAGCGCAGCCCCGGCGAGTCCGTGGTGTCGGCCAAGTCCATCAAGCGCATGCCGAGCCTCGCCGAGGCCGACGTCATCAAGAGTATCCAGGCGCTCCCGGGCGTGGTGGCCAGTTCCGATTTCAGTTCCAAGATTTACGTTCGAGGCGGCGCCGCGGACCAGAACCTGTTTCTGTTCGACAACGCCGTGGTCTATTCTCCGGTCCATTTCTTCGGGCTGTTCAGCACCTTCCTGGTAGAAGGAATCGACGACGTGAAGTTCTACAAGAGCGGTTTTCCGGCCCAATACGGCAACCGCCTGAGTTCGGTCTTAAAGATGGACGGCCGCGCGGGCGGGCAGGACAGCGTCGATGAATGGTTCAGCAAGAGCAGCATCAAGATAAGCACCTTCGCCGCCCAGCTCCATACCGAAGGCCATCAGGGCCCTGCCCGCTGGGTAGTGGCTGGGCGCACCACCTACATCGGCTATGTGCTGGACCTGTGCAACGCTATCGGGCTTTTGGACCTTGATCTGGACTACGAGTTTACGGACCTGCAGGGAACATTCCTTTACAACCTGACAGACGATACCCGCTTCAAGTTCAGCTTTTATGTAGGCAAGGACGTGCTGGCCTTTGACCCCCTTTACGTGGACTGGGGAAACGTGGCGATTCCTCTCGGGATATACCACCGTTTTAACGGCAACTGGGATTACAATTCCACATACGCATTCAGCCGCTTTTATCAGAACATGGAAATATCGGACCTGATGTCCATCAGCATGAACCTGATGACCTTTTCGGGCAAGCAGTGGCTCAACTACCGCGGCGTCAAGGACCACGTGATAACCGGCGGTTACGAACTGGAATACACCTACGACCGCCTGGGAGAGCGGGTTTCTGACACCAAACTGGAAGACAAGCAGAGGCCTTTCCACCATGTGGGCTACCTGCAAGACGCCTGGAAGTTTACTCCCGATTATTTGCTGCAGTACGGTGCACGATTCAACTACCAGACGGCGGCCAAGCATTTTGGCGTAGAACCCAGGGCGTCCTTGACTGTGAACCTGGACGAAACCAAGACGGTTGAATTTTATGGTGGTTACTATTTGCAATACTTGAATTCCATCATGTTCAGCGATCAGGAAACCTTGAACGAGTTTTACTACCCGTCCACCACGGACAATTACGGCAAGCAGATGAAACCCGCTTCGTCGTGGCTGTTTGCCACGGAATACAGCCACAGGAACTTGTTTGACGGCTACGACGCCACCGTCGGGCTCTATTACAAGACCCAGAGTGACCTCAAGACATTTGCCATGGATTCGGACTCCACCGAAGACGACAGCGAGGCCTCTGCCAATTCCCAAAGCATGGTCATGGCGGATTATTTCGGCACGGCGTCGGGTTATTCTTTCGGTTACGAGCTCTCGCTCCGCAAGGATAGGGGCTGGTGGTTTGGCGGAATCAACTGGAGCCAGAGCATAAGCGTTATCCGCTCCGACGACGGAACCAAGGCCTATTATCCCAGCTGGCACCAACCCTACGCCCTGAAGCTAGACGCGGGCATCAACTGGAAGGGCGGCGAGGACGCCCTGAAAAAGCACCCGGTCAAGGGCCGTTATTTCCGCTCCTCCATTGCCCTCAAGTATTCCGCGGGCATGCCCATTACGGGATACAAGGGGTATTTCTACCGGGAAGATTTGGGAAACAGGAATTATTCCGACAACATCGTGGTGGTACAGGGTAGTCGCAATGCAGAAAGGCAAACCGACTACTTCCGCGTAGATGTGAAGGTCATCGATATCGGCCGCGAAAACAAGTGGAATTTCAGCTGGACCATCATCAACCTGACCAACCACGACAACATGTTCTACTCCTTCTACGATACCCGCGAAAACCCGCCTGAATACAACGAAATATACCAGTTCCCTTTTTTACCGATTATGCTGAGTTATGAGTATTATTTCTAGAGTGATTAGTGGTTGGTGGTTAGTGGTTGGGGTGTTTCTCGCTGCCTGCGGGGATTTTCACGGGCCCTGGGAATACTACCCCCACACCACGGAAATCTATGCAGGCGTTTACACCTACGGATACATTATGGAGGGCGAGTCCCCGCGAATCTGTTTTTCCAAGATGTATGAACTGGAAGAATCCTCGGCAGAAAACTTCGCGTTCTATGACAGCGCCAAGGTGACCGTCCTCGACACCACGGCAAAATCCGCTTCCGTGCAGCTTGTCCCCGAAACGGGTAAGCCCAACTGTTTTGTGGTGGATTCGTCGTCGGGGCTTGTGGGCAAGGCGGGCAATTCCTACAAGATGGAGGCGTTTTTTAAGTGGGACAGTTCCGGTGAAAAGGTTTCTACCACCTATAAGGCTGTTGCTACTATCCCCAAGAAATTCTCCGTCAAGAAGGTGAAAATCCCCCAGCAAGATGGCAAGACCAAGGATGTGGCCTTGAACGGCAAGGGATTTGAAACGAATTTCTTGACCTTCCCCAGGGACATGGACATCTACAAGTTCTACACGGAACACGACAAGGATTTGGGCGGCGTGCTGGTGACACTGACCTACGACAACGTGAACGGTGGCGAATCCATGAACACCACCATCCACAAGATGCTTTCTAACTTTGCGGACAAGGATTCCGCCGGCTTTGTATTCTCCCTGAGCAATAGCCTTGAAAACACCAAGAGGTTGGGGTACAACGACAATTGGACCATAGGCGGCTACAACAGCGCCGACACCATTTTCGTGTCGAACATCTCTTTCCCCATAGGGGAATCGATGCTCCATTTTTATGCCACTGACAGCGCGTACATGGATTACGAGGACTATGTTTTGGAAGCCCTGGAAGACCCCCGGGTGGTTCCCGTGTCCAACATCGAAAACGGCATGGGCGTTTTTTCGGGCATGAAACGGGTGGATATTCCCGTAAAAATCAAGGGCGATGACTACCTGGAATTTGAATACATCAGGAGCGCCTCCTGCAAGCAGGCGGGTGACGACCCCGACGACAAGGAGGGCTGGAAAAACAGGGCCTGCAGGCTGTACCAGGATGTCTATTGCTCTGGAATGCCCTATGGAGATTCGACAGCCGGCGGCACAGATTTGGTTACGGCCAATTCGAAGGCTGTCGCCTACTTCGAAGAAGGGGATTACCTGGTGAACGAGACCTGCTACCCCTCCCTGGTCAAGGCCGCCATGATGCTGGATACTACCAAGTGGTCCGTGTTCCTGCCCGATACAATTGATGTCAAGGACAAGTCAAACGCCTACGCCGACGGCCTCAAGCGTTACTGCGTGGCAGGCAACTTCGAAAGTAACAAGATTGCGGACTGCTCAAGCCTCAAGAAGGATTGCCTGGAAAGCCCCGAAAAGAACGACTGCAAGGAATATTTTTGGGAATGGTGCGCCGACAGGGACTGGGATTACGGGAGGTTCCCCCAGTGTAAATCCGCCCTGGTAAGCCGCTACTACATAGAAGAACAAAAATCCCCCGTCTTGGCGAGGGAAGTCGAGCTGATTTGTAAGCAGGACAAGCCTCTGGTTTGCAAAAACTGGTAGTCCAAACTAACATCCTAAAAATCAAGGTATTTCCCAAGGGCGAACATGCAAAATTCCGTTATTCGACGGTAGTTTGAACTCGTCCAATGACACAACGTATTTTGGGTAACTGTCCCTGATTTTTTCCAGCGGAGCGTATTCTCTTGCAATGGTTGATTCGCCATCCATCTTATAGGCTGCCTGGATGTAAACACGGGCGTCGTTCCTGATTGCGACAAAATCGACCTCGCTCCCATCCAATTCCCCGACATACACATCATAGCCGCGCCTGCGAAGTTCCAGATAAATGGCATTTTCAAAAAGAAAACCCATTCCATACCCAAAACCCGCATACAGGTAATTGTGGAACGAAAAATCGTTCATGTAATATTTGGCTGGGCCAGACAACGTTTCTTTGCCACGAATGTTGAAGCGCGGACAGGAATGTATCAAGAAGGCGTTTTCCAAATACCCCGCATAGGTCGAGACAGTCTCGTAATTTGTTTTCCGCCCTTGCCCCTTAAGGCTCTTGACCACGTTCGTGAAAGAAATCAAGTTCGAGGCATTATTCGAAAGAAAGACAAAAAGATCGTTCAGCAGGGTAGCGTCCTTGATTCTGTAACGCTGCACGACATCGCGAAGCATCACGGAATCCTTCAGACTCT
>Ga0247608_10003531_pt1 | contig 18199 bp, 22 predicted proteins | sample 176DNAGHGlowgp2_FD_193490 | JGI IMG/M metagenome (GOLD analysis project Ga0247608, IMG submission 193490) | Sheep rumen microbial communities from Palmerston North, Manawatu-Wanganui, New Zealand - 1766 DNA GHGlow gp2 | ecosystem: Host-associated > Mammals > Digestive system > Stomach > Rumen ... | reverse complement strand
CGCTCAACGCAAAGGGGGTCAATTTCTCCCTCCTGTCCGTTGAGATTACCGGGATTGCGGTCGTCAATGTAGTACAGGTAACTATTTAAACAGCCATCAATATCCAGAAATATTACTTTAATGTTATTCTTTTCCATATGAATCCGCTTGCACTATTGCTTATATTGTTTTTATTTTTGCCACTTTGTGCGGCGCAACATATATTTCTTTTTCAATTACAAGGTCTTTTGACGCATATGAATCTTTTCTGGAATCGGCAGTAAAACCATTCCACATTATACTACCCTTTGGGATTATAGCCTCGAACACCACGGCACCCTCCCCTAAAAACGACGCTGCGTTTATCGCATCCTCTTTTTCCATGAAGGAATGAAAATAACCGCCTTCGATTACAGCCCAGTTTTCATAAGAAGTAACCTGAGCCCGCCTTCCACAATGATGCTTATTGCCAATTTCCCATTTGGTCCCTTTAAAATACGGGGATTCATATGATTTTCCATCATACAAAAGAACCTTATAACAAACCGTATCTTCGTCCGCAATTTTCGGAGCGATGTTCCAAGTTACTAAGCACATATTACCATCTATTTTCAAGTCGTTTTATTCTGTCTCTTGCTTCAATATCAGCATATTTATCTTCAATATCTTCATTGGGGTCTGCCTCTATTGTGAGGGGGGCGTTGTTATCACTTTTTTCTTTCTTTTTCTGTGGTTCAACATAATCCACGGCATTTTTGCCGTCACCCCACCTGAATTGAAGCCATCCTTCATATTCACCTACATCCCACTTATATCCTTTTGGTATTTCATCCTCTCCGCGGAAAAGTCGGTCTTTGATGTATCTGACATCGTCCTTTTTGGTAATGTTATACATCCCTATTCCACCCCATTTGATGACTTTCTGTTCCTCAGTGTCAGCTATGAGATATCCCCAAGCGCGGGCTTTCGTATTAGTAAAATCATATAAATTCGTGTATCCGACACGATTCCAAAATTTCGGCGTTTCATAGGTTTTACCGATTTCTTCAAAAAGAGTGCAATATTCTTTTGCTTCTTCCAAGGTATCAAAATATTCCCGCTCTTCCTTGAACACATCGGCGGTCTGCCAAAAGGTTTTCTGTCGTTTACCCCAGATGTTTGTTACTACAAGATACTTTTTCATTTTGCTTCTTTGTCTTTTCTGAACGAGTATTTAGGGTCAAAGCCATGAGCGATTATCTTATCCATATCAGTTTGGAAACGAGGGCCATTGGCGTTACCGAAAAGGTCGCGATAAATATCGTTCTTAATTTCCTTGAGCGGCGTGGTTTTAGTTTCGTTAAAATATTCTTTCTCCACGACTTCTGTTATTTTCTTTTCTTCCATCATGGTGAAGAACTTGTTGCACTCCGTCACGAGAGCGTGAAGCATATTATCAGAAAAATCGCCATCTCCCTTACATATATCCCATGGCCGAGGGCCATCTTCACTTGCAACTACAAAATTGTCGTCATATCGGGTGTAAAATTTCAGCTGATACTCGGTTCTTTCATCAAACGGAACCGTTAAAACCACGATAGTGCGCTGGCCATTGTTATTGTTGTTGTTATCAACAAAAATCTCCTTTTTGGATGTATAATAAAACCCTAGCGGAGAAACCTTCTTTTCTTCGACAACCTTTTTTTCCGTAGATTTATAGGGATATCCTCGATGGTTGTTTCCTGTTACGATAAGTTTCCTTGTGGGGCGTTTATCGACACAGGAACCCTTTCCCCGCTCGATTTTAAGGATTTCAATATGGTTTTTATTGAAAATATGCGTAATTTTATCCTTGGCCATTCCCTATTTCTTCTATTGTAACGATTGACTTTAAACATTTCTTGCAAACATAGCAATTCGTCTGATACCCCTGATGATATTTCATCGGCCTTGGTAGGAGATAACTGTAATCTCCGCCCGTTTTTTCTCGCCAAAATTCAGCACCTTGCACCCATTCATGTTTGCAGGCTTTTTTTCTCTTAGGCATATTATTTTCCCTCAGGAGCGTCAAATGCCAACCCCTTTGATTTAAGATAGCAAATATACTCTTCATAGGAAGAGAATCTATCCGGGTAAAAGTTCCAACTATCCATACTATTTTTCCTTTGATATACGATAAACTTCGTTTCTTACCTCATAAAGAGCCGCAAGATAACCACTCATCCAATCATCATCCTCTCTCTTTACCTCTTCATTACCCTTTATCTTCTGCTCTACAAAGTTACTAATTTTTTCTATTTTATCCATATCTTTGTGCTCTTTTTTATGTTTTAACAATTACAGCAAATATCGTGCCAGATGTGCTGTATCCTATTCGTTATCGGTGTTTGTGAAGATTCCGAATTCATCGTATTCTCCCGGCTGCGGCCATTCAAGGGACATAACCATCCCTTTAAGGACATCAAGGTCAAGGTCCTCGCTACGCCTGTTAAGGTTTGTCTCAAGCCCCTCGGCCTCAATATAGGCATACACCCAATTAACGGCGTAGAGGGAAAGCTGCTCCTTGTAGGCATCCCTGTATTTCTTCTTTAGGTTAAGGTTATCGAGGACAATAGTCTTACTGCCGTCACGGGCCGCATCGGTAAGGCGCTGATTGAATACCGTGGACACCCTGTCTTCTTTCTGACGGGAAAGGACGGCCTTCTGTCCGGGCTTTACATATCCGAGTTCTTCGCGGATAGCGTCGCGGCTAATAACAACCGCATCGGGATAGTTGTTTTTGACCCATGTGCTTTTTCCTGCACCGCTGAGGCCAATGGGGACGACGACGGTGAATGGATTGCCTGAGTTCTTTGCTTTGAGCGTCTTCTGCCAAGCATACTTGTAAAACTCGGGAACCGATGCCATACTATAAAGGAAGCCAAGACTCCTTGCGGTTTCACGAATGTCCTCCATCTTAAGAAGTTCGATTGCCTTCATGTCGGGGTCGGCCTGTATACTTCCGCGAAGGTCACACTCCTTAAGTTTGATAAGCATGTCAAGGTTCTTAACGGCCTTGGACATTGATACCAACTTCGATAGGAAATCGTCACGCTCGGCGATGAACTCAATTTCCATGTGGTTGCGGACAAGGGCACATATGCGTTCCCTCGTTTCAATATCCTCGTGCCAAAGTAAAAGGCGTGTCATTTTTTCGCCTTCAAACTCGTGGCCATAGGAATGCCAATTACCATCCTTTCCAATCTTGGTGGTAACACCTTTTCCGATATCGTGGAAGAGTGCTGCTGCAAGAAAAACAAGACGGTCCTCGAAGTCCGCCATATCCGCGGCTACCTTAACTGCCTCATTACAAACCATTTGGGTATGTATGAAACTATTTCCTTCCTTGTGCCACTTCGGGCTCTGCTCGGCGTGTTTCAGCGCGTCGAACTCTTTTATCTTTTCAATTTTCTTCCAATTATACTCGCAACGCTCAGCGTCTATTAGTTTCTCAAGTCTCATTTTTTCTTGCTTTTTCTTATATAATGCTATACTGCAAATATTATGCCGTAGGCCGCTCGCCTTTGGGTGATTCCCTGAAAACATTGAAAACTTTAATGTTTGTGGGAACATCGATTTCTTCAAAACCCGTCGGTGAGTCGCCAACGGGCTTGAATTCGATGGCGTTTACCTTTGCATTATAAATCTCAGTGTCAACTTCCGTGATGTACTGGGGGTATACGCCATAGGCCATGCCGTCGTCCTCAAACAGTCGTGGATATGCCTTCAACAGCGGGTTCTTTTTGCTTATCGTCCACGAGCCCTTGTTTTCTTTAAACCCAAGGAATCTCAGTATTTCCTCAAGGGTTAGCATGTCGACTGGCCACCCCTGAAAATCCATTTTAATATGTTTCATTTTCGTGTCGTTTACCAATCGTAATCGTCTTCCAAATCATCGTAGTAGTCGTCATCCCAATCATCGTCATCGTAGTCGAAGTCTTCGTCCCAATCATCTTCATCATCCCACTCATCGTTATCCTTATAACTGCGAAGACGGCTGCGGAGGCGTTCGTTTTCTTCGCGAAGTTCGTCCATTTCCAAACTCCTATTGTAAGCCATAGAACCGGCAAGGGCTAACAACCCGAATATTCCTGGATTAATCATATTCTCTATTATTAAGCCTCAGCGGTAGCGGGCACCCACTGCATCGCAAATGCCCATAGGCGCTGATTGTATTCAAGGTCTTTCTTAATCGAGGTTATACCACGCTGACGGCGGGTCTTGTTATTCTTTCCAATGCTTGAATATCCGCCCTTAATCATTTTTTCCTGACAGACATTGAAAACCGTCCACAGGTCATTGGCATTATCCTCGTCCCTGACGGGAGAAAGAATGTCCATGATAGTAGCCTCGTCGATGTCGAATTTTTCATCCGCCTCCACTCCCTTACGGATTTTGGCAACCTCCGTTGCAAGGGCACGCCTTGTTTCCTCGGTTGTTTCAATCTTCCTCATGGTATTCATCGTGCACACGATATCGGGAACACGCTTAATAGCGTTAGTCACGACCAAACGGAGCGTCTCGAAATCATAATTGATGTGACGGATGGATACATTCTCAAACTCCCCGTCAGAAACGCAAAGGCCGTTACTGCAGACGAGACGGAAAAGTCCGACCATGAACTTAAACGAATTGAAGCCGTCGTGGCTATTTGTGAGGATAATCCTCGGGAAGGCATCCACAGTCTGTATACCGGAGCCATTGTCCTTGATGATTTTCACATCGGGGTTCTGAAAGGCAATCATATGAAATGACCGTATTCCTGAAGAGTTTTTCTTCGCACGGCACTGTTTTGCCTCTACGGGGTACCACCCGAGTTTTGCGAGGTCGTCCACCACCGTCATGGTATTTGCATGCACATACCTGTCCGATACCTGAGGGTTGGTTGGGCCATTGCTGAACGCAGAGGGGCATGCATGGCGAAGTTCGTCTTTAGTAAGGAACTTATTTGAAAGGTTGTTGTTTGAAAATGAAAGCATTGTACTCATAATATGTCTTGTTTAAAATTTTGATTTGCTAACCCAATATCCATAGAGGGACTTGTCGCCGCTGTCCCATATATCATAATATTTGCCATCTTTTGCGCAGACAACATGTCCTGATACGCGGCAAATATATGTATTATCACTGTGCTCTTTCGCAAATTGAGATACGGTCGGACGCTTTTCTCCACGTTTCGGCTTAATTGGAACCCATTTAAAGCCGTACATTTTCATCGCCTCAGTAATGGTATCACAGCTTGTCGGGGGCTCCTGTATCTTGAATGCTGTTATGTTTAATATTTTTAATGTATCGGCCCAAGATGTATTAAGAGCTTTTGATACCGCGCGTATACTACAGTCGCCACATTTGTGGTCATTGGGCTGATAATATTCAAAATTGTCGTGGTAGACAGGGAGGTCGGTCTTAACTCCGACCCTAATGTAACGAAGAACGCCTTTGTCTTTTTTCATATTATTATTTAATATCAATGTCTATACTTCAAAAACCGTGCCGGAATTAATTAAAGTAGAAAATTACTCTGACTTTATCCGGAGATAGCCATTTGTCCCCAGTAAAGTTCTCTGCAACTTCAGATAAAGCGGCAACCTCCACACGAAGTTGTATAACATCGCCAAGGTATTCATTAAGATAGTATTCGAGGGTATCTTCGTAATATTCCTCTTCCTTGTCTTCGGCCTTGTGTTTTACCTCGACGCCTTTGTTAATAATAAGATTTTTGATATCGTCAAGTTTGGCGTTAATTTCCTCAAGTTGGACATTACGAATTCGCTCAAGAAGGCCTTCTTTCCACTGCTCTTCTTTTTTCGTGCACAAATCCCACAGGTCATTGATTGACATATAGGAACATTGCTTCGCGAAATCAAAAGTGTAGTGTTCGTTATCATATAGTTTTTTTCTGTCAGAGATGACCTTCTCATTATATACTTTTATAAAGTCAGCGAGTTCTTTGCTAACATCGGATGGCAGACCACTTATGGCGTTACTCCTGTCCCAAGCACGAGACCATGATAGTTCATCCCTGAGTTGAAGGCCCGTCCACTTTTCGCGTTTGACAACATATTTCTTCCCATCTATCTCCGTTTCGGATTCAAATGAGTATATCCCATCATCGAATGTATCGAATGTTTCGTCGGTATACCGCTTTGCAAGATGCCACTTTCCTTCAGCATCCTGAACTTCTACAAAAAAATAACAACTTACACTCATTTCTTCGTCTTTTCATTCAACACCAAACTCTCCGCCCACAATGTTAATGCTATGATACCTATAATCGGCAATAGGAGCCACCACAAAATTACTGATAGTGTGATATAAACCATTTCATCATCTTCATAAGCCCACTTATCCAGACGGCGGAAGCAACCGATTGTAACCCCCACGCCGGTGAAATAAAGGATAATTCCGACTACGGTTAGCAGTAGTGTTATAGTCCAGTGCATATTATTAAAAATTAAAAGTTAATCTACGGCAAATATACAAAATAAAAGACAAAAAAACAAACCCGAGGTGTGAACCCCGGGTTTGAATTAAGCAGTTTCCTCAATATCCGTTTCACCCTTGTCATGCTGTTCGGCTTCTCGGTTATAGTGCCTTAAACTTTTAAGTTTCCATGCACGGGCAAACTTGTCGCCGTCGATGCGGATTACAACACCTTCGCGAGGGACCTTATTCTTACAGAGGGGCTCGTCCTCCTCCATAAGGAAGTTTTCCCTATCGGCCTTCATCCTCGCAAGGACATTCTCATGCCAATGAGTAGCCTCATCAAGGTCAGGATAAAGGTCTCCGAAACGACCGTGGTAGAGAATGGTAAGGAACATCGTCTTATCAGCGAGTTCGGGGTGGGCGGCAACAAGGTCGTGAGTCCACTTGTCCACCTCGGCAACATCCCATTCGGTCTTGTTTCCTTCCTCGTCAGTCATAGTGATACGATAAGGCATGAATTTCCACTGTCCAGGCTTACAGCCATAGTCGTGTTTTGCCTGAATCATCTTATCGGAACCTTCAAGGTAACCACAGATTTCTCCATAGACGGTCATGCCCTTTTCAAGGTAAGGGCCGAAGTCTCGGTCCACACAACCCCAAATGTCAATACCGTAAAAATCGTGAACACCATTGTTGATATAACGGTTCTTGATGACAGAACGGGAAGAATAGATGTTCCCATACTCCTTGTCCTGCACTTTGCATCCGAAGAACTTTTTGATTTTCTCCCATACGCTAAGCCTCTTGTTGCAGAGGATGTTTGCAATGATAGCGGAAGTTCCGTGAATTTTTACACTTATGGATACCGTATCGTTAGGGCTGAGTTCATAAATATGCTCCCCGATTTGTTTGGTGTCATAATGAAAGGCAAACTGCCCGTCGATGAGCCTGTCGAAGCGGCTGATGTGCTTCATCCTTTTCCTCCATGCACGTTCGTTACCGCCACCGCTACGGACCTCCTTGGTTGCAGGAACAAATTTTGTGCAGAAAGTATTCCCATCGATTTCATTGAATTGGGTTCCAACAAGGGATTCCCAATCAACATTGGATAGGCTCTCGTTGTATTTCACCATAGACCCAACGCCACAGATGAACCCCTGAGAGTATTGTCCACGAAGTTTAAGAATGCGGACACGCCCATTCTTTCCGAAGAACCCACATTTGGACTTGATGTCTGCGGAGATAGCGGCACGCTCTTCATCGGTAGCAGCACCTTCAGCCTTGACAATGAGTTCCTTCACTTCCTCGGCGTTTGAATTACGGAAGAATTCGCCCCTTTCGTAAAGGTCGTTGGCAGAAAGGAATTCCTGACAAATGGAAGTTTCTACGGGAAAGTAGATTACAACATCCCCCGGCTTGTTATCCTTTCCGATAACAATATCATAACCGTTAATAACGGTCTTTACGAGGCGGTCTGCCCCCTCGATAGGAAACACCTCTCCAATCTTACAAACAGTTGCAAGATAGTTAGGGCTATAATTGTCAATCTTTTCGTTTATTTTAAATCTCTTATCCATAATTTTAATTATTTTTGACTTGCGATGATGGAACCATATTAATTCTGTCTATGATTTTCTCCATAGTTTCAATCATGGTTTCGGTTGCTTTCACGAAATCCGTTGGTTCATAACACGGCAATATAGGTGTTATTCTTGTTTCGCCTATACCATTTCCTTCCATAAGCAAAAAATATTTAGCGAATACAAATTCTATTAAAATCGCCAAAATTGCCCTCAAAAGAACACCATCCAAACTCGTTAACGCGGTCTGAAATCTTATTGGCCATTTTCTCCATATCCGATTCATATTCGGTATTGGCATCATCGCCAATTTCAATGCCCATGCCACAAGAGCCGTCTTTAGGCCAATTATAAGCCACTTCTTTGCACTTGCATTCGTTAAAGAATCCTTTGAGGCGGTCCGTCATTTCATCAATGTTGTTTACCTTAACAACCTTTCCAAGGATGTCATTCTCTTTATAAAAATAAATGTGCTTATTCATGTTTTTTTGTTTTCTTAAGTATACTGCAAATATTGTGCCAAACAAAAAAAAACGGTGGGTTTATCCCCACCGTCAAATATACATTTTTTTTCGAAAATTAACAAATTAAAGATTTTAACACGCGTGTTACCATCTCAACAAGGTCGTTTTTATCAATTCTTATCTTGTTTTCAATAATTTTTGTTGGCGAACTCATATCAAAATATGTTGTTTTGGCCTTTCCCTTTCCTCTAACCTTTTCTGGGTAAGCAAGAAAATGTTCGGCATCAAACATATATACCCTACCTTGATATTCAAATTTATCTCCAGTACTTTCCGCGCCGCCGTCAAGTACATCGTCAAGCGATATCTCTGAACTTATTTGTGATGGCAAGTCATCATTTTCGTCGTCAAGGAATTTATAATTCTTCCTGTGTTGATATAAATTTTTCCTTTCGCCAAAGTTCTCTTTCCAATGTTGATTTTTTCCGCTTCGCCGTATGTAAGGTGATTCCCATCCTTTTATACTTATTGGTTTTTCAGATTTTGCCCCGCCCATGTAAAGTACATCATCATATGTTATATGTGGCTGTTCACCTTTAACCACGCTGTTAACAAATTTGTCTATAAACGCAACTCTTTCCGGTTCCATACCACGATAATAATCAGATATATCACAATCTATCGAGGTAACTGCGTTTTCAATTGCGTCTCTTGGCGATTCGTGCCTTCTACCATCGGGATTTAAAATAAAATTAAAACAAAATTCAGCCCTGATGTCTTGCCGGCTTGAATGTGTTTTTTCCCATTGTTCATGAACAACAGGATGGTTTGAGACTCTTAATTGGAATGCTACAGATTTTGAGCCGTCAAATTCGTTTTCGTTTCCGCGGAAATTGTCTATGTAAAAGAAATGGTCTAAATCGTAATGAGATTCTTCACCAAACCATTTTGCAAATGCTTTGTCACTTTGAAAATAAAATCCTATTTTGTGCTCATAAGAAAACCTGGCAAAATCTCCCTTATATGTTGGCGAAGTTGCATCAGTAGCTGCGGTCTTAAAGAAAAGCGGCGTTCTGGCCTTTTTATAAGATACATGTACTTTGCCCTGTTCATTATCGTGCAAAGTATCTGCTTTATCAGTGTAATAGTATCCGCCTTTACCATCAGGGTCTTCGTACCAAGTTTCATTCAACATCATAATAAATAACCGTTTTTAATAAATAGTTATTCATTTTCTAATGGTGCTATTGTTTTCTCTTGAATCTCATCGGTGTTATAATCCCTTATATTGCCTTCATCATCAAGATAAAATGCTCGTCTACAATCAAGGTCAGCTATGGTATTAAATATAATGGGTTTATCAACGCATTGCGTATGCCCAACGATGTTGTATCCAAATGTTTCTTCGGGTTTGAGCCTTGTCCATGCGAGGATATCCGACCACACGGGAGAACCGTAGGCCATTCCGCCCCACCCACGAAAATTATCATAATCCCCGAGGGCGTTAAGGATACCGTAGGCGTTTTCGTTCCACGCTTTGTTTAGTTCATCAACAACATTGAAGCCTTCAGACTCAACCACTTCCTTTCCCCAAACAGAATTTGCCCATCCGCGGAGGATTCCAGCATGGCTGAAAACAATGTGCTTGCCGGCAACATCATATTCTTCGGCTATTTTGAAGAGCCCATGGTTATCGTCGAACATCTTACCCAACTCACGGTAATGACGCCTGTCCCACCTCGTTGAGCATATGTCCTCGCCAATGCAATAGCCGCAGTCGTGGTTTCCGATAAGGAGCGTAATCCTGTTGGGGTTTTCACTGGCTGTGGCAATTATCTCACGGAACCGCTCTACTGAAATTGCCCTATAATCAGCATCTTCGTCCCATTCTTTCGGGTACGGGTCGTGGTAGTCGCCAAGGAAGACAATATGGGCATCCGTTTCGGATAAGACTTCCGTTACAGGCGCCATCCAAAATTCACGGCCGTGGACATCGGGAATTATCAGTGTTTTAATTTGTTTTTCCATCTTTTAAATGTGTCAGTTATTTTATGTAACGGCTTTTTTTCGCGGTCATTAACAATGTCAAAAATGCGTTGGATTTTTTTCACTTCCCGCTCGTTTATATCGTGCCCGTCAACCAAAAATTTCTTGCAGTATTGCATTATAGTCCTGAGTTGAATAGCCACGATTTGGCATTTTGTAGCATAATTAAATTCCTTTTTCATCATTTTTCATTGCATCAATCATTCTTTGCATTACGATTGCCGACGCATTTATCATCGTCGCAGTTTTATCGCCCCCATCTTCCGGCGCCTGATAATACAAATCTGAACTTTCATTGAGATAATAATCAGCGAATGTCTTGGCTGATTTAAGTCTGATGTCGCAGTTTTCTGTAACTATCTTTAACACCACATATGGCAATGTCCCCCATTTAAGCCCCCTGTACCATCCTTTATACCCACTTTCTATGAAATGCTTATGGAGAAGGCTCAAGTTATAAATAAGATTTTTAGTTGGCTCGGGCTCAGAAAACTGATTGAATGAAAATTTTTCTTTGAAAAAAGCATAGCATTCTTCATAGGATTCATAGTTTGGCTCGTGACCGAAAAAAGTTATTGCCTCGTCTGGAACGATTGCCTCGTCTGGGGCGGGGGCCGCAGAGGTAAACGAATACTGAGAAGACTGAGAAGACTCCATGTTGGTGATGTTTATGGGGGTATCCTCCTGGTATCCATTCCTCGGTTGAGGAAGTTGTTTCCCATAGTCTTTCGTCTTCAGCGTAAATTTTTTTATTAAATAGCCCATATCAAGTGTCTAATCCATTAAAAGCCAATGTCTTTTTTCTTCACACTCGTCTTATTCTTAAGCATCCCACGGGTCTTGGTCATCTCGAACATCGTGTCAAACGCCTCTTTTTCGTCATGTCCGAATACAAAGAACAGCAATATAAGTTCATTGATATGGTCGATAGTAAAGCCTTCGGTCTTTTCAACCCATTCGTCGATGTTGATTTTCTTGAGGTCTTCTGGTAGCACCGTCTTTTCAATGAACATCTTGCGACTTTCAGCATTAGGAAGCGGGAACTCGACAACCCTGTCGAAACGGGAAGGACGGTTGGTATAACGTTCCTCAAGATATTCAATGTGGTTAGTAGTGGCAATAGTTACGAGTCCACCAAGTTTTAGGTTACCATCAAGGATATTAAGCAATAGTGTGTTGAGCCTGTTGCTTGCCTGCGTAAATGCGTCAATATCTTCGATGATGGCAATAATCTTCCTGTCGGGCTCGATTTTTCTTATCCTCTTTACGGCCTCCGGAAAGGCTTCCACTTCCTCCTCGGTGTTAAGTGAAAAAACAATACCGTTGTACACATTGATAAGTTCCTCGCACATGAGGTTGATGAGTGAAGTCTTACCTGTGCCTGGCGCTGAATAAAGAAGGTAATTCCTACGGAATACCCTATGGTACTTTTTATAGGTGTCCTCAAGCGTCCAAAATTTCGAAATGTCGTTCATAATCAGGTCTGTGGCCGCGTTAGGGAGACGATACAGTTTATTCAACTCAATTATTTCTTTTACGAAATACATTCCCATATTGTTGGAGAAATGGATTGAATAATAACCCTTCTCCAATTTTGACATTGTATTTGAAACGGGGATTATTTTTCCATCAACATCAGACCATTGTGACACATTGAAATTAGTGGAAACAATTCTATCTGAGGAAGAGTTTACTCCATCGGAATCGGAGGACACCACATTATTTCCACACCTCTCCTCGACTACTTCCTCAAAATCAAATTCTTCAGTCATCGGGGCTATATATTCTTCCTTTTTTTTATCGCTTGTTATTGCGTACTTTTTTTGTGTTACTTTGTCCATTTGTATATCTTTATTTCTTTTATTATGCTCTATATCCTTGCTTTTTCATAAGCCATTCCTGATATTCTTCAAATGTTTTGCACCCTGATTTTTCTCGAATTGACAGGAAATAATTATACAGGTTTTCAACTTCAACAAATTCATGACCCCACAATTCTGAATCGATACCGACATCAACCCTCAATTCCTCTGACGCGGTGTTCATAGCATCGAGGTGCCCATGGCAATGACCGTGTACCATACATGTCCCGTGCGGGCGTCTGTTCCAAGTTAACATCGGGTAATGGCATAGTTCCACACAGAAGGTTTCATTCGGGTCAATGAACTTAAACTGATTGTTAGTGAATTTCACTTCCTTAATTTGTGAAACACTTTCAAAATAGTTTTCAAGCCCATGGAGGCTTTTGTCGTGGTTTCCTGTTATAAGGTGTTTACGGCCCTTCAAGCGACGCAGAATCCGTTCGGTATCCTCCCTATTCCCGAAGCAAAAGTCTCCGAGGAAATAAATTTCATCTTCTTTCCTTACGGTCTCGTTCCACTTATTGATAAGCCATTCATCGTGCTTTTCGAGAGCCACGGCCTTGTTTGTCTGCAGTTCTTCGAGTGCGGTCCCGCACGCATCCCGCCTCCATGGATGGAAATACAGGATGGACTGATGCGAAAAATGGGTGTCGCTGACGAAAAACACTTTCCTTCGTTCCTTCATATTAAAAATTTTTAAGAATTTCTTTCTGTTTATTGCTTAAATGGGATGGTAATTTATAATTTATAACCACCGCGTAATCGCCATAACCACGGCCATTAACATCAGGCATTCCTTTGCCCTTGAAGATAAACGCTTTTCCGTGAGGCGTCAGTTCAGGCGCATTAACTTCTACCGTTGTACCGTCGATGCATTTGAATCTTTTCTTAAACCCAAGCAGGGCTTCGTTAAAGGGCACATCCTCATAGTGGATGAGGTTAACATCGTCAGGGCGGGCGAAATACGGGTCTTCTTCCACATTGAAAATAACAATCAGATTGCCGTTTTCACCATCAGGAATACTATCCCCGCCGCCAGGAACTGCCATTGTCATTCCGTTCGCCACACCTGCAGGGATATTTATGCGTTTTTTCTCAACCTTACTCTTCAGGCCACTGCCACCGCATTCTTTACACGGGGTGGTTATTATATGACCTGTTCCGTGACAATGCGGGCAGGGTTCAATAAAAATTTGAGATTGATTCGGCCTTATTTGCTGTGCATGACTTATTTGTCCCTTTCCATGGCAATACGGACATTCCGTCGGTTTCCCGTTTTCGGAACCCGTGCCGTGGCAGTGGTCACAAGGCACATGGTGTTCAACATCAATTTCTTTATAACCTCCACGGTATGCTTCTTCAAGCGTCAATGTTACCCAAGTACGGACATCGCTGCCCTTTTTTATGTGATGACGGCGCCCGAACGGATTGAAAAAGTCATCATCCATTTCAGCGTTCATCCGCCTGAAGAAATCCATCGGGTCAATATCCCCCATATCGAAATCCGTTCCGCCATTATCATAGGCGGCGCGTTTCTGAGGGTCGGACAATACATCGTATGCTTCTGAAATTTCCTTGAATTTCTCTTCTGCCGTCTTCTTTTCTTCGTCTGTGCCGTTCACCCACCTGTCCGGGTGCCATTTCATGGACTTCTGTCGGTATTGTTTCTTTATTTCTTCGGCTGTTGCATCATGGCTCACGCCAAGTATTTCATAGTAATCTTTTCTTTCCATTGTCTTAGGTGTCTAATACTACACAGGACAAATATACAGAAAAATATTAACAATCCCAAACTATTTATTATAGAATAATTGGGCACAGATGCATCAGAATATTAAACTTAATCATACACGGGCAATTGACGCCAAACTTTACAACGGCAAGTATTATGATTTCATGTTGTATAAGGGGGAATATGCCCGCACATCGGGGTGGGAGATAGAAAACATGGCGATAGCCGACTTCTCGACGCTTAACATAGCGAGCGGCATTCTCTATTCCACTGCCGTATGGCCAGGCGCAAAGAACGGCGGTGTTGACATGGAAAACATCGGCATGACGGGCGTTGATAACGGTTTGATAAAGTTTAACAAATACGCTATTTCCAATAAGGAGTTTCTCGACCTTTATTTCCACAGCACCTATCACATAGACGAAGGGGATATGAGGTTTTTCATGACGCCCATTACGGGAAACACACAAGAATATGAGTATCCGATGTATGTCGTTGAGGACAAAGACGGAAAATACATCGCATTTAAGGGCGGTTTCTATCAAGGATTTTTTGGCCTCGAAGGGTATGATTATCAGACACTTCCGTATTCATACAACGGAAATTACCTCTTCCACTTCGACATTAGGCCGAGGTCTGATTATGAAATTGGCGAGAAGACGGTAAACGCCGAGCACCCGGAGAATAACGGCATCTTTTTCTATATGGGCACGAGGGCGGAAAACAAATTCTTCCCGTTCTATAAGGAATCATCTGCCACAACGGCAATGAAAAAACCTTATGTCAAGCCGACGCCGGATGTTAACAAGCCATGTGATTGGCTTTTGGATGAGAGCGGCGACACCGAAGGTAGTTCCTATTTCGTGATAGGTGACGGGTATTTCATTACCGATGATATTTCGGACAGCCCCATAGCGCCGTCAGACGAACACCTTGTTCTCGACGAGGAATGCAGCAGGGAATTTCTTGGTTCTTATATGCTTAACACCTATGATTTCAATCCCGACGGAGTGTGCCGTTGCAGGAAGTCAGGTGGTGAATCAGCTCCCGAACCTGACCCCGAGGAAGATGATAAATGCGGTGGAGGGAAAAAGGCCGTTGAAGAGGAATATGTTGGCAAGGATTCGTACATTCCCGAAGACAAGGGGGCTTTCGTCGATGGTGAGGGACGCCCGCTTTCCGACATGGACAGTTACGAAATCGAAAGCGACAATAAGTTCCTCCTCTTCGACCGTGCGAGCGGCTTTACGACCGATACATGGGTAGAGGGAAGCGTAGCGAGGATATACGGAAAGAAATCATGGCCTGCCACGAACTACTTCTTGCTTTTCAACAGGACGGATACGGGATATACCACGGCAACCATCGACCAATATAACGAGGAACACGGAAAGGAGTTTAATATCTTCAAGGATATCCGAAACAATGTTTTCGCCCTGAGGGTAAGGGAAGACGGTGCGATAGGTTATCGCTATGGAGTATTGTCATGCGAAGAAGGCAACGACAACCACTATGAGGTCAAGGAAGAGTATTCAAAGCCTGGGTTGATAAAGTTTGATAAGTGGAACTCGGTTAATGTGAAATTTGTCTCGGACATCACACCGGACGGAAAGTGCGACCTTCGCAGCGGTACCATGAGGATATTGTTCTATGTTAATGGCTTTCTCGTGTTTATCAGTAAGGAAATCAGCGGCTTGTCGTTCAAGTCCCTCGATGAGGCGTATTATAAGCAGGAAGGTGTTCCTTACAACATGTCACTCGGTGGCGGCACCCTCGGTCTTATTGAAACCATCCTGCCTGATTATTTTGCTCTCCCTGAGTATCTTCTACCGATAGAAAAAGACTTCTGCGGAACTTTCCTTGGCGATATAAAGTCGTTCAAAATCTATCAGGGCGGAATAGACTATTCGGCGATAGCAAACTATTTATCCTAAAATAATACAGTATACCTGAGACGAAACATGGCCAAAAAGAATACAGGCACAACACAATTGACTTCTACCCCGACGCATGACTTGAAAAACGGCATCTGCTATTTCAAGTTACCGGAGGAGTATTTCATACACGAAGGCGACGAAACAAAGTCTTGTGGGCTTCTCGGAACTGACATGGACAGCAATTTCCATTTTTTGGAAAGTTATGATATCAGCGCTGTCACTTTCGATGCTCTCACAAAGGAATTGACTCTCATAAGATACAACGGCGACGAAGTATCAGCCGTCGTAGATATCACATTGGGCGACCCCACGCTTGAATACGATGCGGAGAACGGGGTGCTTTATGTCTATTATCCCAATGGCACATCGGCATTCACATCAGGGTTTCCGACATGTGAAATATACACCAACGAAACACTCAGGGGAGACGGGTCACAGAACAACCCGCTGCGTCTTTCAGAACTTGAAAGAACGGGGATGTTTGCTCCTGTTAATGAATATCTCGACCTTTATGATGGTGGAGAACTGCCCGAGGGAGCGGAAAAAGGATACCGTATTATCAGCAAGGAAAAGGTAAGCGACTTCGGTGAACTTTACGACTATCGTGCCGTAGACATCCTGCGCAACGAGCTTAGCGGAAGCCCGTGGCATGTCCCCACCGAAGAGGAATGGGTGGAATTGATTGATGCCATCGACGAGGATGAAGAATGGATTGGGCATGAAAGCGATTTACTTAAGTCCGTTGACTATTGGGTCAGCGGCAGCACTCAAGGGTATGATTCATTCGGTTTCAGGGCCCTGCCTACAGGATATGACAATAACCCTGATGCTGACTATGTTGAGAGGTATGGCGCGGCAACGGCTTTTTGGTCAGAAGATTCAGCGAGCACCGTTGATGCGTATGTGCATTATATTCTCGGCGACGGAACGATTACAGGTAATACTGAAAACAAATTTTACAGCCACTTTGCCATAAGGCTTGTCAAAGACTATGTCCCCAACAGCGTTGACGAATACGAAACAATCCTCGGCACAACCCTTCCAACGAAGGTCATCAACATCTGCGACCGATATTCGAAGGTATGGACCACGGCAAATTTCTATTTCTCCGATGGAAGGATAAGGGGAATAGTTGCGCCGGAAGTATCGGGGGCCGTTAGTACCGCTTATTTTATCAACGAATGGGATGGTGAAAAGTGGGAAAGGAAGAAACTCTTCGACGGGGAGTCGGTTGTTATCATTAACAAGGAGGGTTCTAAACCTTATAGGGAGTGGAGACTTGTTAATGGGGAAATCGAAGATGTGTTCGAGATGGAAGTGGCCAGCGCCGCTACGAGAATCGCAGCATTGGAGGAAAAGGTAAGTATCCTTTCAGCCACCTCAATGACAAGGGAAGATGTGATTGACATCATAAAGAACTTCATCATCGGCACCGAGAGGGAAATCAAGATAACGACAACCGACGAGCACTTGCAGATAGGATTTGCCGACGACAGCATCTTCGGTGAGACCGACGGGTTGATAAACCAATAACATTATGACATTATAAAAAAGAAACCGCTTGAATCCCAAGCGGTTTTTCTTATTTGCGGCATTCGTATATTGTAAGCAGCGTATCGTCATCGAGGTTCTTGATGAACATATTGTAGAAATTCGACATCCATACGAATTGGTCGGGCTGCTCCGAGGCGTCCATCCATCCCGTCTTGTCCGAGACGAAAGCATATCCCCAAAAGGCGGTGTTGCTCGTCACATAATTTTCCTTCGTACCGAACTTTCCGAAATAATGCTGTTTGTCCTTCATGTTTTCGAAAATCATCCTCTCGTAATCGTTTTTCGGCTTCGACGCTTCCATTACCATTTCCCACGCCCGTGCGTAGATTTCGCCGCCGTTAAGGTGAATATGTGGCCAGTCGATTTCGCCTTTCTTTGCCTGAAACACTTCCCTTCCGTCCTTTGTATAAAACGGGATACTGAAAAGTTTGCCCATGGCATAAGACGACCACTTGCCTTCGGGATTTTTCGTCGAACATAAGTTGCCGTTTTCGTCTATCGTCAAGCCCTCCTCGTCGGCGAGTTCGTTGAGAAACTCATCATTATCCATCTCCGCAAGGTCCTGCAGCGTCGCCCGTATGTATTCCAACTGCGCGTCGTT
>Ga0247608_10003529_pt1 | contig 18206 bp, 11 predicted proteins | sample 176DNAGHGlowgp2_FD_193490 | JGI IMG/M metagenome (GOLD analysis project Ga0247608, IMG submission 193490) | Sheep rumen microbial communities from Palmerston North, Manawatu-Wanganui, New Zealand - 1766 DNA GHGlow gp2 | ecosystem: Host-associated > Mammals > Digestive system > Stomach > Rumen ... | reverse complement strand
TCGGTTGTGAAGTGCAGACCTCGGCACTCCTTGCGCTCGAGGGCCCATCGGGTGATGAGGTAGCCCACATTGATCATGTTACGCAGTTCACAGATATCCTTTGACGCTTTGACGCGCTTGAAGAGACGCTCGGTTTCTTCGTAGAGCATATCAAGACGGTCCCAGGCACGATGCAGACGGAGGTCAGACCGGACGATGCCCACGTAGTTGGCCATAATCTGGTTGACCTCCTTCACGCTTTGTGTTATGAGCACTTTCTCCTCGTTGGTCATCGTGCCCTCATCGTTCCATTCGGGTACCTTCTCGTTGAAGTCGTAGTAGTCGATATGCTCCAGCGAGCTTTTCGCTGCCGTATCGGCATAGACTACAGCCTCTATAAGTGAGTTGGAAGCCAGACGGTTGCCGCCATGCAAACCTGTGCAAGAGCACTCGCCCAAGGCATAGAGGCGCTCGATGGAGGTCTGACCGTTGAGGTCGACCTTGATACCACCACACATATAGTGGGCTGCAGGGCGTACGGGGATATAGTCGGTGGTGATGTCGATGCCGATGGAGAGACACTTCTGATAGATGTTGGGGAAGTGTTTCTTCGTCTCGTTAGGATCCTTATGGGTGACGTCGAGACAGACGTGGTCGAGACCGTGGATCTTCATCTCCTTATCGATGGCGCGGGCTACGATGTCACGTGGTGCCAGGGAGAGACGTTCGTCATATTTCTGCATAAACTCCTCGCCATTGGGCAGCTTGAGGATGCCACCATAACCTCGCATGGCCTCGGTGATGAGGTAGGCAGGGTGGGTCTCCTTGGGATTATGGAGCACCGTGGGGTGGAACTGTACAAACTCCATGTCGGCCACTGTTCCCTTGGCGCGGTAGACCATGGCAATGCCGTCGCCGGTGGCGATGACGGGGTTGGAGGTGGTCAGATAGACGGCTCCGCAACCACCAGTACACATCACGGTAACCTTCGACAGATAGGTATCAACTTTCTGTGTGTCTGGATTGAGTACATAGGCACCATAGCAGTTGATATATGGTGAACGCCGGGTCACCTTTGCACCAAGGTGGTGCTGGGTGATGATCTCAACCGCAAAATGGTTTTCCTTGATGGTGATATTCGGATTGCTCCTCACAGCCTCCATCAGTCCGCGCTGGATCTCTGCACCTGTATCGTCGGCATGGTGGAGGATACGGAACTCAGAGTGCCCGCCTTCGCGATGGAGGTCAAAGCTGCCATCAGCCTTACGGTCGAAATTCACGCCCCAGTTTACGAGTTCCCGGATCTGTTCAGGTGCCTGACGCACCACCTGCTCCACAGCAGCACGGTCGGAGATAAAGTCCCCTGCAATCATCGTGTCCTCGATGTGCTTGTCAAAATTGTCAAGCTCGAGGTTGGTGACAGAGGCCACGCCCCCCTGTGCAAACGAGGTGTTCGCCTCGTCAAGCGAGGTCTTGCAGATCATACATACACTACCTTTATTGGCGCGTGCCACCTTCAAGGCATAGCTCATGCCGGCTACGCCGGCACCAATCACAAGAAAGTCGTATTTGTATACCATATTTTGATTTGTTTTTATTATTTGGTGCAAAGGTAGTTAATTTTTCGATAATATTTGCATCAAGAGGATTTTTTTTGTATCTTTGCACCAAAACCAAGACACAATGACAATGATGAAGAGACTTTGGCTAATCATTCTGATGCTGGCTCCGCTGGCTGTCTTCGCCCAACAGGTGGTGGTGAGCGGCATTGTGAAGGATGACAAGACGGGCGATATTCTGAAGCAAGTGAGTGTTTCTGCCGGCCGTGTGTCGGTGGTGACAAATGAGGACGGTGTCTTCGTGCTGAAACTCGACCAGAAGCCTGGGGCTATTACTGTGTCGCATATTGGTTATAAATCGCGTAAGGTGGTGCTGGAAGAGGGGAAGACAGAGAATCTGAAGATCCGTTTGGTACCCACTTCCATCCAGTTGCGCGAGATTGTGGTAAGGACCAACAACCCCAGAGAACTGGTGGACATTGCCATCAAGAAGATTCCTGAAAACTATAGCCGTGTGCCAGAACTGCTGCAGACCTTCTATCGCGAGACGGCCATGAAGCGCAGACACTATATCTATGTGGCCGAGGGCGTGGAAGATATGTACAAGACACCCTACAACCGCAGCATTAACAGAGACCGTGTGTCGATTGTCAAGGGTCGCAGACTGCTGAGTCAGAAACAGGGCGACACGTTGGGTGTTAAGGTCTTGGGTGGTCCTGTGCTGCCCGTACAGCTCGATGTGGTGAAAAACCAGGAGATGCTGCTGAATCCTGAAGACCTCGATGCCTACGAATTCACGATGGGTATTCCCGAGTATATCAACGACCGTATGCAGTATGTGGTCAAGATCACACCACGCATGTCGAAGGAGTATGCACTGTATAATGGAACACTCTATATCGACAGCGAACGGCTGGCTTTTACACGTATTGAACTCGAACTCGATATGAGTGACAAAGATAAGGCCACAAGGACAATGCTCGTCAAGAAACCCTTTGGTGTGAGGTTCAAGCCCCGTGAACTGTCGTGTGTGGTTGATTACCGTTACGAAGACGGTGTGACGCGTATCAGTTATCTGAAGAATATCTTCCGTTTCAATTGCGATTGGAAGAAGCGCCTCTTCAGTACCTCATTCACGGCAACGTGTGAGATGGTGGTCACCGACAGTCAGTCGAAGGACGTGCAGCCCATCGCCAGCCGTAACTCGTTCGATTCGCGCGATGCATATTATGACAAGGTGGAATACTTTATGGATCCGGAATACTGGAGCCAGTATAACATTATAGAACCCTCAGAGTCGTTAGACAAGGCCATCAAGAAATTGGTGTCCACGTATCGGAGAAACTGAGGAAGGTAAAAATAGTAGAAAGGTAAAAACAAAAAGTGAAATTAAGATATCTTGCAACTCTCTTTGTGGCAACCTCTTTTATCAGTCTGCAGGCGCAGACGGATCGGACGGTTGCGGATACAACAACAGTAGATACAGCGGCTGTGGTATTGCCATGGCCGCAGAACGTACAGGCACGGCTCGACACGCTGATGCAGGACCCTTTGCTCGAACGGACACAGCTGGGATTGATGGTCTATGACCTTACGGCCGACTCCATGCTCTATAGCTACGGGGCGAAGCAGACCCTGCGCCCTGCCTCAACCATGAAACTACTGACGGCTGTCACGGCTCTCGACCAGCTTGGAGCCCGTTATCGTTATAACACCTCGTTGCGCTATACGGGTGAGGTCAAGGACAGTGTGCTCATGGGCGACCTCTATTGTGTGGGTGGCCTCGACCCGATGTTTGAAACCAAGGATTTGAAAGCCTTCGTACAGAGTGTAAAGGCCCTGGGCATCGACTCTATTCATGGCAATCTCGTGGCCGTGACGAACTTCAAGGAAGAGAACCTCTTGGGTGAGGGCTGGTGTTGGGACGACGACAATCCCCAGCTGACACCCCTCCTTGTCGATCGTAAGGATGAGTTTATGAGTCGCTTCATGCAGGGCCTGCGTGACGAAGGTATTGCGGTGGATGGTGCCTGTATGACGGGCTCTACACCCAAGGATGCTCTGACCCTCAGCTCTTGTAGTCATAGTCTGAAAGAGATCCTGGAGCCTATGCTCAAAGAGAGCGACAACCTCTATGCAGAGTCGATGTTCTTCCAGATAGCCGCCTCAATGGGTAAGCGTCCTGCTACAGCAGCCCATGCCCGTCAGCTGATTAAGAAAACATTAGGCAAGGCAGGCATCAGCGACATCCAGTATCGGATTGCCGATGGTAGTGGCCTCTCTTTGTATAATTATGTAACACCTGAGCTGATGACAAAGTTGCTTATCTATGCCTATCGTAATCAGAAAATCTTCATGGACCTCTATACGGCCCTGCCCATTGCAGGTCAGGATGGAACGTTGAAGAAACGTATGAAGGAGCCGTTTGTCAATGGTAAGGTAAGGGCCAAGACGGGTACGCTGTCAGGCATCTCGTCGCTGGCAGGTTATGCGATGACGCCTAATTTCCACATGCTGGCTTTCTGTATCATCAACCAGGGTGTGATGAAGAATAGCGATGGTCGTGGTTTCCAGGATCTGGTATGTGAAGCACTTTGTAAATAGTTGAGAGATGATGGAGCAGATAAAGTTGTTTTTGGAGCGTGTGATTGGTTTGACGGGCCTGAGTAGTGATTATATTCCGATGGTGCGTTATGCTATTCTGGTGATAGCGGCCTTCCTGTTAGCATGGCTCACTGGGTGGCTATGTCGGAAATTCGTGGTGCCTGTGGTGCAAAAGATTACGGGTAAGACCGATGCCACATGGGATGATGTCATCTTCAGTCGGAAAGTACTTGACTCCGCTTCCCGTATTCTGCCTGCCATCGTCATCTGGGGACTCCTGCCCCTCGTGTTCTTCGAATATCCGAAGGTGGCTGAGCTAGTCGGACGTCTCACGGCCATCTATTTCGTTGTCATGACCGTGAGAACCACTATCGTCTTCATCGACTCGTTCAAGGAACTCGACAACGGGACTCGTTCCACGCGCAGACAGTATCTTTATAGCGTCTGTGGAGTATTGAAGATCCTAATGATCTTCGTTGCAGTCATCGTGGTGATAGCCATCGTGGTCGACAAAGACCCGTCGACGCTCTTTGCAGGACTCGGTGCTGCCTCTGCCATCCTGATGCTCGCCTTTCAGGACACCATCAAAGGATTGGTGGCAGGCATCCGTCTGACATCGAATGAAATGCTGCATGTGGGCGATTGGATTACTGTTCCCTCTGCAGGGGCCAATGGTAAGGTGGAGGAGATCACGCTCACCACCGTTAAGGTGCGCAATTTCGACAATACCATCATCACCGTGTCGCCCCAGGCACTTGTCGACGGCTCGTTTCAGAACTGGCAGGGGATGATAGAGAATGAAGGTCGCAAGCAGGTGAGGAGGGTGTACTTTGACTTCCGCTCGCTGAAGGTTGATGACGATGATGTGGCTAACATCACGAAATATCGCCAGCATATCGAACAGTGGCTCAAGCAGCATCCGAAGGTGGTTGCCGGGAAGCCCATCCTTGTGCGTCAGGCTGAGGCCACCCAGGCAGGCTGCTGCGTGGAGTTCATGTTCTGGCTCAAGGCACAAAACGCCCTTGACTACGAGCATGACACCAGCGACATCATGGAGTATATTTTCGCTAAGGCTTCCGACTATAGCCTTCGTATCTATCAGCAATTCCCTGGACAGTGAGTTTCGCCCAAAGTCTTTTAGAGTGGTTTCGTGAGAACGGCCGTGACCTGCCCTGGCGACAGACGAAGGATCCCTATGCCATCTGGCTCTCGGAGATTATCCTTCAGCAGACGCAGGTCAAGCAGGGGTGGAACTACTGGGAGCGTTTCATGCACCGATGGCCCACCGTTGAGGCTCTGGCAGCAGCCACCGAGGATGAGGTGTTGCGCGAGTGGCAGGGCTTGGGCTATTATAGTCGTGCCCGTAACCTCCATTATGCAGCAAAGCAGATTGTGGCCCTCGGCCATTTCCCCAATACATTAGATGAGATCAAACGACTCAAGGGCGTTGGCGACTATACCGCTGCTGCCATTGGGAGCATCGCCTTCGACTTGCCAGCTGCCGTGGTCGATGGCAATGTCTATCGTGTCCTCGCCCGTTACTTTGGCATCGACACCCCCATTAATACCACCGAGGGTAAGAAGGTTTTTACGGCGATGGCACAAGAGCTGTTGCCTATCGGCAACGCTTCTGACTACAACCAAGCCATTATGGACTTTGGGGCCATCCAGTGTACACCACAATCGCCCCGTTGCCTGCTCTGTCCGTTGGCAGAGAGTTGTGAGGCCTTGCATGCGGGTAGGGTGGCAGAGTTGCCTGTCAAACAGAAGACGCTGAAGGTGCGTGAACGCCACCTTATTTATATATATGTGCGCTGTAAGGGTTATGTGGCCATCCATCGTCGTGGCCCAGGGGATATCTGGCAAGGTCTCTGGGAACCTTGGCTCGTCGACGAGGTGCCTGCAGGCGCCGTGCTCCTTCGTCAGCATGTGAAGCACGTGCTCACCCATCGCATCCTCTATGCAGATTTCTACCTTTGGGAAGTCGAAGAGCGTCCAGTGCTCCCAGATGACTATATGTGGATAAAAGAGTCGGAACTCGACGATTACGCCAAACCACGACTCATTGAAACCCTTTTATTGATGATAACAACAGGATAGATAGAATGACATCGAATACAGTATCTGACGAAGGAATAGCGAAGATTAACGCCACGTCCACGCTGGTGTTAAGGAAGCGAGGCGATTCTGCCGTGATACTTTGATGCCTGTAGGACTCGTTCACGACCATGTGTTCAGTGACGAAGAGTGGAAGCAGTATCGAAAGGACAATCCACCCTGCATGGGTGCAATGGGCTATGAACCTGCGGACGATTATAGGGATTCCTTACCTGAGGAACTTCGGATTTCTCTGACTTTTGAACTCACCTATGCCTGCAGCGAGCGTTGTCTGCACTGTTTTAATGGCTGAAAAACTTGATATCGTTTGGAGTTTTCCCGTTTTTTATTTATTTTTGCAGCCGATACTAATAATTTGGCATATGCATAAGATATTCTTGCGTACCTTATTATATATTATAGGTGCAACGTTGTTGGCTTCATGTACTGAAGAGAAGGTCTATAAGATTGGGGTGGCACAGTGCTCAAAAGGTCCTTGGCGCGAGAAAGTGAATCAAGAGATGTTGGCTGCCCAGCATTTATACGAACACGATGTTAAGGTTAACATTGCAAATTCGGTTGATGACCCTGAATTGCAGGCTCATCTGATAGATAGTCTGGCCAAGACGGACATTGACCTGATGGTGGTTGCTCCCTATGAGGATATACAGATTATCAACGATGCCATAGCCCGGGTTCTTAAGGCAGGAATCCCTGTTGTCAGCTTTGACCGCAAGACCAGCGCAGACTATACTGCTTTCATAGGGGGCAATAATGTCGAGGCTGGTTATATCGTGGGGCAATATATTGCCTCGATAGTCAGAGACAAGGACCAGCCGAAGGGCAAGAAACCTTTGGTGGTCGAGATTACAGGATTGCTGAGCAGCACACCAGCCCTTGAGCGTCACCGTGGTTTCGAATCCGCTATGAAGGCTTTACCAGAGGTGGAGTATGTTTGTCGGAAAAGCGATTGGTCGAGTGACGCGTCCTGCAACATTGTTACTCAATTGATTGATTCGCTCCGACGCTCTGACATCAGCCAGTTGGACAACACCTTTGTGTTCTGTCATAACGACGGTATGGCAACGGGCGTATATAAAGCTGTGGTAGAGCAGAATGTTGAGGGCCGTATTAAGATCCTGGGTATTGACGGTATGCCAGGCGAGGGACTGGAGTATGTAAAACTGGGGCATCAGATAGGCACCTATTATTATCCTACTCATGGTGAAAAGATTATCAGGCTTGCACTTGATATTTTGACAGGTAGACCTTATGAACGCGAAAACCCGTTACTGGGTTTTGTCGTCACGCCCGACAATGTAGATCTGGTTATGACAGAGGCTGCAGAACTGATGAAGCAGAATGATGATTTGGTGACCATTCATGACAAACTGGAGAACTCAATGGTGCTTTACAACACACAGCATAAGGTACTTGTGGGCAGTTTTGTGACGATCGCAGTTCTGGTCTTGGCTATTATCATGATATTGTTTGCATTGTGGCTGACGAAGAAGAATATACGTAAACGTCAGAGCATGAATGTGGAGCAGACGCTGTTCTATACCGATGCCAGCAATCGACGGCTGCATGAGATATTCGTAACGCCTGCAGAAGATATGCCAGCCCCTAAGAGCCAGGATATGCTATTCGCAGAACAGTTGAATGAGGCAATCCTAAAGAATATGTCAAATCCCAATCTGAAGATGGATGATCTTGGTGAGGAGATGGGACTGAGTCGAGTGCAGCTCTACAGGAAAGTGAAGGCCATAACAGGTCAGACGCCAGTGGAACTGTTACGGCAGATGAGATTGCAACAGGCTTACGCATTATTGGCATCAACCACGAAGACGGTAGGTGAGATTGCATACGAGGTGGGCTTTGGCACCCCAGGTTATTTCTCAACTTGCTTTAAGAAGCAGTTTGGTAAGTATCCAACAGAACTGAGAGCGGAGTAACATCCGCTCTTTTCCTTTATATAAAGGGCAGTTGACGTTTTTGACATAATAGTCAACGATTGTTACATGAAACAATTTTGCTAGCCTCTGAACGATATTTGCTATATCCGCACGTATTATTATTGTACTTTTGCAGCAGATTTTAATTCACAAAAGTACTAACAATTTTAAACGATCAACAATGGAACAACTAAAGAAACTTTTTCTGAGTTTGTTTGCTTTCCTGACGTGTACTGTAATGTACGCGCAGAGTGGGATCAGTGGTACGGTGGTCGACGCTACAGGCGAAACGGTCATTGGAGCCACGGTGATGGAGAAGGGTACGTCGAACGGTACGATCACCGATTTCGATGGTAACTTCACAATTAAAGTAAACGAGGGGACTATCCTCGTAATCTCTTACATTGGCTATCAGACACAGGAAGTCGCTGCCCATCAGGGTATGAAGGTGACACTCAAGGATGATGCCGAAGTGCTACAGGAAGTGGTGGTGACAGGTTATACCACTCAGCGCAAGGCCGACCTGACGGGAGCCATCTCGACAGTAAGTGTCGATGAAATGGCCAAGCAAAACGAGAACAACCCGATGAAAGCCCTCCAGGGACGTGTGCCAGGCATGAATATCACGGCTGATGGTAATCCCTCTGGTGCAGCAACAGTACGTATCCGTGGTGTGGGAACCCTAAACGACAACGACCCGCTTTATATCATCGACGGTGTACCCACAAAGGCTGGTATGCACGAACTGAACGGTAACGATATCGAGAGCATTCAGGTGCTGAAGGACGCTGCTTCGGCAAGTATCTATGGTTCACGAGCTGCAAACGGTGTGATTATCATTACCACCAAGAAGGGTAAGGAAGGTAAGGTAAAGGTGAATTTCGATGGAAGTATTGCAGCATCTTTCTATACCAATAAGATTGAGACGATGAATGCCAGCCAATGGGGACGTGCCTATTGGCAAGCCTCAGTAAATGACGGCGTGAACCCTGGCAATAACAACCTTGGATATAATTATGATTGGAGTTATGATGCCAAGGGTAATCCTGTACTTAACAATATGACGATGAACATGTTCCTCGATGAGAACGCCACTGTACGTGCTGGTGATACCGATTGGTTTAAGGAGATTACGCGCACGGGTGTCATTCAGCAGTATAATGTGTCAGTAAGCAATGGTTCTGAGAAGGGTAATTCTTTCTTCTCTATAGGTTACTATGATAATAAAGGTACCATTAAGGACTCCTGGTTCAACCGTCTTTCTGGCCGTGCCAATGCAGACTATAAACTGATTGACGATCTGGTAACCATTGGTGAGAACTTCACCATCAACCGTACGAAGGGTGTTGATGCTCCTGGTGGTGTGTTGGAGCACGCTCTGGAGTTTAACCCCAACTTCCCCATCTATGCAGAAAACGGCAAGTATGCTCAGGCTCTTGGTGCCTACTCTGAGCGCGAGAATCCATTGAGCATGATTTCCAATGCAAAGGACAATGAGTATACCCAGTGGCGTATGTTTGGTGATGTGCATCTGAGCATTACTCCATTTAAGAACTTTATGGTTCGCACCACTCTAGGTATGGACTACACACAGAAAGAGCAACGTTTCTTCACTTACCCCATTGCCAACGGTAAAGTGATGCGTACCGACAGTGCCGTAGAGGACAAGCAGGAACACACCATGCGATGGATGTGGAATGCCATTGCTACTTATAATCTGGAAATCGGTAAACATCGTGGAGATGCCATGATCGGTACTGAGTTGAACCGTATGGACTACAAGATGAGCAGTGCCAAACGCTACGAACTGGCTATTCTGAATACCGACTATATGTGGCCGTCGGCAGGAGCTGGCCGTCAGCTGGCCGAAGGCTTTGGTGAGGGTTTCTCCCTCTTGTCATTCTTCGGAAAGGTGAACTATACTTATGATGATAAGTATCTGGCTTCAGTCACGATTCGTCGTGACGGTTCGAGCCGATTCGGTACCAACAACCAATATGGTACTTTCCCCTCTGTCAGTGCAGGTTGGCGCATCTCCCAGGAGAAATTTATGGAGGGTACAAGGGGTTGGCTCGACAACCTGAAACTGCGTTACTCTTGGGGACAGACCGGTAACCAGGAAATCTCGAACACAGCTCGCTATACTCTCTATAAGTCGGTTGTGTCTACAGGCCTTTGGGGAAGTGGTCAGGCTGGCTCCTCTTATGATATCGCTGGTACCAATGGCGGTTACGACCTTCCTAACGGATATGTGCGCAACCAGCGTGGCAATGATGATATCAAGTGGGAGACTACGACTCAGAATAACATCGGTCTTGACTTCGGTATCTTGCGAAATGAGATCTATGGTAGTTTCGACTGGTATAGCAAGAAGACCACCGACATTCTGCTCTTAATGGAAGGTATTGCTGCCATGGGAGAAGGCTCTGGCCAGTGGATCAACGCCGGTGAGGTAAAGAACAATGGTTGGGAACTCACAGTAGGCTATCGTCATAGTCTGTCTAACGATTTCTCATGGGATATCAGTGGAAACATCAGCAAATACGTCAACGAGATTACCAAGCTGCCAGAGACAGTAGCCGCCAACGGTAAGTATGGTGGCAACGGTGTAAAGAGCGTTGTGGGTCATGCGATGTTCTCACAGGTAGGTTACATCTACGATGGTATCTTCAAGAGTCAGGAAGAGATCGACAATCATGCTATACAGGAAGGCGCCGGACTTGGCCGTATCCGCTATAAGGATTTGAATGGCGATGGCCGCATCACTGAGGAGGATCAGGATTGGATCTATGATCCTACACCAGCCTTCACGTGGGGCCTGAACATCTATCTGCAGTATAAGAACTGGGATCTGACCATGTTCTGGCAGGGTGTGCAGGGTGTTGACGTTGACTGTCGTGGCTATAAGTCGCAGACCGATTTCTGGGCAAACTCAGCCATCAACGTGCCTTATCTGAATAAAGGCGTGCGTTTGCTCGACGCTTGGAGTCCTTCCAATCCTGGAAGCGATATCCCTGCACTCACCACATCGGATACAAACAATGAGGGTCGCGTATCTTCATATTATATTGAAAATGGTTCATACGCTAAATTGCGTACTATCCAGTTAGGATACAATATGCCGAAACAGGTGACCGATAAGTTGCACTTGGATCGTATTCGCTTCTATGCTTCGGCTCAGAACCTGGTGACCATCAAGAGCAGCAAGTTTACAGGTGCCGATCCTGAGAACCCAGGATTCAACTATCCTATCCCACTCAATCTTACTTTCGGACTCAATGTTTCATTCTAAAATATAGCAACGATTATGAAAACGATATATAATATTATCTGCACAATCTGCGTTATCTGCGGTCTTACTGCCTGCTCGGATTTCCTTGAGGAACAAGTGCCACAGGCTACGCTGACTCAGGATGAGGTAAAGAATCCTGAGTATATCGACAACGTGCTGATCTCAGCATACGCAGGTCTGGTTACCATAGAGGACATGAACGCCTCATTCTCACTATGGAACTACGATACCCGTTCTGACGACGCCTATGTAGGTGGCTCAGACTTTTCTGATGGTGAGCCTTTCCACCGTCTGGAAAAGAGCTCAGGTGTGATGACTACCGACTGGCCATTCAGCTCTATCTGGACTCGTTTCTATAATTATCTCTCACGTGTCAGTCTCTCGCTCGATATTCTGGCTAGTGCTGACCAAGGGAATGCCACCATTCAACAGCGTACTGCTGAGATGAAGTTCCTGCGTGCCTACGGACATTTCCAGCTGAAGCGTCTGTTCAAGAAAATCCCATTCGTGAACAAACCTAATATGACCGAAGAGGACTACAACAATCTCTCGAATACAGAATACACCAATGATGAGGGTTGGCAGCAGATCATCAACGACCTTGAGGATGCTTATGCAGTTCTTCCTGCCACACAGACTGAAAAAGGCCGCCCCACCAAGGCTGCATGTGCTGCCTTCTTGGCTAAAGTCTATCTCTATAAGGCATATCGTCAGGATGATGCCAACTCAAATCAGGTGACAGCCGTGAACGAGGCTGACCTGCAGAAAGTGGTGGATTACACCAACTCTGCTCTCTATGCAGGATACGGTCTGGAGCCCGACATGCATAATAACTTCCGTCCTGAGGAGCAGTATGAGAATGGCAAAGAGAGCTTATGGGCCATCCAGTATTCAAAGAACGATGGTACCGTATATGGTAACCTGAACTTCTCCAATCGTCTGATTGTGCCATGTATTCCTAAAGTTCACGACTCTGGCTGCGACTTCTACAAGCCTTCTCACAACCTTGTGGATGCTTATCGCACCAATAGTGATGGTCTGCCTCTGCTTGACAATTATGCTGATGTCGATTACACTGTTGGATCAAATCAGACTGTCGATCCTCGCCTGTTTGTGACAGTAGGAGTGCCTGGTACTCCCTATATGTTCAATCCCGGTTTTATGATTAGCGAGAGTAATGCATGGAGTCGTTCAGGTGGTACTTTCGGATACTTCGTATCGCTGAAGCAGAATGTGGATCCTGCCCTTTCCGACAGTTATCTCTTCCTGTGCGATTCGCAGTGGGCAAGTTCAATGAATCGCATCGTATTCCGCTATGCTGATGTGCTGCTGATGCGTGCTGAGGCTCTGGCACAGCTGGGACAGGCTGCAGAGGCTATCACACTCGTCAATCAGGTTCGCGACCGTGCTGCCAAGATGGCAACCAATAGTGTCGTTTCGAACTATCCTACTAAATATAACGTACACTTCGCTGTAGGCAAGTACAATGGCTCTTATTCGAAGGATGCTGCCATGAAGATCATCAAGATGGAGCGTCGACTGGAGCTTGCACTCGAGAGCGAACGCTTTTTCGACCTCGTGCGCTGGGGCGATGCTGCTACCGTCATCAATAAGTACTATGCAAGCGAGAGCGAGAAGATGAATTTCCTGGTTGGTTCGCAGTTTACTGCCAACAAGAACGAGTATCTTCCTATTCCTTGGGAGCAGATGGCTGCCTCTAACGGTCACTACACGCAAAACTGTGGACAGTGGTAATGCAAAATGTAAAAATGCAAAAATGTAAAAAATTAAAGTTATGAAAACGATATATAGCATTATCTGCGCATTATGCGTAATATGCGGGTTAGCTGCCTGCAGCGACGATCATACGGGTAGCATGGACGTGAGTGGTTCATGTCTCGTAGAGAAGTTCGTGCTCAATGGTCAGTATGAAGGCATCATCAGCACAGAGAAACGATTGGTGAAGGTAAAGGTGCCTGCTGATTTTGATCAGAAGGGTAATATGGAAATTACGAGTCTGACAGTTTCGCCTGGCGCTGAGACCAATTTGAAGGTTGGTGACCATGTCAATTTCGATGCCGACCGTAATCTGCACATCAGCAATGGTGACCTCGTGATGGACTATCAGGTAAGCGTTCGCAACGACGAGGCTCTGATGTCGCTCTTTATTCTGGAGGGTGTGAAAGGCGCTATTAACCAGCAGGACAAGACAGTCACCGTGAGTGTGATGGCTAACAGTGGTATCGACCTGAGCAACGCTACTTTCGAGGTGGTGTGCAGTGAAGATGCTACCTGTAGTCCTGCCAGTGGCACGAAAGGTAACTTCACAGAGCCCTTCCAGATTACTCTGAACGACAATACTGCCACAAACGTATATACAGTATATGTAACGCTGATTGCCGATCCTATAGCTTTGTTTGTCGGCGATGCTGAGAACATCGAGTTGTTGAACGATGAGGAGAAAGCAGCAGCCAAGTGGCTGACAGGCAATATTGCCAGTGCGGCCTATGCATCATGGAACGACGTGGCCAGCGGAAACATCTCTCTCGAGAAATGTAAGTTGATATTCTTCCATCGTCATTGCTCTTCTTATGGCAACTATAACGGTTTTGCTGAGGCTGAGAGTGGTGCTATGACAGCTCTGCCAAAGATGAAGGAACTATGGCAGAATGGTGTAGGCTTCGTGCTGGGACGCTCAGCAGTGAACTACGCTATCGCACTCGGCGCTATGCCTGAGGATGCTTATCCCAACAATGTCTGGGGTGGCGGAGGTGGCGAAGGCTCCGACCTGATGGGCGAAGACCCGTGGCATTTCTATGCCTACGACATTACTCATCCGTTGTGGAAGAACCTGAAGACCTATCCTGGTGCTGCCGAGAATGCAGTATACACCCTGGATAACGGATATACCATCTGTAACACCACGTCTCAGTATGGCTTCTGGGATACCTATCAGGGAGGCAAGGACGCTGTAGAGGCTAAGACTGGCGGTCGTGCTTTGGGTGGCGACAACAGCGTATCGTCATGGGAACTGAAGGCTGCAAATGGTGAGTTTGGTAAGGGTGGTATTATCTGCCTTGGTTCCGGACTCTTCGACTGGAACTCGCCCACGCCATACGAGTCGAACTATCACGACAATATGGGCGCCATCATACTCAACGCATTTGATTACTTGACGAAGTAAAAAGAATTAATGAAAAATTGAAAATGAAAACGATTATGAAGACAATGATATATTCAGTATTCGCACTCATGCTGTCAGCCTCTGCGCTGACGGCATGCAGCGACGACGGGTTCAGCGGCGATCCTGCCAAGGACTGGAACGGCACGACCACATTCTTCGCTCCAACAGACGCTCAGGGGTTCGGAACGTATTATACGCCTGCAGACGGACGTGTTGGCGACCCCATGCCATTCTACGATCAGAAGTCTGGCGACTTCAAGGTGCTTTACCTGCAGGAGTACATTAATAATATGACATTCCGTTTCCACCCCATCTGGGCTGTTACAACCAAAGATGGTGCCAACTATGAGTCGCTGGGTGAGATGCTCCCATTCGGTAACAACGATTTCGAGCAGGATGCTGCCCTTGGTACAGGTTGTGCCTATGAAAAGGATGGTACGTACTATATCTATTATACAGGCCACAATGGTAACTGTAAATATCGTGAGGTTGTCATGCGTGCCACTTCAACAGACTTCAAGACTTGGACAAAGGACGAGCTTTGGACGCTGAAGGGTCCTGACTTCGGCTATTCTGGCAATGACTTCCGTGATCCACAGATATTCGTAGCCGACGATAACCTTTATCACATGATTATCTCTACTTATCCTGTCAATGGTGGTGACCCCGTCTTTGCCGAGTTTAAGTCCAGCGATCTGAAGAACTGGGAGCATGTTGGCCGTATCCGTATGATCTGGGACCGCTTCCTGGAGTGTCCTGATATCTTTAAGATGGGCAACTACTGGTATCTGGTTTACAGTGAGAGCTTCCGTACCAGTTGGAGTCGTAAGGTGAAGTACATGGTCGCTTCAAGCTACGAGGAATTGAAAAGCTGCTTCAACGATGGCCCCAAATGGCCTGCCGATGGTCATGAGGGCGTACTCGATACCCGTGCCTTCTATGCTGGTAAAACCGCCTCTGACGGTACCGATCGATACATCTGGGGTTGGTGTCCGTTCCGTTCTGGTGCCGATATCCACGAGAAGAATATCAATGTAGGTGCAGGCGACGGCAATGAGCCCAACTGGAGTGGTGCATTGGTATGTCACAAACTCATCCAGCACGCCGATGGTACTCTGACACTCGGTGCTGTACCTGCCATGGCAGCAAAGTATAGCACAGTTGTCGATGCAAAGGTGATGGAGTCGAATGGCTATAGTAATGGAACTTTGTCTGGCGATGGTGCCTATGTGCTTTACAACCGTCTGGGTACTGCCAACCATATTTCTTTCACCGTGAAGACTTCAAACAACTGGGATAAGTTTGGTATCTCGTTTGTGCGTGGCACAGATTCGGATAGGTATTATACGATGGTTGTTAATCCTGAAAATGAGGATAACAGGAAAGTAAACTTCGAGCAGGAAGGCTCAGCAGGAAAAGGATTCGTCGAGGGTGTCGACGGCTACTGGTTCGCGCGTCCTGCAGACAATGTCTACAACATCGACATTTATACCGACAACTCGGTTCTGACCATGTACATCAACGATGTCTGCGCCTATACCCAGCGTATCTACGGCATTCAGAAGAATTGCTGGAGTATCAATAACTATGGAGGCTCTATTACTGTCTCAGATGTGAAAGTCAGTCAGCAATAAGAACGATACAGAAAACAGAAATCCCCAGCCAATAGAAATGGTTGGGGATTTCTGTATTAAAGATATGATAGAATCATTTGTTTTTCAGATACTCGGCGAAGATTCTGGCGGCACTCTCTACCTTGGCAGCGCAGGGGCGCGTCTTGTAGTACTCTGCCGTGCGCTCTGAGGCTACATAGCTGTTCTTGGCCTTCTCATAGCCCTTAATACCAAGAATCTCAGCACAGATCAGACTGCCGTTCTCTGCCTTCGATCTGGCGAGCAGATCCTGCACCACCTTATAACAGGCCGACTTCCCCTCACGATCGCTGCCCTCGGTCTGACCGCAGTCGAGACCTACGAGCATCACAATACCCGACACGGCTCCGCACATCATCCTCAGACGACCAACGCCACCACCAAAGCCAGCGGCGATACGTTTGGCCATCGTCTCGTCGAGACCATAAAGGTCGGAAAAGGCTGCCACCACACTTTGGCAGCAGCCATATCCGGCCATGAAATTATCAACAGCGCGCTGTACGCGTAAGTCTAACTCACAATCAGTCATTACTCAGCCTCTGGCTCAGCAGCCTTAAAGTTCTCAAGATCCTCTACACGGAAAGCCTTGATGTAGGCAGACTTGCCATAGACATCCTCCTCAGTCATGCGAACATATACGTTGGCACTCTTCTGGAAGAGCTCAGGGCACTTAGCGGCGTCACGGATGATGAGCAGAGACATCACGAGCTCGGCAGTCATGTCGTACAGACGGCGAGCCAGGAAGTCGTGAGCGTCCTGATTGTCCAGAGCCTTCACGTTGGCAAGGGCCTCCTCGTAAACGGGGATGAGCTTCTCGACGCGGGCCTTCAGGGCTGCGTTAGCCTCTGCGGGCAGAGCAGCCAGCATATCCTTGATGTTGTTCAGCATGGTGCCGTTGGTGATATAGCGGATAGCTGCAACAACCTGCAACTGCGTCGTGCCTTCGTAGATAGAGAAGATACGGGCGTCGCGGAACAGGCGTTGACTCTTGTACTCCATGATGAAACCTGAACCACCGTGGATAGAGATGGCATCGTAGGCGTTCTGGTTGGCATACTCAGAGTTCATACCCTTGGCCAGTGGCGTAAAGGCATCAGCCAAGCGCTGATACTTCTTCAGCTCCTGCTTCTCCTCAGCAGTGAGGGCACGATCGCGGGCAATATCCTCGAGGCACTTGTAGACGTCCACGTAGCAGGCTGTCTCGTAAAGGAGTGAACGGCCTGCATCGAGCTTGGCCTTCATACGAGAGAGCATATCATAGACAGCAGGGAAGTTGATGATCTTATCACCAAACTGCTGACGCTCCTTGGCGTAAGCCAGACCCTCGTTGTAAGCCTCCTGCTCAACACCTACCGACTGTGCGGCGATACCCAGACGGGCACCGTTCATCAGGGCCATCACATACTTAATCAGACCGAGACGGGTGCTACCGCAGAGCTCTGCCTTTGCGTTCTTATAGGTCAGCTCACAGGTGGGTGAACCGTGGATACCGAGTTTGTGCTCGATATGGCGCACGTCAACACCGCCCTGGCGCTTGTCGTAGATGAACATCGACAGGCCACGTCCGTCCTTGGTGCCCTCCTCAGAGCGAGCCAGTACGAGGTGGATGTCAGAGTCGCCATTGGTGATGAAACGCTTCACACCGTTCAGACGCCAGCAGTTCTCCTTCTCATCGAAGGTAGCCTTCAGCATCACGCGCTGCAGGTCGGAACCGGCATCAGGTTCAGTGAGGTCCATACTCATACCCTCACCGGCACAAACGCGGGGGATATACTTCTGGCGCTGCTCCTCGCTACCGAACTCATACAGGGTGTCGATACAGCTCTGCAAGCTCCAGATGTTCTGAAAACCAGCATCGGCAGCCGAAATCATCTCACTCAGCAT
>Ga0247608_10003528_pt1 | contig 18208 bp, 16 predicted proteins | sample 176DNAGHGlowgp2_FD_193490 | JGI IMG/M metagenome (GOLD analysis project Ga0247608, IMG submission 193490) | Sheep rumen microbial communities from Palmerston North, Manawatu-Wanganui, New Zealand - 1766 DNA GHGlow gp2 | ecosystem: Host-associated > Mammals > Digestive system > Stomach > Rumen ... | reverse complement strand
CGGACAGAAATACAGCCTCGGCGTCCTTGTTAAACGGTTCTCTGCTTTGCAGCGCGTCAATGATGATACAGGTATCAATCAGAACAATCATACCGTCTCTAACCGCTCCCTATGTGCCTGCTCAATGGTCATGTCGCCGGGGATGATGCCGAACAAAGATTTTGCCATATCAACTCTGTCCTGGTACGGATTCGTGAGCTTGGCAACAACTTTACCGTTTCGGGTGATGAATACATCCTCCCGTTCCGCCATTAAGAGATACTTGCTCAGGTTCTGCTTCAACTCTGTTGCGGTAATGGACATATAGGACTCCTCCTTTTCATCAAGATTGGGTTCATCCATATTATATGCCAATCGTACGATTTTAGCAATAGAATCGTACGATTTTTCTCTGGAAACTTTTTGTGAATGTGAGGTGTAAACCATAAGCGGTACGTGGGTCATGATGAAGGAAAGCTGCTTCCAGATTTCCCAAGACTGGTGGAGACGGAGGGATTCGAACCCTTGACCTTACGGATGCGAACCGTACGCTCTCCCGCCCGAGGTGCAAATATTGTCCTCATCAACCACAAAAGATACCATATATCAACGAAAAATACAAGAGAAAGGAAAAATGAATTTGAATTTGTTTGCCTCTGTTCAGCGCGCAGAATGAGATGGTTTTTCTCAAGATCTGCCCGCAGGGGAGTATCTCACGCGCCCGATCACCGGGGTACATCCGTATTTCATGAAGCCAAAGGCCGTTTTACGTTCAATCGTGAAAGCGGCCTTTATTGTTGCCCGAAATGTGTTTCACGGTGAGACATGTTCCAATGCGGCTATTGATTATTAATCCCAATTTATAAAGCAATGATAAAATGGGACAAACACATTGACAAATTGGCTAACTAGCTGTAATATAAAAACGTCCCAAAATTGATAATATAGTGGAGATGAGACATGGAGCTTGTTGAATTAATTCCCAAACTGTTGCAAGCAAGTATTGATGGTGACTCAAAAATGCTTGAAGCAACAGCGCTAATGATCGTAAAAAAAATCCGTAAAGAAAACCCTGATGTTGCAAAAGACATTTCTCAGATTATAGCCGGAATGGGGTCGTCACATAGTAACGCGAGCACTCGATCTATTCATTTTTCATCGTTGCCTGTTGATAAAGAATCAAGATATGCACTTGTAAGTAGTGAGGAGCCTTTGCCTGTCCCTGATCCGATTCTTGCGCCCAACACATGGAATCAAATATCCGATTTTATTAAAGAGAGAGAACTGATACCTGAGTTCATTGAGGCCGGTATTGTGCCACCTAATAGTCTCTTAATGAGTGGACAACCGGGCGTTGGCAAAACATATATTGCTCATTGGATTTCAAACAAGCTTGGTCTTCCGCTTGTAACGCTCGACCTTGCAACGTCAATCTCTAGTTATCTTGGCAGATCTGGGCAAAATATCAGGAGCATCTTTGATTATGCAAAAGAGCAACCATGTGTCCTTTTTCTTGATGAGCTAGATGCGATTGCAAAGAGAAGAGATGACGCAGGAGATTTAGGCGAATTAAAACGTTTGGTCAATGTTCTCCTTAAGGAAATCGAGAATTACCCGTCTACTGGCGTGATAATAGCAGCAACAAATCACCCTGAATTATTAGACAAGGCGATTTGGAGACGCTTTGATAGAACAATTGAAATACCAATGCCTGACTCTGCTGAACGCAAGAGGCTCTTACGTAGACATTTAGAGAATTATGACATAGCAATTGGAGAAAACACAATCGGCTATATCGTTTCGCACTCGCAGTCAGTTAATGCTGCAGACATCTGTAAACTATGTGAGCACATAAAAAGACAGATGATTCTTAACCCCAGCAAAAGTCCCAGAATAGTAGCACTAGCAGAGCTTTTTAAAATTTCAGATTACGATAGCAAGATTCAGAAAGAGCAAATCTGTCGTGAAATAAAAAATGAGTTTCCTAATATGACACAGCGAGAGATTTCTCAGATTACCAGCATTCCGTTGTCTACAGTTTCAAGGTATTTATCGAAAGAAAAAGAAGGTGATAATAATGAGTGACAGACATCCAATTATCGCGAATGGAGAACTATACGCGCAGCCTGTGAACAAGCCAATTGGTGGTGGCCCAAAGATGCTCCCGCACGAATATGAGGAAGCCAAAGCCAGAACACTAGCAGACCTTTCTGCCCTTGAAGCTTCTTTTTCTGATGATAAAGAGGTTTTTATGGAGGAAAAAATAATCTGCCTTCGTCTGGAGCCAAAATTTGAAGCGAAGTCTTACGTTCCTACTTCAATCATTTCCGCAATACCGGGCGGGAAAATTGTTGGTGGACGCAAGTATAAATTGCCTTCTGATGAAGATGAAGTCTATGCTAAGCTTTATTTTGTAAAGACTACAGCAAATGGAGTATCTAAATTAAAGTCTGCGCTTGAAAACGGGACGAATGACTCGGTTGAACAATGGCGCAATCAGCTTCGAGCGCTCTATTCGATTGATCTTTTATCTGACGATGAGAAAGTGATGGGCTTTGAGAATGACTGGAGCGCTGGAAGCGTCGAATTTGTCCTTCATCCGCTTCCTGGATATACAGATGATAAGATCCGCAGATTCGTTCAAATCAGTGGAATAGACGAGGCAAGTATTCGGGTAAAGACATATGATGATGGAATCACCTTTATAAGCGCAAATTGCTCCCAAGCGCAAATACAAAGTGTGAAAAGATTTAATGCTCTTCGCGCCATTCATCCTTTGGAAATGATTGATATTTCCACTGTACGTAGTATTGCCGGCAGTTCTCTCCCTCAAAAATCGGCAAGCAAGAGAAGACCTTCTGTTAAAGTCGGAGTTTTTGATGGCGGAGCCGATCCGAAGATTCCAATCTTACAAGGATATGTCTCGGAAATAGATGCAACCGGGGCAGACGAACATCCTGCACTTGTGCAACATGGATCTGGAGTTTGTAGTGCAATATTATATGGAAGCCTCGCGGGAAAGAGTTCAAAGGATACTCTTGATTGTCCAATGGTATCTATTGACTGCTATCGGGTATTGCCGCTTGACGATCATAAAGATATAGAGCTTTATGAAGCAATAGATACGATCGAAAACATAGTCCCTAGTCAACTAGACACGAGATTATTCAATCTGTCTATTGGCCCAAGGGGTGCGATAGTTGACGATAGTATTAGCCGTTTTTCATATGCCCTAGATCAACTGACTTACAATGTTCCGGAAGGGGTACCCAATCCCTTATTTGTTGTAGCAGTTGGAAATGACGGCGAATTACCTGCTGATCTAAATCGCATACAGGCTCCAGCTGACATGGTAAATGGTCTCGGGATTGGTGCATATACATTTGATGCGAATAGAGATAAAGTTCCTGCTACGTATAGCTGCGTTGGACCAGGCAGAGAAGGCGGAAAAACGAAACCCGATTTAGTAGATTTTGGAGGAGATCAAAGCTATCCGTTTATTATTCCAAGCTTAGATCACAAAACCCTTTCCGCGACGGCAGGAACGAGCTTTGCAGCGCCGATGGTTACTGGGAAAATCGGCAAGATGATGGCAATGAGCAAAAGTGTCACTCCACATTTAGGAAGAGCTTTACTCATCCATCACGCTGACGATAATCAATCATTCCCAACCAATGTGCAGGGATTTGGTTTTTGCAAAGAGCATATAAATGATGTTCTCGAATGTGGTGACAAATGTGTGACAGTAATGTATCAAGGCAAGATACTTCCTACGCAGTATCTATCTCTTCCTGTTTTTGCACCACGCATAAATGAAATGTCGGGCATAGTTGAGATCAGTTGGACAGTTGCACTTGTCGTTAGCCCAAACGCAAATGATCCAGATGCATATACAAATAACTGTATCGAAGATGTGTTCTATCCTCATAGCATGAAGTTTAACTTTGCAAAAACAGGTGAAACGACACGCACAATCAATCTTCTCGAGGGATTGGCTCTAGCTAAGGAACTAATTGAAAACGGTTATAAAAAATCAGCTCTGCCTGTGAGCCATTCTGCAAAGACATCTTGGGACGAAAGTGATTTAAGAGTAACCGAACTAAAATGGGATACCGTTATTAGAAAAGCGGTACGAATGCGGAGTAATTCATTGTTTGATCCGACCCTTATTCTTCACGCTATGGGCCGAAATGGATTTGAATCCAAACCGCTTTCTTATAATGTTATAGTAACAATCAATGCGCCAAAATATAAAGGTAACTTATATGATGCAGTCCTTCAAACCTACCGAAATTTGAGCCCAATCGAGATTCGTGCGGAAAGCAGAATAGTTGTCTGATTATCAAAAAGTGTCTCGAAAGAGGCACTTTTTGTATAGGAAAAACTAAGCTTCTATGCAAAACTTGATAATCCAGAGTTTAAAGCGGAAATCATAGAGGATTGGAATAATTCCGGTCGGTACTTAGTTCCTGAGGATTGGATAAAGGAATCAACTGCTTTAGTAAAAGTATAATAAGCTTTTTCGAAGAGTAGAGAGGAACCCGTTTTTATTTGCCTGATAGAAAATGTAAAGGCCGTTTCCACGTTCAAAAGATCGTGAAAGCGGCCTTTATTGTCGCCCGGAAATATGTCTCACCGTGAGACACAATAGCTCGACAAACTGGAATTTGGTCAATTCGTAGTTTGCAATGCCATTACATACTCATATAAAGTTGTGGAATCTTCCTCTGAGAATACAATACATAAAAACTGCTCTGTCTCTGGATAATCTATATAAAGACAATCAAATGTACTTGGTACAAGCTCTCGCCCGTTCATTTTGATTGAATAATGCATTGGTTCAAGGTTCGCACCCGTTAGATCAACAATACAGACGCAATTCCTGATACATTGGAAGAGCATTTCTGCCGTTTGTGTTGATTTAATATCTATGCTCTCAAAAGTTCCATTATTAAATGTCAGTAAATCTTTATCCTCAAAAGCAAGTTCGTTTTGAAGTAAACAAATGACTTCCTCGGCAATCTCCGAATTATCCCTATAATTGTTTTCAACCGTATCTGTTTGAATTAAGTCTTTTTCATCATTTATGTATGAAGAACAGCCAACCAGATTCAGTATACAGACTAATGCCAAAAAGAATAATATTTTCTTTTTCATACACTATATTCCCTCCGTTAAATTAAAATCAGGCGACTGGGGAACTGCAGGTTTATTTGATAAATCCTGATTTGTCGCGCTGACCAAAACTTCTATGCGTATGTATCAAACATCTGCTCTGCCCGTTCTTTTGTGAAAAGCCATTCTTCGGGGAGCTTGTCTATCGTTCCTGCTGCGCTGGCTCTATCTCCCCAAACGTGGTACTCGCGCAATACTGTTTCGCCTAAACCAGAACGGGAATCATGCAGCGCCTGGGCAATCTCTGCAGGCGTGGCAAGATACATTCTTGGTAATTGATCGTCAGCTACATTCTGAAACTGAACGAGACAGAAGATTGTATTTTTTCCGTGGGCGGCAAGCCACTTGTCTATGGCCTCATGGTAGTCGCAGCCTTTCTTGTAGCCCTGCGTCAAGCCCCAGCCTCCGTCTTGGCTTCCCTTTACGGAGACTTTCAGCATCTTATCTCCCTTCGTGGCAATAAGGTCATATTCCGGCTGATTCGCGCCATACTGGACAGATACATCTATTCCATATCTGGCAAACTGGGCGGCTGCAAACGCTTCGCCAGCGACGCCGATATGCCATGAGCTTACTTTCTTCATCTTCTACCCCTCAATCTCCATTTTCTCAATCAGATCATGGAGGCTCTTATCGTGCTGGGCTTGGCTGATTGCCCCGCGCTCCAGGAACATTTCAAGAGTCTGTTTCTGTTTCAAAAATAACTGTTTGTTCTTCTCTGCATAGGTCAGCTTGTCCCATGCGGAGTTTTCTATATTCACGTCCATATTTCTCTCTCTTTCTTATGCGGGCTTTCTCGCAAGCATAGGCGAAGCTGTGGCAATGATTTCAGCGGCGGCGCCCCGATCTGCCAGATAAGGCCGGACTTCCTTTTCTCCGACGATCACAGGCATACGGTCATGGACTTCAATCATGGACTCGTTAGCCGGGCGCGTGAGGATCACGAAGCGATAAGCGCCGTCAATGAGCTTGTAGATCCCGCAGAGGTAAATTGTCTGCATAGCGTCCACGGTAAACAGGTATTTGGTCTTTTCCTTGTCATGATGGCTCCACTCGTAGAAACCAGAGGCCGGGAGGATCACCCGCCGGTCCCTGAGACAGTCAGCAAAGGTTTTTTTCTCGGCCGCCGTCTCCGAGCGCGCATTGATAATCAACTTGTTATCCTGGTAGCCAGGAAAACCAAAACCAGCCGGGACAGCGACGATCTTACCCTTCAGATCAATAACCGCCGGGACAATATCGCCGGGGAAAATCTCACCGGTCTTGTACGCTCCCGGATAGTTTTTCTCCATGTACTTGTTGACCGCATTTAGCTTGTCGTCGCTGCTGACTCGCGTAAAACTATATCGACCACACATTATTAACGATAGCTTGTTTCAGATCGGAGTATTTTTACTCCAGAGTACCCATTCTGAGCTAAAAACAGTTCAATATCTGCGTTGGATATTCTACTTTTAGGCCCTAACCACAATTCTTTTACTACTCTTTCAGAACTATCCTCACTTTCCAGTTCAGAAAAAGGCAGTTTTAGATAAGGAGAAATATTGTCATCTGTAATATTAAACTCAATGTTGTTTCTCATTCGAGAGATGATTTCTGCATGTTTTGGTGGCCCAAAATAATCTTTGGGATGGCCAACGACCCAATCAGGATCCTTTTCTATTCGACTGGAAAAGAATAACCGCCACTCTCTTTCTTCTTTGAATCCCTCGTGCTTGTATTTCAAGGATTCTATCATGAGAGATTCAATCATCCCATGAAAATTGAAACCGAGCAGTCCATCTGTATCAGGATCTGCATCATCCATTGTCATATTCTCTACTATCCATGCTCTCAGCCCTTTGAGTGTTTTAAGTATGTCAGAAGCGTTTTCTCTTATAATTTTTTGCCTTTCTTCTTCAGATATATAGATAACCTTTTCGAGCGATAGGACGCCTTTCGACTCTTCACATTTTTTTCGCATAAGAGCATAGGAAAAGCCAAGACATAATCCCTTGCCGTCGTGTGCATATCCTCTCCACTGACTCAGCAGATCTGCTTCCTCACTAAAGCAGATGACGAGGTTGGATAAACGCCCTTCATCCAGCGCAGAGGTAATCATATCATCTGTGCTATTCAATAGAGAATATAGGGCATCAATATTCTGCTGTCCGTCATACTGCAACGGAAATGGATCCTCCTTGTATTGTTTCAAGATTTCTGAAAGAACATCGGGAAATAAGATCTGTAATTCATCATAATCATTGCTTTTCATGATATCGCTCATGCGAATAGCATGATCTTTTATTATTCCCAAACAGCGATTGTTGCTGCCGTAATGATATAAGCAATCCATAAATTGTCTCTCCTATTCGCCATTAGAAATCCGAAAACGATTCCTATAAGAAATAAATCTCTTATCTAAGAACACATCAGCCTGATAACTAAAAATTATATCATAATAGTCATTCCATATCAATCTGTCGAAAAACGTGTCTCACCGTGAGACACGTTTTTTCATATAGATCGCAGCCAAACCGCAAGCCCTAATTCAAACCCGAAAGGAGGAATCCGATGTTTTTCACCAATGGCGATCAGCAGGCGTTTGAGAGCCTCATGCAGGACAAGCCCAGCGATCACTACGACAGCGGCGCAGACGGCCCGTTTCCGGAGTGTCGGAGCTGCCGCTGCCACAGACCGTTCCGCAAGGATCGGTACTGTAAGTACGCCGAGTGCCCCTACACCCCAGGCCGCGTGAGCGCCATCAAAAAGGGCAATCCGCAGGGGAATGGAGGTGACACTTCTTAATCAATCAGCAATAAAAATATAATTACAGGAGGAAAAATGCCATCAAAAATAAAATCTAAACGAAAATTCGCCGTCTGCCTCATCGCGCTCGTGATGGTGTTCAGCAGCCTGTTTACGGGAAGCGCCTTCGCGTACTATCAGAATCCGTCCGCCTCGGTGCTATTCCATTGGTCGAAGCAGATCAGCGGCGGAAATCCACGCATCACTGTGTATGGGCGCAATCCCAGTACAGGAGAGCCAGCAAACAATGCCATATACAACATGAACGGCTTGAACGGCCATTCGCTGTACATCGACAATGTGTATCGACCGGTCTATTGCCTCAACCCAAATCAGGAAGCTGACTCGAATTACGTTGACGGCACTTCTTACAAAGCTGCCCGATGGGGAAAACTGACGGCCGACCAGCAGGAGCTGATCATGCGTGCGCTCTACTGCGGCTATCCGAACACGACAGACGGCAGCATCGAAGATCAGACCGGCAACTATGCTCTGACTTCCGCACAGGCTCAACACCTGGCGCTGCAGGCGATGATTTTCAACATCCGCTGCAACTTCGTCGTGAAGAACGGCACCGGAGTCAAAACTACCCGTGACTACAACGATACGGAAAGATTTGACGAGCGTCTTGCACCCGAGTATGACAACTTCCACAACGCTTATGCCAACCTGTTCGCCCGCATGAATAGCTTTACCCCCTCTGTTGGCATCCCGTCGTTCTCGACGCTCTCCACCGAAACGGCGGCAGCGGACAAGACGATCCTGCTGGAGCCGGATGCTTCCGGTAATTACAGCGCCACCGTCACTGACAGCAACGGCGTCCTCGGGTATTACAACTTTGCCTCTCTGAACGGCAGCGGCATCAGCTATTCCGTCAGCGGCAACAAGCTGACGATTACAGCCACACCGGCAGCTGCGGCCAATCTCTCCTCGGCGACCAGGAAGGGCAACGTCAGCTCCAGTGCACCAGACGTCAACCTGACCGTCGATGACCTGACCTTCTACGTCAAGGGCGGCTCCGGTACAGACAACTACCAGACAATGGTGGAATACGTCTCCTCTGACACGTCGAAAACTTACAAGAGCGTCTATTTGATGCTGCGAGCCGAAGCCAACGGCTTCATCAAGGTGGTCAAGAGATCTGCGCTGCCGGAGGCCACGGACGGGAACAGCTCTTATTCTCTCGAAGGAGCCGTGTTCAGCATATACGCTACCCGCGCCGACGCGGAGGCCAAGCGCAGCCCTGTCGGTACAATCATGACTGACGCCCGCGGCGAAGGCACGTCCGCTTCCCTTGCTCCTGCCACCTACTATGTCCGAGAGACGACTGCACCTCCCGGCTATGAACTGAGCGACGAGATCCAAACCGCGAGCGTGACAGGCGGGAATACTGTGACTCTCAATGCAACTGACATGCCTGTCACTAAAGACTTCATGCTGAAGAAAAGCTCGTCCTACACCGGCTTCATGGAGGGAAACAGCAGCTATTCTCTTGCGGGCGCGCAGTACGGCGTATATGACTCGGAGGCGGATGCCAATGCCGACGTTCACCGGATCGAGACACTGACAACCGACGCCAGCGGGAATGCCAATTCGTCCAAGAAATATGCCCTTGGACGGACGCTCTACATCAAGGAGCTGAAGGCCAGCCCGGGCTATCTGCTGGACATCCAGGCTTACAGCGTGACCATCGCCAACAGCAATAAGAACTCCGTCTCCGTCAAGGAAGTGCCCACAGGAGACGCTGGGCATCTGCGTATCCGCAAGGTGGACGGTGAGGGCACGGAGCTGAAAACCATCACCGAGAGCGCGGCCATGTTCAAGGTCGAGTTTTTCACCAATGGCGATTGGAGCGGCACAGCGGTCAAGACCTGGTTCTTCAAGACCGCGGAAGGTATCTGCTGGCTGAACGACAGCGCGTATCTGGACACCTCGCAGACAAACGCGGAGTTTTATACCGATGCGGACGGTACTGTCTGTTTCCCCATCGGTACAGTGAAGATCACTGAGATCACAGCTCCGACCGGCTATGTCAAATCTGACGCAGAACTTCTCGCTAAGATTACCCAGGACAGCAGCGGTGCCCCCGCCGTCTGGCATTGGACGACTGACACCGGCGGTGTCATCAGCTATGAGGCCGAAGGCGCGAGCTTTAAGAACACACCGATCCGGGGCAGCCTCAAGATCGTCAAGCGCGACGCCTACGAGGACATCCCGCTTTCCGGCGCGGGCTTCCGGCTCTTTGACAGCGGAGGGCATCTGATCGACGAGGGCTATACCGACCCAAACGGCGAGTTGACCTTTGAAAGCCTGCTCTATGGCAGTTACCAGTATCAAGAGTTTGTGCCGCCGAAAGGCTACGAGCTGGACGATACGGTGTACCCGTTCTCGATCACCGAGCACGGCGTAACGATCACCCAGGAGCGAGACAATCTCCGTAGGCCGGGAACGCTGGAAGTGAAGAAACAGGATCAGAACGGAAAGCCCCTTGCCGGGGCGACATTCCTCCTGGAATACTCCACAGACAACGGCGCGAGCTGGACAGCGGTTTTCTCCCGCAGCGGTGACGATGTTCAGACCGGCGGCTGCACCAGCTCCGGCCTCTCTGACGGCCAGCTTACCACCGACGACAGCGGCAGCGTGACCTTCAGCGGCCTCCGGGCTGACAGCGAGATCCTTTACCGTCTCACGGAGACGCAAGCTCCTGTCGGTCATTCGCTGCTGGGAAGTCCGCTTTATGTCGGCACGCTGCCCGTGGAGATCACCGGTGAAGCCGCTGACAGCGAAACCGTAGACGGTGTGACCTATTGCTATACGCTCTATGTGACCGCCACTGACGATCCGCTTTTCCGGCTCCCCGAAACAGGAGGCGCGGGCTTTGCCTGGCTTCCCTATGTCATGGGTTTTCTGACCATGCCCTACATCATTACGAAACGAAAGGATGAACGCGAAACTTGAAGAAAATCTTTGCGCTGCTGCTCGCTATTCTGGTAGTGAGCAGCTTTTCTATTACGGCCTTTGCCGCTCCCGTGGACGAGGCCACGATTGACACATCCCGCACCGGCACACTGGACATTTACAAGTACGACCTCACCAACGCGGAGAAGGACGGCGTTTGGGACAGCTCCTATGTGAGCACCGGCGTCAAGGATGAAAGCGGCGTGGAGGCCGTGCTGGGCGATCCCAGCCGTGTCTCCGCGCTGAATGCCAATGGCAATGCCTACGGGTATGCCATCAAAGGCGTGGAGTTTACCTATGTGAAGGTCGCAGATATTCGCACCTTTACCAAGAGTGAGGATGGCGCGGAGCATATTGAAGTGCTGTACGGCATCGCCCCCACCGAGCAGAACAACGCCTTTCTCTCGGCAATCGGCGTCAGCACCGAAGATCGTTATGCCCCAGCCGACGAAGTGGTAGACGGCATGACCGTGTACTACTACCGTTCCGACGTGCTGATCGACGGCCTCAAAGCCTCTCTTGACGCCAATTCAATCGCCGTCAAGAACGCCCTGGAACGCTATGCCCACGATAACCACGGCGTCGCCATGACCGAGACGGACGCCTACGGCCACACGAGCGCCGCCAATCTGCCCCTTGGCCTGTATCTGCTGATCGAAACCCGTGTCCCGGAAATGGTCACGGACACCACCGCACCTTTCCTCGTCTCTCTGCCCATGACCTCCGTTGACGGCACCAACGCCAGCGACGGCGGCACCCGCTGGATCTACGATGTGACCCTGTACCCCAAGAATCTTACCGGCATCCCCACTCTCGAAAAGACGCTGCGTGAGGACAAGGCCGACACGGGCAGGAACACCGGCAGCACCAGCGACATTACGGACGGCTACGCCCACACCGGAACGGCCTCGGCGGGTGATGTGATCGACTACCAGATCATTTCCACGCTTCCCAGCATTACCTCTGCCGCATCCTATCTGACGGATTACACCTTTATCGACACGCTTAGCAAGGGTATCACCTACAACAAGGGCGATGTGCTGTTGGAGTTCTTCAAGGACGAAAGCTGCACCGATCTTGTGGCCTCCTGGGCAGAGCCCTCTGACCGCTTCCTTGTCTCCTACAACACCACCTCGGACGGCGCAAGCGTCATGACGATCTCCATGACCGCCTCCGGCCTTGCGGAGATCAATTCCGGCAGGCAGGTCTATGTGAAGTCCAGCATGGTCAATTCCGGCTATTCCGACTGCACCCTGCGGATCACCTACAAGGCCACGGTGAACAGCGATGGCAGCGTGACCTACGGCGACGCAGGGAACCCCAACGATGTTGTCCTCACCTGGAAGCGCACGAACAGCTCGTACTATGACACCCTCGTGGACGATTGCCACGTCTATATCTACGGCATCGACATGACAAAGCAGTTCTCCGATGGCCGAGGCGACTTCTCCAAAGTCCAGTTCATTGTTCACAACGACACGGATGGTTATTACCTCGTCGGCAAGCTGAACGAGGACGAGGGCGTTTGGTATGTGACCGATCATGTAGAGGCCGCGGCAGACGCTACCCACTTCATCCCGACGAAGGACGGCAAGCTGATCCTCGAGGGCTTGGAGGACGATACCTACACCTGGACGGAGGTACAGACCGCAAACGGCTACACGCTGCTGAAAAACAGCATCAAGGTCGTGATCTCGCAGACCGAGAGTGAAACCCTGTGCGGCATCTACGGGACGGACGTTCTCGGCCTCATTCAGAACGATCCCCGGTACGCCGACGTCGATCCCGGCCTGTATCACAATATGCCCCAGCGTCACTTGGAGCATAAGCTGCTGACGGCCTCGGCCACCGTGGACAGCAACAAGGTCAACATGGAGCCGGACGGCAGCTCGGCCAACGCCTTTGTCCCGTTCACGGTCATCAACACCCGCGGCTTTGACCTCCCGCAGACCGGCTCTTACGGCAACTGGATGTTCCCCGTGGCGGGACTCTCCATGCTGACGCTCTGCGTGGTGGGCATCGTCGCCCTTACCCGCAAAAGCAAGAAGAAAGCGCAGAATACCTAATCCATACTGACAGACAAGAGGGCGGCCACGGCTGCCCTCTTGTGCTATGAAGGGAAAGTATGAAGAAGAAAATGAAAATCCTGTTTTTGGCTCTATTGCTGATTGTTTCCCTCATTGTCATTCTTTACCCGCTGATCGCCAATTATCTCTCCGAGAAAAACCGCAGTCTTATTGAGACACAGTACACGGAGGCCATCAAGCAGATGGACACCTCCGTGCTTGACGCTGCCCGCGCTGCAGCCAGCGCCTATAACGAAACGCTATTGACTGTCCCGGACAAGCCATTTACCAAAGATGCGCTTATTAAGGCGTCCGAAAGCTACGATACGCTCTTGAACGTGCGGGAGGACGGATTGATGGGCTATGTGGAGATCCCCGCGATCGGCGTGAATTTGCCCATCTATCACGGTACGGAGGAAAGCACTCTTGACCGGGGCGTGGGACACCTTCTCGGATCTTCTCTCCCGGTAGGCGGTACAGGCACCCATTGTGTGCTGACCGGTCACAGCGGCCTTGCCGGGCAGAAGATGTTTTCGGATCTCAACCTCTTGAAAGAGGGCGACATTTTCTTTCTACGTGTGCTGGGGCAGACGCTGGCCTACAAGGTGGTCGAGATCTATACCGTTCTGCCGGAGGACACGGGTAAGCTGACGATTGACGCCGGGCGCGATCTCTGCACGCTTGTCACCTGTACGCCCTACGGCGTGAACAGCCACCGTCTGCTGCTGCGCGGAGAGCGCACCGAGTATGAGGAAGCGGTCAGCGTGATCGAGGACGCGGAATTTACGCCAGTGGAGGAATCCACCTGGGGCGACGAATACCGTCACGGCTTGATCTATGGCGGCCTGACCGTGGCCGGGATCAGCACGGGCTACGGGATATACAAGTCCGTGAAAAGGCCGCGTCACAGGCTGCGATCTATCCGACGGGAGAAAGCGAGGGGCAGGCATGAAACATCTTAAACTGCGGCTTATTCTGCTTGTTCTCCTGGTATGCCTCGCCTTTGCCAGCGCCGCCTTTGCGTTAAAGCCGCTGATTGACGGCGCGGAAAAGAGCATTGAGGTCAAGCAGGCTGTAGAGGAATACCGCGAAACGATTTCCGAAATACGGGAGGAAGCCGAGAAAGCAGAGGGAAACGAGGAAGTGCAAGAGGTCATCCCATACGCCAATCTCTATGAGGCCATGCAGACCTACAATCGGCAGCTCTATCTGTTCAAGCAGAACAAGCTCGACAGCAAGAGCGCTTACGAGCTGTCACAGTTCAAGCTGACCGATTACGGCCTGCCCGACGAAAAATTCGGCATCATTACGATCCCGAAAATGGATCTGGAAATGCCCCTGTTCCTCGGCGCGTCCGAGGAGAACATGGCAGCGGGCGCGGCGGTGCTGTCCCAGACCAGCATCCCCCTCGGCGGCGTCAATAGCAATGCCGTGATTGCCGGACACCGCGGGTACAGCGGCTACCCCTATTTCAAGGAGATCGAGCTGCTGGAAGTGGGCGACGAGGTGACGATCACGAACATTTGGGGAACACTGACCTACGTTGTAACGGAGATCAAGATCATCAATCCGAATGACGTGAACGCCATCCTCATTCAGAAGGACAAGGACATGATAACCCTGCTGACCTGCCACCCCTACGCCAGCGGCGGCAAGTACCGCTACCTGGTTTTCTGCGAGCGAGTAAAGGAGTAAAAGCATGGCGCATGACTTTTTCTACGGCTCCCAATCCGAGAGCTTTTCATTTTGCCGTATTCCGCGCCAGCTTTTGACCGGAGCGGAGTATCGGGGGGTCTCCACGGACGCAAAGCTGCTGTATGGACTCCTGCTTGACCGCATGGGATTGTCAGCAAAGAATGGCTGGTACGACGATCTGAATCGCGTCTATATCTACTATACCCTGGACGAAATACAGGAGAATTTCCAATGTGGGAGATCTAAAGCCGTCCGCCTGCTCAATGAGCTGGACGGGAAAAACGGCATTGGACTGATAGAGCGCAGAAGACAGGGACTAGGAAAGCCGACCATGATCTATGTAAAACAGTTTGTAGATTCAGTACCGCCGGAGCCGGGGGAGAGCCATGCCCAGCTTGGGAATCCCAAAACGGAACTTCAAGAAGTCCCAAAAGCAGAAGTCCTGAAGTTCCAGTCTGAGACTTCAAGAAGTTTCGAAACGGGAAGTCAAGAAGTCCCAAAAGGGAACTGTAACTATACTGATGGGAATCAAACTGATAATAGCTATACTGATCCATCTATCCATCCATCGTACTGCCCTAAAGTGGAGAGAGCGGTGATCGAGGCAGACGTGCGGGAGCAGATTGACTACCCCCGCCTGGCCGAGAATTATCCGTACGATGACCCGGAAAGCATCCTGGAGCTTATCTGTGATGTGCTGTGCAGCACCGCCGATACGATCCGGATCGCCAACGAGAACATCCCAACGCCCAAGGTGCAGGAACGATACCGACGGCTGGATTTTGAACATGTGACCTATGTGATGGACTCCCTCCGAGAAACCACCACGAAGATAAAAAATATACGGGGCTATCTGTTGACGGCACTCTATTATGCGCCGATCACGATAGGCCCGTATTATGCTGCCGCCGTGCGGCATGACTTTGGCTGAAATGTGTCTCACCGTGAGACACATTTTTGCATATCTCACACTATGAAGGAGGACATAAATGCCCAACGAAAAACCCATTCCCCAGCAAATTCCCATCGAGAAGATCCACGATCTTCCCGGCATTCCCATCGTCAAGCTCCCGGATAAGTCCTACGGCGGCCTTGTCACTTCCATGCTGCTTGACGGCGTGAAAGAGCCCGTGATCCTGCGTCAGCGCGAGGATGGCGAATACCAGCTTGTGTCCGGTTTTCGCCGCCGCAAGGCAGCGGAGCTCGCCAAGATCAAAGAGCTGCCCGCCCTGGTCTATGACATGACCGAAAAAGAAGCTATGGCATACTGCGAGAAGCGGAACGCGGAGAATCCGCCTCCGATCCCCGGCAAGCTGATCGAAAAGTCCGACAAAGCTTCCAAAGAGGAAACGCCGCCAAAAGCAGAAAAGGCAGGGGAGAGCAAAGCGGCTCCCGCGCCCGTAGCGAAGCCGGAGAAAAAGAAAGCGGACGCTCTGGCTGATAAGAAACCGGAGGAAAAGCTCGCCGAGAAGAAAGCCGAGTCTGCTCCTGCCCCCGCCGCATCAGATAAAGAGAAGAAGCCCGCCCCGGCGAAAACGCCCGCCAAGAAAGCTGAAAAGGAGGAAAAGCCCATCGGCACCGCGGCCGAGGGACCAACCGGAACGGCAATCACAAAACTGCTGGGCGAAAAGCTGAGTCCGCCCACGGAAAAAGATAAGAAGGCGCTGCCGATCCCCGGCGAGGGCGAAGCCTTTGCCGTCACACTCCACCCGGCGTATCTGAAAAAGGCGGACATCAACACCTTTTCCGTTGACCGCAACAGCGACGACTTCAAGGAGCTGTTTCAGTCTATCAAGCGCTTCGGTGTGAAAGACCCCGTGCTGGCCCGTTTCAATAAGGACGGCGAGCTTGAGATTTTGTCCGGCCAGCGCCGCCATCTGATCGCCACCGAGCTGAACTATCCCGTCCCCACAATCATCCAGCAGCTCGACGATGACGACGCCCGTATCCTCGTCGCGGACGGCAATCTGCACCGTGAACATATTTCCACCTACGATCTCTCCCGCGCAGTAAAAATGAAGTCCGAGAGCATGAAGCACAAGGTCGGGCGGCGCAGCAAGTTTGATACCGGCCCCAAGAAGCAGTACACGGACGAGGCCATCGCCGCCGAAATGGGCATGAGCACGGCAAAGCTCAATCGGCTCATGAAGCTGTCCGAGGCGACCAAGCAGATTTGCGACCTGGTGGACGACAACACCATTCCGCTGTCCGTCGCCTACAACATCGCTTTTCTGCAGCCCAAGCACCAGGACATTGTTGCTGATCTGATCGGGATCAATGTCAACGTCAACAGTGAGAATACCCAGCTTCTGAAAAAGGTTGCAGAGAAAGAAAGTCTGACGGAGAAAAAGATCCGGGACGTGTTGGAGGGCAACTATCCGCCGAAAGTTGTGGAGAAACCCAAGCCCGTCACGCCGCCCGTACCTGCTGCGCCTGCGGCTCCGTCAATGGCTCCGACCAACGTCCCCAAATCTCCGGACATTCCCGCACCGCCCACAACTCCTTCTGTTCCTGCCCAGCCCAACGGGACGGTCGTTCCGTTTCCGACTGCGAACACCGCGCCTGCGAAGAATACTGATCCTGCCGCGCCTGGCCAGAACGCCATGCTCGCTGCTCCGATGCAAGCGGCTCCTGCGGCACGGGAGAAACCCGAGAGCGGCGCGCAGGATCGGGAGAACAGCTACGAAACCAAGATCATCCTGCGCGGCGACCGGCTCCGCAAATATTTCCCGGATGTTTCCATGACGCCCCGCGAGATTGAGGACAGCATCTATGATGCGCTGGAAATGCGCCGACAGATGCAGGAAAAGGTGAAGCAGAAAGCGGAGATCTTCGGCAAGGATAAGAAAGGCCCGGTGAAGTGATCGGATGAACGTACTGGTCGTGGAACCGGGCTATCTGCCCTATGAAAAGGAAATCCCGGATTCACTCAATTCTGATGAGCATTTGCTGGCTTTGCAGGAAATCGTCGGTGGATGGATCGAGGCAATTTACCCTTATGACGAGGAAGTGGCTATCGTCTGCAACGAGGAAGGACTTGTCAATGGCCTGCCTTTTAACCGCAGCGTTCCCGGCGGCTACGGCGGCGTATTCGGTACGTTCTTTATTTGTGGACTAAGTGAGGATAGCTTTTGCTCGCTGCCGCCCGATCTGATGGAACGCTTCAAAAGCGAGTATGCTCATTCTGAAATATTGATCGGAGCGGAGGGAGACAAGCTATACACCCTAAAAGTGTCCTCACACCCGAAGAAACCGGAGAATCCTCCCAATGAAAAACAACACCACAACCCGGAACGCTGACGCGCTGGCCGAGAGGCAGGAACGGATCAAGGCTCTGACGGAGAAGCTGGAAATCGGCGTCAAGGCCGTATTTGCAAGCGAGGATTACGCCCGGTATTTAGAGGCCATGTCCAAGTTTCACCATTATAGCTTCGGCAACTGCCTCTTGATCTACTTCCAATGCCCCGAAGCGCAGGCTGTGGCCGGATATACCACATGGAAGAAGCTGGGACGCTCGGTAAAGAAAGGCGAAAAAGGCATCCAAATCC
>Ga0247608_10003526_pt1 | contig 18211 bp, 40 predicted proteins | sample 176DNAGHGlowgp2_FD_193490 | JGI IMG/M metagenome (GOLD analysis project Ga0247608, IMG submission 193490) | Sheep rumen microbial communities from Palmerston North, Manawatu-Wanganui, New Zealand - 1766 DNA GHGlow gp2 | ecosystem: Host-associated > Mammals > Digestive system > Stomach > Rumen ... | reverse complement strand
CATATTAGACGCAGTATCTGAATACAGAAAACGGCTTGCAAATTATCTATTACAATATTGTTCAAAATTTCACAATGCCGAGGATGAATATAAACAAGGATTATATGATGCATATAAACATTCTCGTGCTATTGTCGAATTTGACCCGGCCGGACTTGAGGTAGACCTATTTGAAATGTTAGGCATTATAGAATATGATGAATTAAAAAGTTCTCTTTCGCTTGCTTTTATTCATTTTCTTGATGAAAATCGTTCACCAGGAAAAAAGTGCTTGTCTAATATGGAATGCGAAGATATTGAAGAGGGATTCAGAACGCAAGATTGGCCTAAACTATTAGGTTATTTACAGAAATATCGCAATAATGCAAGAAGGGAGGAAAGTAAATGAAAGCACCAGACAAAATATTTATACTCAATCACGAAGATTATTCGGGCAGAAGAATACTTAACGCTTTTACAGAAAAAGACGATGATACTGACATAGAGTACATCCGCAAGGACGCGCTGTTGGAGTGGGCGAAAACAGAAATAGAATTTTCAAAGCAGGTTGAATTAGATTCAGAGGAGCCCTATGAAGAAGGAAGACAACAGGTGGCCAGACTATTGATTAATTATCTCAACTCAATGTAATATGACAAAAGAAGAAAGATATAAAGAGGCAATGGCGCTTATTGATTCAGAGAAAATGTCTCATATCAGAGAATCATACGGATGGGATTGTCAGATATATCAAGACCGTATGCAAGTCGTTAGTGTTAATGTTGCTAAACTTGCCGTAGAAATAGCGTTAGGTAAAGCATAAGAAAGAAGGAGTAATTATGATATTTTATCACGGAACTTCAAAAGAGAACTGGGAAAAAATTAAAAAAGAAGGCATTCTCTTTGGTAGGCGTTATGTTTTGAATAATGATGGCACAATCAATCGAGAGGTTGATAGATGCACCTATCTCGCCGTAGAGAAAGAAGAAGCTCAATGTTATGGGGATGTGGTTCTTGAAGTGGAATTTGACCCAGCAAGTTCAAAACATAATAACTATAAAGAGGGCTGTTGGCAGGTTAGAGTTTATGAACCCATTCCATTATCACAGATAAAAAGAATATAAGGCAAGAAAGGAGGAATAGATATGGCACAGGAAGTTTTAGTTCATATTAAAAAGGGACCTATAGTTGAATTGAGATATCAAGATAAAATAAAGACTTTCATTTCAGAATTTAGCATAAACCATTTTGTAGGAGTATATAAGGGACTGTTGCATGAACAAGTTACACCAGAAAACTATATTGCTGCAGGAATGCACAGGGATTGGGATGGCGGTATTGAAATGACTGCAGAAGAATGGTGCAAGTGTGTTAGAGCCATTTATAGTGTGTTTTAGAGTATAAAAAGATATGACACAAGAAGAAAAGCAACTACTACTTATAGACCTTTGTGCAAGGTTGCCTTATGGGGTTAAAGTAGAAAATACAAGTTTTTCGGAACCACAAATACATACACTGTTTGGCAGAGTTTCTGATGATGAATTCATGATGTTAGAAACATATAAAAATGTTGGCGGCGAAGATTATAGAAGAGTTACCGATAATGCACATTATACAGGTTATTTAGAAAGCATTAAGCCCTACCTTCGTCCTTTGGAAAGTATGACAGAGGAAGAAACGAAATATAAACTTTCTAATTTTTTTAGAGTAATTAACACTAAAATAGAAGGAGTAGGATACATTCCAACCCTTAATTCTATTAGCGCTATAAAATATGTTGATTGGCTCAACGCCAATCACTTCGATTATCGTGGGTTAATCCCTATGGGACTTGCATTGGAAGCAAAAGAAGGAATGTATGAGTAAAAGATATGCACTTTATCTAACAAAGTCACAACTAAATAAATTGTATGCTCTGGTGAAAGAAAACAAAGCATCAAAAATACCATTAGAAGTACGTCAGCAACTATTTCATCTATATGTTGATGCAAATAATATTATTGTAAACGGAGGAGGAGCATAATATGACGCAAGAAGAAAAACAACTACTGCTTATAGACCTTTGTGCAAGGTTACCTTATGGTATAAAATGTTATGAAGCCGATGTTGAATATACATTCGACATTATTGGTACTACAACCAATAATAAAGAGTTTATTTTTTCAGATGGCTACGAAAGAAATTTGGAACAAATTAAACCATATCTCCGCCCCCTGTCAAGTATGACGGAAGATGAAAAAGACGAGTTGTATGATTGGGGTTGGGATGTTAACGGTGATGATATTTATTCCAGCAGCTCCACGGATGCCAATAATGTTTACCAGACATATCAAAAAGACCTACGTGACGCGCGGTGGCTGATTGATTGGCTCAACGCCCATCACTTTGACCATCGTGACTTGATTGAAAAGGGTTTGGCTCTCGAAGCGCCCGAAGGGATGTATACTACAGAATAGAGTATGATTAAACAAAGCATAAAAGATTTCTATTTAACGCCAACCATACCAATAGTTAAATATGCAGAATATAAAGTAGAATTAAATCCAATTGACGGACAGTTTTGGATTTACACCATATGGGGAATGTCCCCTATTAGTAAGAAAACATTAGATTCTTATTTTATATGAAACTTGATTATTGCCTTACAAATTTAACAAATAATCACTATGTTAACGGCATTGCCAAATATGATTATGATAGTAGCATTATTTGGTTTAGTAAACAAGAATTATGCGATGAGGTAAGTAAATTCCTGGGTATTGATATTCCACTTAAAACTGAAGTAAATGTTACTAAAGAACAATTACAAAATGTGTGGAAATTACTTGACGGAAGAAAAAACCTCATAGGAATATATGGCGATAGATTTTTAAATGATTGGGTATGCTTTTAGAAGACTATGTAAGTTTTGAAATGGCAAAACTCCTTAAGGAAAAAGGGTTTGATGTGAATTGTTATATGCATTGTTCTTCCGATGGCCAAAATGTATATTATAATTACCAAACTCCTTCTGATGGTATCAATATGCCGACTCTTCAAGTGGCAATGAAATGGTTGAGGGAAGTGCATAAAATTGTCATCGCAATTGATTATGATTATGAATTTACCGCCGACTCATATTGTTTTAAAATATATCGTCTCGGTGAAAACGGGAAGCCTGAAAGATGCGCTATAAAAGGAGAGCATTACGATAAAGAAACCGATAAAATGGTGGAAGATATCGTCGGCTACAGAGATTATGAAAGAAGTTGTGATGAATACATCACATATGAACAAGCGGCTAAGGCAGCAATTAAATATTGTTTATTAAAATTTGTCTAAAATGGAAATAATTGAAGAAGGAAATAAGATTTACGAATGTAAATGTTGCGGTTGCAAATTTAGAATCACATCGGAGAAAGAAGTGGATAGGTTTGACCGCGTGCTTGTTGATGTAGGAGCATTTCTTCCACATCATGAATATTGGTACTGTCATACGGCAAAATGTCCTCAATGCGGAGAAAAAATAGTAATTAAATGGGTTGATTAAAAATATGGCTATAGCAAATTGTGGACAACATTGGTCTTGGGACAGCCCGATGTGGTGTAGAGGAAAAATAATATCCGACATAGATAAGGAACCTACGATTGATAAAATGTGTATCACCTGCCCTTGGTGGAAGGGTAATAGACGAGAAGACGATTGGGATGAAGGGCAATAAAGATATAAATAACAATTAAAACATCTGATATGACATTATTTACAGCATTATTCGTTTTTGGGTATCTTATACCTTCAATAATCAGCCTTATTTCATTTGTCATTTTTTCAATAAAATATGGCGATAAAGAAACTAATGAAGATACTATCGTGGGAGCATTTTCGTGTGTGTTTCCCGTATTCAACATTGGCCTTGCGATGTTTTCGCTTTTGGAATGGGGGATTGAAATTTATTCTCGAATAGTTGGGGATAAATAAATGAAAAAACCGCGGAGATTTTCCGCGGTTTATTTTTTACTCATCAACGGCACTTTCCTCGTCGTTGAATTTTGTTTTTAGTGCCGCCATTGCAGCAAGGATAGCATAATAAACGATGGCATCTTTTTCTTCGCCCTGAGGCAATGTCTTGCAAACATCGTACGCAATTTTAAATGCGGTTTTCTCTATGTCCTTATCTTTCTGATTCATATTATTACAGCCATGATGGATATTAATGAAATTACTACGGCAACTACCAAAGCAACAAACTCATCTTTGTGGTTTTCCCAATCGTTTTTCATAACTTAACTATCTTTTTGAAGATTTCTTATCATATCGTCATATTCCTGCATAACCCTCGTTTCCCATAGGGCCTGATTAAAGCCTGAGTCCTTTTCCATGGCAAGCCCGATTTCAAATAGTTTTTCTTCACCAATGGCCATCAATGCTATTGCATATTCTGGCGATATTTTATGAACCCCACAATGTTCTATTGAGCAAAGGGAGCCACCATAGTACTCTCCCGGGTATTTAAAGGCATAGTGAGGATAAAAAATTTCCACATCGTCGCCATCTATCTTCTGTACTATTCCGGGTAGCATGTTGCAAGTTTCAACCCAATCCCCGACTTTTAAATTATTGTATTTCATATCTTGTCTTCATTAAATCCAGGAAGTTTCATAAGACAACTAATTGAGATAGCGTTTTCCCCAATGTAAAGCATCTTTTCTCCGAGTATATTTGTACCGACATGGGGGATTTTTATAATAGCATTATCATCTTTTTTTATTGTCTTCCACCTCGGCAAGTCCTTCAAGGCTTCTTCCTTTCCATATTCTACACCACGTTTGAAAGCATAACTGCTTTCTGGGTCTTGTTCTATTTCCTTCAGGGCCTCGGCTTTCCCCGTCTCGTATCCAGAACAGTAAGCGGATATTGTTTTTTCATTAGCCTCGGAGCCGCCTTTATACTCTTTTGCAAATTCTTTTCTTGCGATGGCAAGGAGTTCGGCTGATTCATTGCGTAAAGTCTGCCATTCTTGTTCAGAATACATATCCCTCTTTGCAATGTGGCGGATTTCAAATAATCGTGTCTCAAACTCTGTCAGTTCTTCCTCCGGCGTGACGATGAAAAGGTCAAAACATGCATCTTTTACCCATTTTGTCCCATCCGAATAATAGTAATAAATAGCTTCTCCACCATCCTCTGGAACCAACACGCATAGTTTCAAATCTTTTGGTTGGTCTTCTTTAGCCGCTCTATCCCAACATAAAACCCTCACTGGTCTTCCATCTCTGGTTTCCACTTTATACTCTCCACTTTCAATCTGCGGCCTGTACTTTATGTCAAATGGTATTTTCATATTTCAAAATAGTTTGTATCGTTAATAGACTTACTTTTTCCTTATCTGTACAACAACCTTGTCGCCAAACTTAAATTCCGTATCTTGTGGCAAACAATCAGAAGTGACATATATTTCATACGGAACATCTTCTTGATTTCTCCAATTACCATCTACATCACCTTCAACTGTTTCTCCTTGTCCCGCCATCCACTCTGCTCCGGCTTTGAAGGCATCTTTTATGTCTCCGCGATGGCAGTATAAATATCCGTGCTCCTCACCAACATCATAATAGTCTTCGACCTTTTGTGCCGCCTCGTCAAGATTTGAGGGAAGGGAAATATAAAACTCATCTATATGTTCTTTGGCTATATTCATTGCACACATCTCATCATTTGTGTCATAGGGCATATAGCCGCTTTTAGCAGCATTAAAAATTATATCTGCCAGTTTCTTTGTTGCTTCTTCTTTTGTCATAAAGATTCGATTTTCTTAATTACTTCATTTAACACATGATGAACCATTGATGCTCCAAGACTATCGTCTAATTCGTTTTGCCAATCTTTCGCCCACTCCAGCAGAGCGTCCTTGCGGATGTAGCAAATGTGATAAGGTAAATTTTCCGTCAATTCTACTGCGCTTATCTCGTGTACATAAATCTTATCTGGTATCATATTATTCCTCCTTTCTTGCGTTAAACAAAAGTTCTTCATTAAACTCTGGTATTGGTCTCCAGGCTATGATGCCGTGAACAACTTGTCCAGTGTAGCCGCCCCTCTGTTCCGACATCCATTTGCCGTTCTTTGTGGCATCTACTCTACACCCATACATGGAATCCCACGCAAGAACCAAGCCACTTTCAGTCCATTCTCTGTGTCCTTGCAATGTATCTGACCATTGTTTTGTTTCTTTTGGCATTTGCTTTCGGCAATCTATCCATCCATTATTCTCCATGTCCACCTCAGGCCGCTCCTGTTGGAAAGAGGCGATGAACTCTTGCATATCTTTACAAGCGTCAATCTTACCCTTGTAGTAATCGGCATCGCCATCTATCGGGTTCAGTGCCGCGTGAGCGCCTTCCGCATAATTTCCTATTGACTTTTTCAATTTTTCTGCGTCAATGTATTTACTCATATCCTAAAGTAGTTTTTGGAGGTCATCAATTAAAGAACAGAGACCTTCATTGTATTCAGTACTGCAAAGTTCCCTTTGTGCTGCATCAATGGCATTCATTTGCTTTTTACTCGGCTTCCAATGAGGACGGAGGGATTTAAGAAAGTCTTGTAATTCTATTGCTTCGTTATCGGCAATTATACGCTTTGATGTATCTGCCGCTTGACCAAGAATATCATAAATGCGATTTAGTTTTCTCTTATCTTCCTCACTCCACTCTGCTGAGGTATCTTTCACAATTTGAAAGTCTGAACTGTTAACAAAAGACCGCATTTCAAGTAACGCCGCCTCAAACATTTCTTCCTTTTCGGTAATGGTTCCGTCTAAAGATTTCTTATGAAGCGGTGCTATTTTTTCAGTTAGCCATTTTGTAAGAGCGTCAATGATAGATTGCTTGCTCCACTCTGCGGGCTTCTCATAAGAGTGTATAATAGCAACTCTACCAGTGTATTCTCTCATAAACTTAAGAGAATCCCAGAACTCTTTTGTTCTCAAGTTTTCGGGAACATGCCCATACATCAACTTATAGGCAATACTGAGCATTTCTTGCCCATATTCATCTTCAGAATTATCTTCTGGCGATAGCCCCTTCAAGAACGATGTAAGATATTCAGCATAATCTGCTGGATAATACTTACGAATCGCAGCCACAATATCTCTTTTTTTATCCTCAATTTCTCCGTCACACACCGATGGCTTCTGCTCTTTCTGCATACTCTCCACCATTGTAGCTCCGTCTTCCATTCCTTCCTCATATCCCTGCTGTCTTGCCGCCCCAATAGCATCTTTCTGCCTTTCAATGTAACCGATTCTACGGCGTTCAACTCTTCCATCAGGATAGAGTTTACTACGTTCAACCGTGGAAAGATAATATGCGGATGCAGGTATCTTTTCCAATTTATCATAAACCTCTTGATTCATGGGAGACTCAAGACCGGATTCCCGTAATGCTGTTTTAATTGTTTCAACATCCTCGATAGAAAGTTCTAGAGGTAAAGACTGCTGCTCTTTCTGCCGTTCAAGGTAGGCAATCCATTTCGCATATTTTTGCGTCTCTCTTACCTTGCTAATTTCATTTGCTCTCCATATTCCATCGGTAAGAAACTCTATTATTTCTTTCCTTATCCTCTCATCCTCGCTCTCTTTGAGTTCAATGATAACCTTGTTCCCCTCAATTCTGACTTCGTAGCCTTCGGGAATTTCGTACTCGTATTTACGAGAGTTTTTTGTATTTTTTTCCATATTATCCTTTGTGAGTTGCTCCATAATTGAAAAAATGTTCCGCCTCCCTATAGAGAAGACTGCTTAAAACAGATGCGGAATAATCGTCATAATTTGCAAAATACGAATTAATCGCTTCGTTGATGTTTATGCTTTTTTTAGCGCGGCCTGCGACGATGAAAAAATTTGCGAATTGTGCATATTCCAATATCGTCATGCTTGGAGATGCTGATACATCTTCTTCACAAAAACCATCGGTCATGTCATGCCACCTATCATTAATCTCAAGCAGGTCGTTTAAATTCGTTTTATTTTTTACCATATTGTATATCTTTTGCAAATTTCATCGTCCACAGACTTTATCAATCCAACCTGCAGTAAATTTACTGATTTTACCACCACTATAATGAGGCTTTCCCGTAAACACCCATTTAACAGGAATAAAAAGGAAAAGTAATACAATCCAAATACCGAGCGGAATGACGGAAAGTCGCCACAAGAGATTTGTTTTCTTCTCTTCTGACCCCTTCCATTCGAATGCCTCAAACGGTAAATGTCCATATCCAGTCCATGCGTCCCGTAATACTTCTTTTTGGAAAAGTCCAAGTTCGGTTCCACGGGATTTAAGTTCATTATCAATGTATTTGATTATATCATGGCCGGAAAGGGATTTATAATTGCTACCGAGAACCCTTGCTAAAAATGATTTATGGTCCATAGTCTTATCTGCCTTCATTAATAAACTCAATTTCTTCATCACTATACCAATTCTCCAACCTTAACGGCTTAAGTACGAACAACATCTTAAAATAAGAATGTTTGTTGCAAATATGTTTCGCCATGTGTTTTTTGAAAAGGTACTCATATTCCTTCTTCTGTAGTTCAATATCATCCTCAAGATTGGAAAGCCAATTTATGACATTGTCGTATGCAGCATTGTAAACTTCCGTTCGGAAATTATATACATTAGTGTTCCTGATAAAGGCCATGTAAAGCAAAAATGCTATTACGCAAATGAATAAAATAGTTTGAATCATATCACTTGTTTTTTATAAATTTTGAAAAATTTGCACTCTGCATCTGTTCCATACTGTACTTAGCGGCAAGTATGGAAATCTGTTCGTCAGCATATTCGGCAAGAACCTCATCTTGTTTCTCTGCCGCATTACGCTTGACTTCAATTAATCTAAGTTTTTGTTCTTCAATATCCATACGCTTCAAATATACAAAAAAAGAAATAAAAAAACAAACCCCGAGATTTCTCTCGAGGTTTGCAAAGGGAAGTTTTTCGGGATTAGAAAGCAATGATTCTTTCGTCACCCTGTGTGTAACCCGTTTCTGCAAGTTTGATGCTTATAACAGGATTGTTTTCAATAAGGACTTCATCCTTCTCGGTAGTTGCTTCATTAGGGTCGTTAGTACCGTTACCGGTGCTTGTGATATGAAGTTCATACTTGTAGTATTTACCCGCCTGAAGTCCGCCTGCAGGGAGCCGAATAGGAACCCTGACATCGTATACAGTCACGCCATCGTAGGTGTATGAAAGTTTAACGACAATGAAGTCGAAGTTAGCGTCACCCGGAAGAGCATAGAATGTTGAAGGAGACCAAACTGCGGTTGTACCGAGGGTAGTTGTTGCAGGAAGAGAGAACTGAATAACATCAGTGCTTGTGGTCCTGTTGCTGAGTTCGCAGCCTGTTGATGAAATTGTAGCATCAGCGGTGGTCGTGTGAGGAATGTGGGTGCAGTAGTCAGGAGTTTCATCGGCGCTAAACACGCGGATGCCGTCGATACCGGGAACTGCAGGAGTTCCGGGCGTACCAGGGATTGCATCGTGATGAACTGTTGTATGAACTTCTGTTGGGGTGTTAGACATATTAATAGTATTAATAAACCAACCTCTAATACATCCATCGAGAGTGCTATCACCACTACCAGAAATAACTTCCATATGAACAAGTTTCATATTAGAATTTGCTACCTGTGCTGTCCACTGCTTTAAATCCTCGGAAGCAAGTGTTGAGTATTTGTTTGTTAAATAACTCCACATATCTTCATTAAGTGGGCCATTAATGGCTACACTTGAACTGTAATATGTTGCCCATACACCTGTTGTTGAATATTTAGAATTAACATAATCAATGTCTTCTTGAGTAATTACCGATGTTGCAAATACAGGACCCTGTGCAGCAAAAGGTTTACCAGTTACACTATAAGTATATGTAACAACATCTTCATCCCATGCATCTGTACCAGGAGTTCCAGGAACCCCAGGGATACCGGGAACATAGTTAATAAGTTCGGTATCGGTACGGTCTGAACTGAAGCCGAGGAAAATAAGGGCGTTACCGTGGTTGAAAGGAAGACTTACAACATCGCCGTAGTTAGCCTTTTCAACTCTCTTCTGAGCCCAAAGGAACTCTTCGGGAGAATCAGCGGCTAAATTTGCACTCCAATAAAGGCTATCGGTAAGGTTAACTGCAGTTTCAGCCCTCTTATCGTCAACAATAAAAGAAGTAAGGGCGTTGACCTTTACAGCACCATTTTTAAGCACGGTTGTATGAGTGGTAGGAATAACACCGATGAAATCATACCAATCGGAGTTTTTCTTGAAATACTTGAGCTCCTGCCCGGAAACCTCGTCGTACTGGAAAGAGTTGGCACCATTAGCCTGAACGGTATAAGGGTTCATGATGGTGTCGTTAAGAGCGTTCCAACTGAAAAGGCTGAATGTGTCATAACCTGTCTCAGAGGTACTGACGATTGTGGCCTTTGTCCTTAGGGTGGGATTGCCAAAAAGAATGGCATACTCGCCCTTAGAATTGGTCGGAATCCTGTTGTTGAATGTGTCCTCAACTTTGACACATGAGGCAATTGTCATGAGCATTGCAGCAATTGCAAGGAAAATTTTCTTGTTTTTCATTTTTTATCTTTTAAATGTTTCTTATTTCTACAAAAGTCTCTTTTGAGAGAGACTCCAATATAGGTTGGGCCTATATAAAATGCCTTATGGCTGTTATCAAAAAATTCTTTGTTAATTGTCTTACTTACTGTAACCACCGTCGGAGTGTCGGTTTCCGTTTGCCTGCCATTGGGGTTGTTGTTGACCTTTCCATTCTGATAGTTTCCGAATATTACATTAATCTGTCCCTGTTCCGTGTAGTAGTAATCCGCGTAATAAGTTCTCTCGAAGAGGCCGATTCGCACGATAGGAACTATTTTCCAATGTGGGCAGAGGTTGAAAGCCCAACCGACTCCAAGTCCCCCTCCATAAAATATACCGATTTTTCCAACATCAGTAAATAATTCTGTATCAAAATATCCCGCATTGGCAAATGCCTCTATGAATATTTTGTCATACCTATCGTTGAAATACTTCCTGAGGCCGACATGCCATGAGTCTGTATCATATTCCCGTCCAGTTATCTTCCACTTGGAGAACGAGCCCTCAACGAAAAACGACATTTGATTGAAATAAACTTCGGCGCCGATATTGGCCCGCAGCAATATGTCAGATACAAGGTCGTTGTAAACAGCAAATACAGGCTTGTTGTGAACTCCTTCCACTATATTAGTGTTGTAGGTATTATAGGTATTATAAATGTTGTTCACAGCCTGTCGGTATACCGTGTCAGTTCGTGGCGGCGCGGGCTTGGCGTCAGGCTCCTTGGGTTTTTCCTTCGAAGGTTTGATAAAATGCACTTCCACATATGTTGCCCTGAGTTTTCGGTAATCGGATTCGTCCAATCCCGTTTTTTTTAAGAACAGTGCATAATCATTGTTCTTCACAATCTTATCCTTAGGAACTATATTGGAAATGTAAGAATAAATCTTACCCGCCCTCTTATCCGCAAGTCGAACATTATTCTCTGCATTGCCCTCAGGAGATGCTGAGCCTATTAGCAATATGCGGTCGATAAGGTCTTTTTTTTCCCTAATCTTAGGGACCACACTTGTAATATAGGCGTAATAATGGTCGTTTTTTATAATTTGGTCTGTGTTTACCACGAACTCTATCGTAAAGGATACGACCTCGGTATCTTTGTCTTGAGCCCCCACTCCGTAGAGGCCAAACAAAAACGCACATAAAGTGCTAATAACCTTTTTACAAAAATTCATATCTTTTATAAATAGAGTAATAAACTCAAACATTTAATTCATTAAAAATGGGGGACTTAGCCCCCATTAACTCCGTCCGCATTGAAATTTACCTACGCACCAGTGAGGTATCGGATGGTTCATTCACATTGCCCGATTAGTCTGCAGTCCTTTATTCACGGGTTGTCGTGCGTGTCAGACAGCTTATAAAGCCGGAGTCATTGCAAATATACAAAAATTTTTAATAACAACAAAATTTTTGCAAATTCGTTTAAAACAATTGAGTATTAATCTTGTCGAACACCCGATAAAAGTTCTCCTTTATCGATGCCATTTCCTTACGCTTTGACTTGTTGTAAGCCAACACAGCCCTCGAACCGAGGAGTTCGGCCACATCCAATCCCGTGAAATTAGCGGTGCCTGTTTCTGCCATCTCATCTTCGTTGAGGCTCTTCATACCCATTTTCACAGCAATCTTGTTTGCGATGAAGTTGGCGACATTTGCAATCGTGTCAAAGACCTTTGATGCCTTAGCGGCGTCGGCGCCCCATATTGCAATGTAGTTGATATTCTGTGTCATCTTGATTCCGAAGAATCGCAAAACGAGGTATGCTGACAATTCCGCCTGTTGTTCCACTACCTTTCGGCCCTGCGCAGTACCAACGAAATAATTGGCCCAATCCTGCCCGCGGCCCTGAAGGTAACGCTGATGGAGAAGTTCGTGTGAAAACTCGTGAATCAGAGTACTTGCAGCACCGGCATTTTTATTATTATCCTTGAGCACATCTATCGTGCCTGACTTTGATACACCCATCGCACCACCGAGGTCATCCACAAAATTCACTGCAATGCCCGCTTCGCGTATTACCTCAAGTGTTGCATCATATATCTTTGTCGTGAGTTCGGTTGGCTCGCTTGTGGTGTCGGTCCATTCGATATCGTCAACGCCGTCGAAACTCCCAACCTCATCGTCGTAGCCTTCCATCTGTTCCGTATAACGGACATCATAATAGGTGGCTGCGTATTTGAATGAGGTGAATGCATCCCTGTTGAGGCCGAGGAGTTTTACCCTAAGGATATCTTTCTCACCTGCGGTAAGTTCATCAACACTGCTTTTTCCAAGTTGCTTGAGGAATTCCTTTGTGAAAGCCGCCCTTTCTTCCTTAGTTGCATAAATAGTGTGCTTTGATTTCTGCGGTACGGAAACAAAGAGAGCGGGAGCGCCGTCCTTTACCGTCCTGTGGTAAATCTTTGCCCATGTGCCACGGGCCTTCACCAACTTCGCGTCCTTGTCCTGAAGCCATATTAGAAGGGCGTTGTTGAAGGACAATTCGTGTCCGTTTGCGTTTCTGAACTTAATAATTGGCTCCAATTTTGCAAGAAAAGCCTCGTTGCTCATCGCACTTACAAGTTCTTCCTTAAATTCCTGAAGACGCTGCTTAAGAGTCTTCTCGTCCATCAATGGCGTTGATGCCTGAGGAACCTCGAAAGGCGTGCTAATAGCGTCGTCAATCATTTTAAGAACCTGATTGAATTCAGCCTTCATGTCTTCGGCACTTCTCGGGCCTTCTTCCGGTGGGGTCTCTCTTGAATTAAGAAATTCTATAGCCGGATAAACCCTGTTTTGCAATTGGGCCTTCAATTTCTCGGCATCTCCTGAGAGGTACCATCCCCATACACGGTCGAACGAGTTCCATGTTGCGCCGTAATTCTTTATATCATCTTTGATATCAATTGTGCTATCAGTCGATTTCTTTGGGTCGATGTATGCATAATTGCAGAATGTGCCGTCCTTTTTGCGTATTTTCTTAATACTAATATTGTAGGTCTCAAATAGTTTCATAATAGACATATTTTATTATAAATATCTGAAAATTGTATAAAAAAACGCGCCCGTAGGTGCGTTTTAATCGATGAGTTGGCCTTTGCCTCTCTCCCATCCGAGGTCGACTTTTCCATTTTTACCTATAAGGTAGGTATAAAGTAGATAATCATCTTCGTCTACCTCATACCCAGGAAAATGCTCGTGAATCTCTTCGAGCGTCAGGCCGATGCAGTCAAGATTTCGTTCTTCCTGTAAAAAGCGTATGAGAACCTCGTCCTCTCCCGCCGCGACTATCTCGTCGTTTCTGAAATATTCCATATATAAACAATTATAAACTTATTCCGAATGGACTCCATCCGTATGGAAGGACTTCCCATTCTTCTGGGTTATTAAATGCCTCTTCCGTAGCCGCTATCCATATCTCTTCTTCTCTTTTGCGTTTTTGATATTCCTTTTCCTCACGGCGACGCCTTTCTTTTATTATCTCTTTCCGACGAAGTTCTTCATTCTCTTCAATTGTATCGACAATAATAGTCGACATTTCCATAATAATACCAAATGGATTAAACATAGTCAACGATTCTTCGTTATTGTATTGTTCTCGTCTTATAAGATTCAATTGCCGCAGGGAGTATCCTCTTATAGTTTTCGTCCTTGAATAGCGGTGATGTTAATATCATATCGGCCGTTGTCCTATTCGTTGCAAATGCTATGTTGTAGAGCGACGCCAATCTCGTGAGTGCTGACACATCGTTTTGATGTCCCTGCATAATAAGGTTGTCACAAAAGAAAATCAATACATCAATCTTTCCTTCAGCAATCATGGCGCCAATCTGTTGGTCACCTCCGAGAGGCCCACTGAGAAGGCAAGTGACCTTATCACATAATGGTAGTTCATATTGAGTGGGATAATCCCATTGGTCTCTTTCTATCGGCCGTGGGATTTGTATATCTTTAATTAATCTACCTGTTGTTCCTGTTGCATACAAATTGTGGTTTTTTAACTCATTTATGTTATACTTAACCCACTCAATTAATTCTTTCTTACGCCCGTCGTGGGCTACCAATGCTATATTCATATCTATTTCTCCTTAATCAGTGTAAATGTACCACCACATGAACTGTCTTGTGTATCCGTTGTTAAACCACCAACAGAAATCGCGGCGCATTCCAAATTCCACTTTCCCAATCTTAAATCTAAAAATAAAATTCCCCATGTTTCACGCCTCCGTATTAATCCCAACCATGAGTCCGCCGATAAACGAACAAATAACCAATACAATAGCCATATTCTCTTTTTATATTAAAGTTTCTGAAATGTATATTTCCCATCATGTAAATCAAGGTATGCCTGCAGTCTTGCTACTTCATCATCTCCAAACACCCTAAATTCTGTTATTGTCTCATCTTCAAAATGAGGGTCGTCTGATAAAACTTCATATTCTCTTTTAACAATAATCATATTCTATTCCTCCTTTCTTGCGTTTGATTCATCCACGGGATATTCGGTTTTCATTTTTTCGATAGCCTCACGGTTATATTCAGGGTCCGCAAGTCTTCTTCTCATTGTACTCAACCCAAGTTCGTAGAAATGGCGAGCAAATTTGTCTAATTCTTCCCGAGACACCTGACGGTTTAATAAGGGAAGAGAATAAGATTCAACGACTGCTCTGTCCAAATCCATCTCTGCCTGCTCCTGTTGAAGAGATATAACAAATGCTTTGATATTATCAAGTGAACCACAAGCCCATTTGTTTTCGAATGTTTCGCCGCCAATTTCAAAAAGCTCTTTCTTTCGCCTTTCTATCTCGGCAATCAATTTGTCTGCTTCAATGTATTTGCACATGCTTATTTCTCTTTTCTGATAATTGCCGTTACTTTGTCCCCGACCTTCATGTTATCAACGATGAACACGGCTGCATTGAGTTTTACTATTTCCCCTTTTATCTGTGCGGTCGCCTCCACCACCTCTGTTCCATAAACAGGCTCATCTTCCACAGTCTCATAGGCGATGGTGTCTATGAAATCTCGTAAATAAGAAAAATTCATAGCAACTTCATCTCTTCCGCGCTCCGAGGTATGAACATCAATTATTTGCATTATCTCGGGCATTAATTTATCATAATCTACCTGTTTCATATTCATTATTGTTCTTTAATTATTCCGGCGCTGATATAAGCCCCCAAGCCACCTACAGTACTCCCATCCATAAATGCAAACTTTAGAATACCGAGTTTGTTGTGAATAACATGTGTCATATTGCATTCTTCTGCAAGCATTTTTAGTCCAAGGCAAAATCGCTCTGCATCGTTGAGCGTCACCATTTGTGTTTTTGGTATTTCCATATCTATTCAAGATTAATATATTCAAAATCTGGGCGGTTCCATGGGTAATTACCGTCGACCCATGTTCTCTTGCTTATTTCTATTTTGTTTCCTTCATACTCGGGCGGATAATATATGCACCCGTCAACCGCAACCGGCATTTCTTCCGGATACTTCTTTAACTCATCAATAAGTTCTCCTACGGTCATACTTTATTTCGTTTTATACATTCAGTGCTTCAAGAGCGAGCCCTTATTAAATTAACTTAATATTATTCCTATTATTCCGAGAATGGAAAAGCCAAGAATTGCCCCACTTAAGAAAGCAAATGCTACTGCCTCTTCATCGGCGTCAGACTCCAATGCTCTATAAAGAAGATATAAACCTGATAACAATCCTATGACTATGAGTATATAAATCCAAAACATGTTTATACTGTTTTATACATTTCTTCTGGCGCTTCAAGGGCATCGTGGTTTCCTTGTGCATACCCTTCATTGTACCCTAGTTGGTATGCAGTTCTCATCATAGCGGTTAGTTCTTGCAGTGTTGTTGGGAGCTCTGATAATCTACCATTTGGGTATATCTTACATGCCATTTCCCTTGCCTTATTTGCCATATCTTTTTTTTTAATAGGGATTATTTTCTTCTATTATTGCTATTGCGAGTCCCTTTTCAATCAAACCACGATAATCGAAGTGATGGGCATTGAGCCAATCTATTTGTTCAAAACTTAATATACTGGTCGACTTCTTGTCGCCCAGCCAAAGTACGGTGTCTGACATCAAGATAAACTCATTTATTTCTTCATCGGTCATGCTCGACATTGGGCGAAGACAGGGTTTAACATCAAGTACTTCTTTCTGGAGTCCAAATATATGATTAGGAGCTAATGTTTTACACAAAGAATCCGTGAAAGAACCATGTAGTAGAACTTTAACCCCATAAGGCAACCTCGCACAAAGGTCCTTAATCAACAGTTGTTTTTCTTCTTGTGTCATAATTAAATTAATTTTATGTTATTTCACCCAGTCACAACTAAGAGCAATTTCATTTGTTTCAGAATCAATACCGATTATCCAAGCATTATACAAGAAATATTCGCCTTGCTTTATTTTATCTTTATTGAAAATTTCAATATGAATTTCCGCATTGTCACCGACAAGTTTTTTCTTTGTCATGTCATCGGCTAAACAAGGCGCACCTATAACAGGGATGGTATCCTTTATGTCATTTGGCGTCACATTAAAGGTTATATCTACGGAAAGGTTTCTATGTCTCGTCATTGTCTCCCAACATTTTTTCGCACGAAACCATTTTCCCGTCTTGGTATTCGTCACTATGGCAAAAGGTCCATCTGCAGCGTCAGAATTGGGGATAATTTCGCCGAATTGGCCGTCTAAAACCCTATGGCACATTTCAGCGATATCTTCAACTTTATCCTGTACATATTCATCAGCCGTATAGTTCTCGTTGTTTATTATGAGGTCACACTTACGAATAATGACCTTTAACAAATCTTTTACTTCTTCTCTTGTCATAATCTATATTATTCTTAATGTTGCTGCCAACCAAAGTTTAAACACGGACCAAAATGATGAATACTGTATAGCTGATTCATCAAACAATACTCCATTCTTATAAATTAATATCGTCCACCATGGGGATTTGGCTCCATCATTATATTTTACTCTTTTAATCCTGTATTTCATACATTCCTTCGGGTGCTTCGAGAGCGAGTCCTTTTTCAATTAATCCACGATAGTCAACATGATGAGAGTTGAGCCAATCTATATCATCACCAAAATTAAAATCTTCATAAGGATTATTATCCACATCATAATGCCCAAGTACGCTGCAAAACTCTTTCTCCTCCTCCTCGGTCATACTTGACATAGGACGGAGATAAGGTTTAAATTCTGCAATAGTACAACAATCAGATATTTCATCAAATCCAAGTTCGCAAAACGAACCATTTCCTACATTGGGATTCATTTGACATCTTGGAATAATCTCACCGAGTGTAACTATTTCTTCGGGCTTATATGTCCTGATTCCTTTTACCTCATAAGGCAATCTTGCAGAAAGGTCTTTAAGCAGTAAGTTTTTATCTTCTTCTGTCATAACTATATTAAATTTTTAAGGCAACACATAATGGCTGCTTCATATGTTTTTTCGGGTGAATCAAATTCTGCAATAGTGGTTCCTGCGATTGTTTCAAAATCTTTATTATTAAGATTTCTAATTTCATAATAATACTGAACTGTACCGTCTTTATGTCTTAACCATAT
>Ga0247608_10003524_pt1 | contig 18212 bp, 13 predicted proteins | sample 176DNAGHGlowgp2_FD_193490 | JGI IMG/M metagenome (GOLD analysis project Ga0247608, IMG submission 193490) | Sheep rumen microbial communities from Palmerston North, Manawatu-Wanganui, New Zealand - 1766 DNA GHGlow gp2 | ecosystem: Host-associated > Mammals > Digestive system > Stomach > Rumen ... | reverse complement strand
AAGAAGGCTACGACAAACTGGTAGCCGAACTACAACGATTGGAAGGTGTTGAGCGCCCGAAGGCCTCAGCAGCCATCGCCGAGGCCCGCGAGAAGGGAGACCTCAGCGAAAACTCTGAGTATGATGCTGCCAAGGAGGCACAGGCCAATCTGGAAGACAAGATCAACCGTCTGAAAATGACCATCTCCGAGGCCAAGGTAGTTGATACCTCCCGCCTGAGCACTGACGCCGTACAGATTCTCTCAAAGGTAGAGATGACTAATCTCACCAACAAGGCGAAGATGACCTATACCATCGTCAGCGAGAGCGAGGCTAACCTCCGCGAGGGCAAGATCTCTATCAAGACCCCCATTGCCCAGGGTCTGCTGAACCACAAGGTAGGTGACGAGGTGGAAGTGAAGATTCCGCGTGGCACCATCAAGTTGAGAATTGATAAGATTACAGTAGGTTAATATGGATATATTTTCTAAGATTGCTGCTGGTGAGATTCCCAGCTACAAGTGCGCTGAGAACGAAGAATTCTATGCCTTCCTCGACATCAATCCACTGGTAAAGGGTCACACCCTCGTCATTCCTCGTCGCGAAGTGGACTACTTCTTCGACATGGACGACGACGAGTTGGCTCGTTATCAAGCCTTTGCTAAACGTGTAGCCATCGCCATCAAGGCAGCCTTCCCCTGCAAGAAGGTGGCACAGGTTGTGTTGGGCCTCGAAGTGGCTCATGCCCATATCCATCTGATTCCCATGCAGTCGGAACAGGATGCGGACTTCCGTCGTGAGAAGTTGAAACTCACGCCAGAGGAATTCCAGGAAATAGCCGCAAAGATAAGAGAGGAGTTTGTCTGATCAGACAAACTCCTCTCCATATTTCATCTGCACCTCACTGGCATATTTCTTCACCAGCGACGAGGAGTCACCCTTCTTACAGATCAGCAAGACATTATCCTGCTCCACGACAATATACCCGTCAAGCCCGCTGATCACGCCCAGACGTCCCTTCGGCAGTCGGATAATGTTATTACGACAGTCCTCCATCTCTACCAGAGAGTCGATCACCACATTGTCGGCCTCCACCTTGCTCATGGCCTCATAGATGGCATGCCATGTGCCTAAGTCTGCCCAACCAAAGTCGCACTTCATCACAAACACATTGCGGCTCTGCTCCAAGATGGCATAGTCGAGCGAGAGGTTCGGGTAGCGGGGATAGTTCTCCTCCACATACGCCATCTCCTCCTCATAAGTATAGTTCACGCGATTCAGCCTAAGAGTACGTAATACGACAGGGAAGATGGCCTCAAAGCTCTGGATCAGATGAAGCGCATTTGAGATGAAGATACCCGTGTTCCAATAGAACTCCCCACTCTCCATGAACATCTTCGCAAACTCGCGCTCAGGTTTCTCCGTGAACGACTTCACCATATACACGTCAGGCTTGCAGCTCAGGTCGCCCAGCTGGATATAGCCATAGCCAGGCTCAGGCCTCGTCGGCTTCACGCCCATCGCCAGCAGCACGTTATTCTCCGATACATAGCCAAGCCCTACATTGAGACAGTAGATAAACCGTTCCTCGTCGAGAACCAACTGGTCTGAAGGCACCACGATGACGTTTGCCTCAGAATTGCGTTTTAGTATCCGCATAGTAGCCCAGGCCACACTAGGTGCCGTATTCCTGTGAATCGGCTCTACGAGGATGTTCTGCTCCGTCAGACAAGGCAGTTGTTCCTGCACCAATGCCAGATACTCCTTACACGTACATATATATATATTCTCCTTGGGAATGATCTTGCACACACGATCCACCGTTGACTGCAACATGGTCTTTCCTGTGCCAAAGAAATCAATAAACTGCTTGGGATAGGCATTTCTACTAGCCGGCCATAGTCTCCGGCCCCTGCCTCCTGCGAGTATCACGCAAAAGTTTTTAGTATCCTTGATATCCATGAATATAGATTGAGTCATATTTTGCTGCGAAGATACACAAAATATATGATATGCGCAAGTATTTTTAAGTTTTTTATCAGAAACTTTTGTCATTTCAAAATTTTATCGTACCTTTGCACCCGCTTTCCGATGGGAATCCAGTCGCGTTGATATGCCCAGATGGCGGAATCGGTAGACGCGCTGGTCTCAAACACCAGTGGGGCAACCCGTGCCGGTTCGACCCCGGCTCTGGGTACTTTGGACTCAACGCAAGGGGAATCTTCGGATTCCCCATTTTTATTCCCACGTAACTTGTTGGTTTCTTGAAAGATAAGGTCAAGCACTTGGTTATAGTTCGTGGTTCGATAATTTTTCCCGTCATAAACGATTTTGTCGAAAAACATCGAACCAAGCAGTTTACATTTTAGTTTTACCGGTCCATCAATCATAATATTCTTTAAATTACTTAGAAGGTTGAAAGAATAGTCGATTTTCTCCCCTATCTCCTTCGTACCTTTTGAAAGTAATGTTATCTTCTGACGGAGTTCATCTATTCGCTGATTATATCGGTTTGATATGCGCTCATAGTTTTCATCCGAAATAGTTCCTTTACATAACTTATCATCAAGAGTATCACGCATCGCCTCAACTTCCCGGACTTCTTTACGTAAAGCCTCAGCCTCTTTCAAACGCTCCCGACCTTCTTCTCCTCGGAGGTCTTGCAGTATCTCCCGATAAAGGGTCATAACAGCATCGTTAGGCTTTAGTCCATCGATATAATTTGCGAAACTCTCATTTACTTCTTCTGCTCTCTTGCGCAAATGCTTTCCATCATTGCAGCAATGGTAATAGGTGTATTTCCCGCCATTACCTCCACTTGTCGAACCTGTCAAAGAATGGCCGCAGACTGGACACACAAGATACTTTCGTAGATATAAGTTGGGATCGATTGCCTTCCCAAACTTTGGAACTTTCTTGCGTTTGCCATCCAAAACCTCCTGCACTTGATAGAAGGTTTCTTCACTTATCAAAGGTTCGTGGATGCCTGGCACAATTTGCTCCGGTTCATCTTTATAAGCTGGCACAAGAATCTTGCCAATATAGAATACATTACGCAGCATTTCAAGAAATGAACTTTCAGAAATTGAAGGGCACATCCTCTTGCGAAGATGGCAAGGAGCCTCCACACCTTTTGCAACCTCTTGAAATACCTGCCTAACAATCTTGGCCTTTTCTTCATCTATCTCTACATGCGTGTCATGCTTTCCAAGCCTGACGTTTTTGTAACCCCGTGGAGCTCTGTTAGCACATCTGCCTTTCTTTAGTGTACCACGTATGCCATCGATAGTAGCCTTAGAACGACTGATATTATCACCCTGCGCCATTCCGATATACATACCTAACTGCGCTGGCCAACCTGTAGTGTTGTAATCTAAAGGCTCTTCTATGGAATTGACTTCTACGCCTAACCTTCTTAAGGCATCCATATTGCTACAAGCACTAAAAAGGTCTCTCGAATACCTATTCCATCGTAGGACTAACAACTTGTCAACTTGTCCCCTATGGCTGCGGACATACTTCATTATACCTTGAATAATTGGTCTCTTTTCAAAAGTCTTTCCGCTTTCATCTTCCCTGTGAGGTATATCTATTATGTTATACCCTTTGCGTTCACAATACGCTCTCAAACGTTCCTCTTGAACATCTAAACTTGTTCCTTCCGCTTGTTCATCTGAACTTACACGACAATAAATAATCACATTCATTTTGTTTAGTTTTTTAAATCGTTAATTTCTAAATTTGCCAACTGATAGAGGTAATCTCTTATCATTCTTATCTCTTCATTATTATACTTTCGTTCTCCGTTGTTTAAAATTTTATTACACTGCTCGATAGTTATCATTAGTTATTCTTTTTATGCTGTACCTCGCTCGGCACTTATTTTACATTGTTGCAATTTCGAAATTCAACAAAGCAAATATACATAAAAAAATTTGAAATTCAAAAATTTTAAACAAGAAAATTATAAGAGGACTTTACACTTTCTAATGGTGTTCACGCTGGAGCCTGTTATTTTGCTGATGTTGCGGAGGCTGATGCCCTTGCGTAACAAACGTATTTCCTCAGCATACTGCTCTCGCATATCTGAATCACTTTTGCGATAACCCTCTTTACGTCCAACCTTGCCGCCATTGGCTCGATAGTTTTTGTAACCGCTCTCGACCCTCTCACGAATAGTCTTGCGCTCCATCCTTGCGACCTCGGCTAAGATGGTGATAAGAAATTGCGACATTGGGTTGACTTCACCACTCTCGGTCAGTGTCTCGATGCCGTAGTTCTGAATAAACAATGAGATACCCAACTTGTTGAACTGCTCTATCACTTCTAACACCTGCAGCGTATCACGTCCCAACCTACTGAGTTCTGTCACTGCCACCTTATTTATATTATGGGCTTGAACATACTCGACCATGCGACTCAGTTCCTTGCGTTCTGCATTCTTTTTGGCTCCACTTATCTTTTCACAGAAAGTTGCGTCCACACTCCACGCATTGCGCTGGGCGATAGCAGTTAGTTCATTAACTTGGCGTTCGTAGTCCTGGACGCCCGTGGAGACTCTTGCGAAGATTACAACCTTATTCATATTGATATATACGTTAATTATTTACACCGCAAAGTTACAAAAAAGTTAAGACCTGGACAAATATTTGATTAACTTTTTTCTCAATAATTCTTAAAAAATTTGCATAGTACATCAATTATAGTTACTTTTGTTTCAAAATTTGAAACATGGAAAAGATATTAGCAGAAAATGTCAAGCGAATATGCAAGGCACAAGGCAAACAAATGAAAGACATTGCCGGAGAAATGGGCGTTGACCCTGCATCACTTACAAGAGCGATTTATGGTAATGCCCGACTTGATACTATTGAGAAAATCGCCCTTGCGCTGGGGGTGTCAGTAAGTAGTCTTTTAGAACCCACAGATAAAGTAGAGGGATATATCAAAATACGTGGGAGGATATATCAGTTCAATAGCCGAGAAGAATTAAACACGATATTAACGAAACACTAAAATAAGCAGGCCTCATCAAAAAGACAAAGCCTGCCTTATGATTCGCTGTGTCAGTATACTGAAACATTCTTAATGCTGCCATTTTCATAAACAGAAACTTGTCCTGTTTTATGTGAGCCATATGGCCCCCTAATCTCAAATTCATAGATAGGAGGGTCTTCAACAGACAATTCTAATTTTTCAAAATTGAATTGGTATGGTTGCCAACCTGTCTGATAGTAAATCTTCTTTTTTAGTTCTTCTAAGTCGGGCTTTGGCACAGACCCTCCACATCCGTTACAACCGCCACACATTTTGACTAACAGATAAAGGCCAATTAGTAATGCCCAAGTTTTCCAATCTTTCATATCTTCATTATTTAGTTAGTAATACTATTGAAGTCCATAACACGTTTGGAGGGAGACAAATAAAAAACGTGGACTAATTGCTTCGTCTACGTTCTATCAGGTATCGGCAAACACCTATGCAGCATATCCGAGTAATTGCCCACGCCATAGCGTGAGCGTCTAACTTCTACTCTTGCTGCTCTGTGAAATTTTGCCGATTTCGATAGAACAAGAATTTAAGCAAACGCTTTTTATCTAATGTCTTTTAAACTTTTTATATCATAGGCAATATTTTTAATATTAATATGCAAAGATAACTATTTCTTTTCAAATTTACAAATCCTACCGGAATATTTTAATATTATTAGCAAATAGAAATTATCAATATAACTTTTTACATTAGTATAATACAAAAAAAGATGTATCAATGATTACATTTTATAGATTTCATTGATACATTTTAAAATTGATACTACAACTTGAATATCATATAGTTATAACAAATATGATATCTCCGGTAGAGGTAGTTGTTATAACTCTACGAACGACCGAGGATGTGTGACCAACTAACATCCTTGGTCTTGCTCTGAAAGCGAATGACGCTATTCAGATGATGGAAAAACATATCTTCGAGAATGGCCTCATCAAATATCATAAGTGGATTGAACTCTTTGCCCTCCCGGTTAAGGTACGCCTTAATGTCCTCATTGTTTAGGTGTACCTCTGTTCGGTATAGTGACCTGGGGCGTTGGTAGTAATCAAGAATATAGACTTTCTCTGAACTATTCAGTATTTCGGCTTTCTTGTCGTAGGTAATTATGGTTACACCTTTGCTCTTATCCTTAATGGCGTTGCGCTGTTTAATGCTTAGTGTAAGGTACTTATACTTGTTGAGGTTTCCGCTCATAACATAGACGATTTCGGGTCTGTCTGCCTCTCTGTCAATTATCCGCCTGCCATTAAGTATGGTTGTTATAGATTTGTCTCTAATGAATTGTTTAAGACTACTGCTGACATTGAAAGACGTGTCAAGGCACAAATCAAGTGTAGTGATATTGTGTGCTATAAGCCCCAATCTGTCTGTAATATAATCAAGGAAATAAATATCAGTGGAATAAAGTGTTTCATTGTTGAGGCTGACCCATACTTTCGTAAGCCCGTTGCCATGCACGTTGCTTTCGTCGTTACCATTTGCAAGGTTGAACTTAAGCTGACCAAATATAATGTCTCGCATGCCATTCCATGCTTTGATGTCATAGACGTTATAGTAGTAGCGTCCCATCGTCCGTTTAAGGTAACATTTGCTGAGGCCATAATTATCATCTGTTGTTCTTGTGAGCTGGAAGTCACCAAGGTCAATAGTATCATCATAGTCAAGTTGACACAGCCTGTCATAATAGTAAGTGCTTTCCACCTCATAGCACATTGTAAGTGCATCAATCTGAATTTTTCGTTTGCATACTCTTTTCATCGTTGCGCTGGTTATTACTCTCGTTATTTTCTGTTGGGCGATAAGGAATTGTTGCCCAATACGCTTTCATAGCGTCACTGATTGCCTGCTTGTGGCTATCGCTCATTGAGCGACCTTTTAACTTTTGGCTGATGCGTAGTTTGGTAGCATCATTTAGATTTCTGTAAATTCTTTCCATATTCTTTTTTTAATATAAATATTAGGTAAAGTTGAAAAAGTCAGTATAGTAGCAATTATTTTTTTCATGGGTATATGGTCGAATTAAATAATAATCTGTTTTCCCTCTACTATACTAATATTTATAATAAGGTGTATGGGTTATGCAAGCCATACACCTTATTTGAGGGAGTTCAAGTAAAAAGGTCATTACGACCGGTGCCGGTTCCTTACAAAAAGCGGCTCTTGGGGATTGGGAATGTCTTTGTGAAAATCCCAAAGTAGGTCAAGGTCGTGTAAAAATTGGTTCGAGAACAGAACGGCTCTGGGTACTAGGGTTCCCTAAAACAAACGGAAACAAGGTGCTGTAAGACAAAACTTGCAGCACTTTTTCTTTCCCAAAATCCAATCTCAACGTCCCCAAATTTTCGCTCAGTCGCTAGAATTTGATATTAAACTTATATTCTGGAATGACCTCAACATCCTTGATTTCAACAACTGAACCGTTCTTGAAATCTGGAACAGTCTGTTTGGGCAAGTCGTGCAGGAACGGGGCATCGGCACGCAAAGGGCGGAAGTAGAAAGTCAGCGGGTCGGTCTTCAGGTCGTTGTAGTATCGCTTCAGGCCGATAGTCCATGGTTCACCATGATAGAACTCATCCTGCACCAGCTGACCCTTCATAAAGGCCATCGCCACATCGCCGACGTAGTTGATACGGAGGAAATATTCTTGCACCTGTGATGCATCCTGCTGTGCGACACTGACAGACATACGCCTCGGCCCAGCTTTCTTAACCTCGAACTGAGGTGCGACGTATTCCACGCTGGCAGTCTGCTCCTTGAAGCCCAGTTTGCTGGGATATACCACATAGCTGACGGTGTTCCGTCCAAGGCAGAGCAGGTCGGCACCATCCTCGCGAGGCAGCACGGTGGCATCGGCTATCAGCAGCCGGCCGTTTACCTTCAGGGCATTCAATGCCTGCTGTCGCGTCAGCGTTGTCACCTTGATACCTTTATACGTGAAGGTGCTCTTCAGACCAGGCACAGGGCGGAAGGTTTTACCGCCTGCAAACACATACTCTGGCTTTACACCTTCAGGCGCAAAGAAGAAATAGTGAGGTGCGCCCTTGTCTGAGATCTTCATCAGTGGCTGCGCCGTGGCATATTTCAGGAGTTGGCCGTCCATGTCCAGATTGAAAGGCAGTATCATGCTTACGTCCTTGGGGAGTGTGACGGGGATGGAAATGGTCTCTTTCTTCAAGTTAAGTTTTACCACTCCCGTTTGATTGTGGCGCAGTGTATCGTGGTCTTGGAAATTCACCAGGAACAGGAATCCGCTGTCATCCTTCATGCGAGCGGCATAGCGCAGGTCATCGCGGTTCTGCGGCGTCATCTTCTCCCATCCCTCTGGCAGCACCGTTTCCATCGGAGCCAACTTATCGCCGAAGTCAGTCAGGAACGAGTGCAGCAGTCGCAGGTTGCGATACATCTTCCCCTCCAGTCCGAACTCGCCGATAGGAGCCTGGAAGTCATAGCTGATCTTCGGCATACCCATCGGCTCATCGTTAAACGACCCCACACCACCTATCTGCTTAGGTGTACTTCCACCGTGATACATATAATAGCCTATGCCGTTGCTTCCGCTGCCTAATGTGCGCACCATCAAACCCTCGGCAGCTTCAGCCGTCACGATGGGCCGTGCGGAATAGATCATCTGGATACCAGCGCCCATCTCGGCACAGAACGAGGGATAGTCCGAGGGGTTATAGCGTGTGGGAGCATAGTCGGCCTCCTTCGTCAGATCCTTGAACATCAGGAATTTCGACATATGGGGCTTGGCCCAGAAGGGATAGGTATAGGCGGCCGTCACGGGGATGGCCTCACCTTCTATCACGGCAGCATTTCCCCAGCCCGTAGCCGTAAAGAACGGCACATCGATGCCCGCCTCCTGCGCCATCTGCTTCAGCAGCTGCATGTGCAGGGTTCCCATCTCGGCTCCAGTGGCCTTGTGAGCCTGATTGCCCACGCCAATCATAGCCTCACCGGCATTATAGCTGGCCGCAGTATGATCCTTGGGCTCACCTGGGTAGCAGATGGCCCACGGAGCCGCAGAGTGCTGCATCTCGTTCTCCACCTGACAGCCGATAATCGGACCGCCGTCCTTGTAGTAGAGTCCCTTCAACTGCTTGCCAATCTCCGTGTAGAGCCGCTTCACGATCTTCAGATACTCAGGATCGTTGCTCCGCACTTCCAACGGCTTGGCAAGCAACCAGTCAGGCAGACCGCCACTACGAATCTCGCCGTGGCAGAACGGGCCAATACGTACGATAACAGGCATATCGTGCTTCTTGCACAGTTCTATAAACCCTCTGAGGTTGCGCTGTCCGTCCCAGCGGAACTGGCCCTCCACCTCCTCGTGCAGACTCCAGAATACATACGTCGGCACCACCGTCACGCCGCCAGCCTTCATTTTCAGGATTTCCTCCTCCCACTGCTCGGCCGGATAGCGTGAGTAGTGGAACTCGCCCATCACGGGGATCACGGGCTTGCCCCCGATGCTTATATAGAAGCTGTTCACGTCGATGCGCTCCCCTTGCGGGTTTGCACCGCCCATCCGTAGATGGTCGCTCTTAATCACCTTCGGCTGGTCAGGAGCCGTCAGCTCGTAAACCCGCTGCGCATTGGCCATCAGCACCATGCTGAGCAATGCCATTGTCATGAAAAACCTTGTCTTCATCATCTCTACATTTGTCTTTTGGGTGCAAAGATACAAAAATCCCCGCTCATCCGTTATAGAAAAGCGGGGGAATGATATGGACGATTTTACGGTGAAAGATTTGGAGCATTCATTTATTATATGTATCTTTGCGGCATGTAAATGATGTAAGAGGTAAGAAGTATGATCAGGAAGAAAGACGGATTCCAGGGTGAGCGGGCTGTGGTGCTGCCGCCGATGCTCATAGAGATGCAGGAGCAGGATGCCCTCTGCCAGAGTCTGCTGATTACAGACATCGGCTACTACCCGAAGGCAGAGCATCACCATCGCATCCGTGAGAAAGTCATCGACCAGTATGTACTTATCTATTGTGTGGACGGCAGCGGATTCTACGTCGTCGACGGCAAGCGATATGAGGTGGAGCGCAACCAGTACTTCATCCTGCCGGCAGGGAAGCCGCATGAATACGGGGCTACGGCGGGAAAGCAATGGACCATCTACTGGCTGCACTTCAGGGGCGACCATGCTCCCGTCTATGCAGAAGGCGCACAGAAGCCACAGGCCATCAACGTCACGCCGACCTCGCGCATCAGCGACCGTATCAATATTTTTGAGGAGATCCTGACGACGCTCCACGCCGCCGCCAGTCTCGAGGATCTGCGCTATGCCTCGAGCCTGCTGCATCACTTCCTGGCCTCGATGCGCTATCTGGGGCAGTTCCGCAGGGCCGGGAAGGACGAGAGCCACGGCAACAAACCGTCACTCTATAACGACGGGAAGGGGACGGTTGAGGCTGCCATCCACTATATGCAGGAGAATATCGAGAACCGTATCACGCTGGCCGACGTGCTGCGCTACGTGGGGTATTCGCAGAGCCATTTCTCTGCCGTATTCAAGAAGCATACAGGCCAGAGTCCGCTGGCCTACTTCAATCACCTGAAGATAGAATACGCCTGCCGTCTGCTCAAGGAAACAGACCTGAAGATGAATCAGATCTGTTACAAGATCGGCATCGGCGATCCCTTCTATTTCTCGCGAATGTTCTCCAAACAGATGGGCATGAGCCCGACGGAATACAGAAGCCTCACTCCCGATCCGGAGTGAGGCTTCTGCCTAAAGATTCAAGTCAATCAGTGTGCGGAACTGGCGGGCACCTATGTGATTGTTGTCGAGGGCCTCGACCTCAGCGAGGTACTTCAGTGCGCGCTCCCTGTCACCCATGCCGTAATAGCCGAGGGCGAGCATGTACTTGCAGTGAATCTCGTTCTTCGTGTCCAGAGAGTCCTCCCAGATGAGCAGGTCGGGCAGCGAGACGGCGAAGTAGTCCATCGTCTGTTTTTGGAAGATGTGCTGCTTGCCGTAGTTGATGAGCTTGTTGAACAGCGAGCGAGCCTTGTCCTCCTGGCCGAGCTTGCGGTAGCAGAGGGCGGCGTAGAAGATCTTGTCGGGCTTGGCATCGTTGTAGTACATGGCGGCAGCGGGCTCTGTGGGGCCTGCGGTGCCTTCCTCATAGCGTCCTAGGAAGTAGAGGAAGTCGTTATCCTGAGAACCGTATAGTTTGCCTTCGCCTAAGTGGTGTGGGAACACGAGGCACTCCTCCAAAAGGCTCTTGGCCTTTTCTAATTGAGAATTGAAAATTGAAAATTGAGAGTTATCAGTGGCGGTGTCATTTCCCTTTGAAAGGATTTTCTTGGCAATCTCCAGGCGACACATCTGATACTGACAGCTCACCTTGCCTTCGCCACCCTCCCATGGATGGAAGATGCGGTTGTCGATAACCTCCTTGGCCTCTTCATAACGCCCCAGCATGTTGAGCAGGGTGGCCTCTTCGAGCACGAGGTCGTCGCGGCGCTCAATGAGTTCTGCATGTTGCTCGTAGAAAGCCAGACGCTCTGCATGTGAACGGTGCAGACGCTTGTAAAGCTGATCGAGTTCCATGAATACGCGCTCGTCGTTCTCGTCGAGATGGAAGGCTTTCTCCATATACTCCAGCGCCTCCTGCTGACGATTCTGTTTGTTGAAGCGAGCCAAAGCGAGGTTGCGCCATACCGTTGGGAACTTTGGATCGAGACGGGCAGAGAGTTCCCAGTTCTCGATGGCGAGGTCATACTGACGGGCAGCATAGTAGAGACAGCCCAGATAGTAAGGAGCCTTGGAGAGTTGAGAGTTGAGAGCGGAGAGTTGAGAGTTGGCTGCGCAGTGCTTGGCGGCTTCGAGGGCGATGACGTCCTCCAGACGGTTGGGGAAGCAATAGGCGGGATCGGCAGCCTCGGCCTTGGCAAGGGCATTTTGTTCGCCACAGAAAGCAAAGAGGTAATACCAGGTCATAGGCGATGTGGCTCCCTCGCTGATGGCTATCTGCCAGATGGCCTTAGCCTCGTCGCACAGGCCTGAAGCGGCATAGTCGAGAGCCAGTTCGTCATAATTTTGAGCGCTCTTACGCATCATCTCCTTCAACTCTGCCAGCAAAGCCTCATCCTTGGTAAGAAGATATTGCTCATAGCGACAGCCGTAGTTGAAGAGGTCAAACGACAGAGACTCCTTGATGAAAGATTGAAGATTGAGGATTGAAGATTGAGGATCTTCTGATGCAGAGGATTTTTCAATTTTCAATTTTCCATTTTCAATTCCAATGAGTTTGCGCAGGATGGCAGCCTTCAGGGCACGGGCCTTGTGGTTATGCCAGTTGTTGTTCAGACAGCGGTCGATCTCGTCGAGGGCATCCTCGTAGCGGCCTTGCATCACGCTGATCTTGGCGGCCTCGAAGTAGCCGGCATCAGTCCAAGCCTTGCTCCATGTAGCTTTCCAGAAGAGTTCGTAGGCTTCGTCCACCTTACCCTGGTATTTCAGGGAGAGGGCGAGGTTATAAAGAGGCTCGCTATCGTAGGGGTTCGGATTGCGCTTGATCGACAGTTTGTAGGCCTTACGCAGATATTCCTCGGCCTTCTGAAAACGACCCTTGCGGATGAACCACAGACCCATCGCATTCAGACAACGGATATCATTCGGATCGCGACGTAGGGCCTCCTCGTAGTAATCAAGCGGATTCCATGTAGCATGGCGATACTGTTCCAGATGGCGGCCAGTGATGAGCAACTGCTCGTTGGTCTTGATCTGCTCAGGCAGCAGGGCAGCCTCGGCACTGTCAGGGATAGGACGGATGTCGTCGCTCTCGGCATGCCAACTGAGTACGGTGCGCTCGCCATAGGGGAACTGCTTGATGATTTCGAACGTCAGTTCGTTCATCTTGGCACCCTTTACATCGACGGTCTCAACCAGCACTTTCTCAGGCGTGAGGGTCAGCTCCTTCTTATAATATATGGTACCATCATCATTGCGTAAGATGATGCATACGTCCTGCTTGTTGGTGGCGAACACCTTGAACTCCACTGCATTCTTAACTTCTTTAACTTCCTCTATATTGAACACCAGGTCTTTGCTGGCCTCCTTCACCACACCCAGCTCGCGATAGGGCATGAAGTACTGCGTGAATAGCTTCTCCTCGTAGGGCATCAGCCAGGCGAAGTCGGGCTGGTTCTCTGTATAGACGCCTGCCATCAGTTCGATGTATGGACGGAATCCCTCTGCCTTGAAGCCCCACTTCTGGCGCTCCTCTGGGGTCGACTCGTCTGTCAGGTTACGATCCCAGGCACGTCCGAAGTCGCCATTACCCCATGTCCACTGCTTCTTACCAGGCGAAAAGTGGTGCGAGGCCACATGCAGCATGCCCGCCTTGGTGTCGTTCTCGTAGCCTCCCTCGAAGTTGAAGCGTGAGTTCACGCCCATATAGCTGGTCGGCACGAAGATGTTCTTATAGTTCGAGATGTCAACGCCTGCCGAGTAGTCCATCTTATAATAGGTACCCGTAGCGATGGGGAACGACGAGACGGCACGCTTGCCATGATCGAACACGGCGTTGATGTCAGGCGGGAACACACTCTGATAGGCATCGTTCACCTCTACTGCAGGATTGGCCCACCACAAGAATGTCTGCGGCACGTCGGTGCGGTTGTAGACGCGACCTTTGATTTCCAGATAGGCACAGCCAGGACGGAGCGTGAAGCCAGCCATTCCCTTCTGATGGAACATCTTCTCCATCTCACTCACCCAGACGGTGACAGCGCCATCCTCTCCTTCTTCTATCGTACAGTCGGCTGGCATAAAGGTTGTAGGACGATGGTGCTGGGGCCAGTTGAACTCGATACCACCAGAGATCCAAGGTCCTGCGAGTCCTACCAGGGCAGGCTTAATAACATGGTTGTAATAGACGAAGTGGCGCTTGGCAATCTTATCGTAGGCCATCTGCACACGACCGCCCAGCTCTGGCAGTATCATCACCTTGATATACTCATTCTCGATATACACAGCCTTATACTCTTTATTGACCTTATCGTCGCTTATCGTCTCGATGACGGGATAGGGATAGACCACACCGCTCGAGCCCTGATAGACACGCTTCTCCAAGAACATCGGGTTTTTCTCAGGCATTCCGACTTCGTATGTCGGAATCGTCACCATTTCTCTCCAAGCTTTTACCATAATTTATTTATTGTTTACAGTTTACGGTTTACAGTTTACAGTTGATTACTCTGCGGCTTCAGATGGGCTTGCCAGCATATCATCTGTAAACCGTAAACTGTAAACTGTAAACATTTCAAATCAGTTCTTTTTCTAGTTGCTCCAGTGACTTGCCCTTGGTTTCAGGACAGTTGCGGAAAAGGAAGATGAAAGCACACACACAGATGCCGCTATAGATCCAGAACGTGCCGCTCGACCCTAGCGCTGCATTCATCGAGGGGAAGGAGAAGGTGAGCGTACAGCATCCCACCCAGAGGGCAAACGTACAGGTTGCCATGGCGATGCCACGCACACGGTGAGGGAATATCTCTGCCAGAAGCGTCCATGTGACAGGTCCCAGCGTCATGGCATAGACGGAAATCGCAGCTACCACCAGAGCCACCATCATCACACCGGTCAGCTGCATGAAGTAGCAGGTGCCAAGTATGAAGTAGATAAGCCCCAGTCCTCCTGCACCAATCAGCATCAGCGTCCGACGGCCCCATTTCTCGATGGTATAGAGTGCCACGAAGGTGAATACCACATTGGCAATACCAGTAATGACGATGTTGATGAACATGCCGTCGACATCGAAGCCTGCACCCACGAATATCTCCTGGGCATAGTTGAAGATCACGTTCGTGCCACACCACTGCTGGAACACGGCAATAATCAGACCCAACAGCAACACCTTGCCATACTTGCTTTCCATCAGTTCCCTCAGTCCTGCCTTCTGTTCCGTATGCTGCGACACTGTCGCAGCCTTCAGCTGTAAATACACCGGACTCTCTGGAATAAAGAAACTCATGAAGAGGAACAGCGCAGCAGGCAACGTCTCGGCCCAGAACATCCAGCGCCAACCCCACTCCACGTTCCATGCCTGATCTGCGGCAATCGAGGTGTCGCGAGCCAGCAACATATTGACAACCTGAGCGGCAAGGATACCCAGCACGATGGTCATCTGGTTCAGGCTGACCATGCGTCCGCGAATCTCTGCAGGACTCACCTCAGCGATATACATCGGCGCGAGGGCGGAGGCGACACCGATGCCCACACCGCCAATGAAGCGCGCTATATTAAATAAGGTGAAGTCGTTGAACAGTCCAGTGGCGATGGCCGATACCGTGAACAGCACTGCCGAGAACATCAGCAGCGGCTTGCGGCCATACTTGTCGGCAGCGCCACCAGCCACCATAGCTCCTATCAGACAACCCACAAGGGCCGTGGTCATCGCCACACCCTGCATCAGCGGTGAGTCGGCAATGCCGAAGTACAACTCATAGAACGGTTTTGCGCCGCCAATCACCACCCAGTCGTAGCCGAAGAGCAAACCGCCCATCGCCGACACGCCACAAATGAAATAGAGAAATCCTTTGTTAAATCCTTGCATAAATCAAACTATTTTCTGTTTCTGGGTGCAAAGATACGGCATTTTCCGCATCCACCATATAGAAAAATTGCTGCAAGGATATGGACTATTTTACACATTCAACAAAATCCTTGTATTTGCGCATCTAAGGCTACAGACTCGTGCAACGCCGATGACGATTAAAGCAAATAGTGGGGAGAATATGTCAAAAATCAAAGCCTGTTTGGCGAAAAACACAGTAACTTTGCAACCAACAAACTACAAGGAACAATGAAACTACTAAAAACAACCCTAATTGTCGCTTTGTTGGCTGCGTGTTGCATGACAACGCAAGCAGCGGAACGAGTGAAACAGAACTTTAACGCAAACTGGCGCCTGTGTGTGGGCGATTACCCCGAAGCCATACAGGCAGACTTCGACGACAGCCGCTGGCAACAGGTGACGCTGCCCTACGCCTTCAATGGTGACGAGGCCTTCCGCAAGGATATCGTGAACCTGACAGACACCGTCTGCTGGTATAGGAAAACGTTTTCCCTCACTTCTCACCACTCACCTCTCACATCTAAATACTTCATCGAGTTTGAGGGTGTACGTCAGGGGGCAGACTTCTATCTGAACGGACATCACCTCGGCTACAGCGAGAATGGAGTGATGGCTTGTGGCTTCGACATGACACCTTATATAATAATAGGTGAGAATGTGTTGGCTGTTCGTTGTGACAACAGCTGGACTTATCGATCGCGCCAACACGACAGCCGATACCAGTGGAACGATCGCAACTTCAATGCCAACTATGGCGGCATCCCCAAGAACGTATGGCTGCACGTGACGGATAAGCTCTATCAGACGCTTCCCCTGTATTCGAATCTTGGGACAACGGGCACGTATATCTATGCGACGGACTTCGACATACCCAGCCGCAAGGCCGTGATCCACGCAGAGTCGCAGGTCAGGAACGAAGACACGAAGGCCCATAACGTAGCGCTGGTGTTTACGCTGACTGATGCCGACGGACGTCTGATAGCCCGCGAGGAGAGTCAGGACTACACCCATCTCGAACCAGGAGAGGCGGCGACGCTGAAGGCTGCTTCGGAGGTCATCGGACTCCACTTCTGGTCGTGGGGCTATGGCTATCTCTATACGGTGGAGACCCGTCTGAAGGAGGTGGCCCCAGGCGGCGACAGGATAGAGTATCATGACCCCGTCATCACCCGCACGGGATTCCGGAAAACCAGGTTTGGTGAAGGCAAGATATGGCTGAACGATCGTGTGATGATGGTGCACGGCTATGCCCAGCGCACGTCGAACGAGTGGCCTGGCACAGGTCTGAGCGTACCCGCCTGGCTCAGCGACTACTCCAACGGACTGATGGTGGAGTCAGGGGCAAACCTCGTGCGCTGGATGCACGTCACGCCGTGGAAACAGGACATCGAGTCGTGTGACCGTGTGGGACTCATCCAGGCCATGCCTGCCGGTGATGCTGAGAAGGATGTGGAGGGACCTCGCTGGACACAGCGCACGGAACTGATGCGCGACGCCATCATCTATAATAGGAACAACCCCTCGATCCTCTTCTACGAGAGCGGCAACGAGAGCATCAGCCGTGAGCACATGCTGGAGATGAAGGCCATCCGCGACGAGTACGACCCCTACGGCGGACGAGCCATCGGCAGTCGTGAGATGCTCGACATCGACGAGGCAGAGTATGGTGGCGAGATGCTGTATATCAACAAGTCGAAGAAGCACCCCATGTGGGCGATGGAGTACTGTCGTGACGAGGGACTGCGCAAGTATTGGGATGAATGGAGCTATCCTTATCACAAGGAGGGCGACGGTCCGTTGTATCGCAATCAGCCTGCGCCTGACTACAACCACAACATGGACCAGCTGGCCATCGAGATGGTGCGCCGTTGGTACGACTACTGGCGTGAGCGGCCTGGCACTGGCACCCGTGTCTCGTCTGGGGGGGGGGTGAAGATCATCTTCTCCGACACCAACACCCACCATCGCGGTGAGTCGAACTATCGCACCAGCGGCGTCGTTGATGCCATGCGCATTCCCAAGGATGCATTCTTTGCCCATCAGGTGATGTGGTCAGGATGGGTGGAGCCAGAACAGGCACGGACATATATCGTAGGGCACTGGAACTATCCGGCCAATACTGTCAAGCCGGTCTGTGTGGTGTCAACGGCCGACGAGGTGGAACTATTCCTCAATGGCAAAAGCTTGGGTAAGGGCAAGCAGAGCTACCGTTATCTCTTTACGTTCGATGATGTGCCCTTCGAGCCAGGCACACTGGAGGCTGTCGCTTCCGATGGCAGTCGCTACAAACTGGAGACCGTAGCCGAACCCTATCAACTGAAACTGACGGCCATCGAGAATCCAGAGGGTACCAAGGCCGACGGTGCCGATATGGTGCTCTTCCAAGTGGAGGTGCTCGACAAAGAGGGTCGCCGTTGCCCGCTCGACGACCGTATGGTTCATTTCGAACTATGGGGCGAAGCTCAATGGATTGGTGGTATCGCCACCCGCAACAACAAGGAGATGCAGCGCCCTGACGACAACCGTCCAACGGGTCTGCTCGATGCCGCTGCCACGAAGAACATCTCTGACAATTATGTG
>Ga0247608_10003523_pt1 | contig 18213 bp, 16 predicted proteins | sample 176DNAGHGlowgp2_FD_193490 | JGI IMG/M metagenome (GOLD analysis project Ga0247608, IMG submission 193490) | Sheep rumen microbial communities from Palmerston North, Manawatu-Wanganui, New Zealand - 1766 DNA GHGlow gp2 | ecosystem: Host-associated > Mammals > Digestive system > Stomach > Rumen ... | reverse complement strand
CAGCAATAACGTTTTCATGATAAAAGTAGTATAATTTTGTTCAGCCCGCCTGGGTGTCACGGAGATGTCCGGGCGGGCAATTAAAAAAAAAAGCTTATGAAGAAAGTATTTTTACTCGGAATGTTGCTTACTGCAACAGTTTGTAATGCACAGGAAGTGCTGTGGAATGGTGAAGATCGGGAGCTGGGTTCCGATGGTGGATTCTGGAACCGTGCCGATCCTACCGTTATCGACGAAGATGGCAACAAATGTCTGAAACTGACCTTGAAGGCCAACCCTGGCGGCTGGGATCAGGAACACCATAATGCTGCACTGCCCGTCGGTGATGCTGATTTCAAGGGATTGCGCCGTATCACCTTCCGCCTGAAGATGGCCGACAAGCACAACGTGATGGTGCAGTTGGAGGGCAAGGATGGTGCTTACAATGCCAAGCGCATCTTCTGGTATGACAACCCCGGCGAGTGGCAGGTGATGACCTACGAGTTTGCCGTCGGGCCCGACAACGACAAGATAACAGATACCGGCAGCAATGTGCTCGCCATCTGGCCCTACGAGGAGACTGCTGACGGTGAGGGCAAGTCTTTCTATGTCGACGACATCCAGCTCGAAGGCCCCATGGCTGGAGACGTGGCTGTCAGGACGCTGAGCGACAACTCACTCGACGGCGAAGTGACCATCACGGGAACCATTGGCAAGGGCAACTACCAGAACACCTGGGATGGCGACTGGCATCCGGAGGCTTACGACGACTTTGCGCTGCTGGCAGCCAAACTCGCTCCTACCGCTACCAAACTCGACGTACAGGGAGCCGGTATCTGGGAAGCCGACTGGGAGGTCATCAAGAATAAGTGTCCCGGCATCACCATCGTCACCAATGAAGGTACGGTAGGCATAAGTGCTGTGAGCACTCAGCTGACCAACACTGTCTATTCGCTTTCCGGTGTTCGAATGGCAGAGCCTACGGCCAAGGGAATATATATCATTAACGGTAAAAAGATTGTCAAATAACGTAGTTGTCTAAAATCTAATAAAAAAAATCGTTCATTGTGCGGAAAAATGGTGCAATGAACGATTTTTGGTAGTGAAAGAATCAATTTTGTTAGGCAGATAGATGCTTTTTCTGTAACTTTGCCGACAGAAAACCAAATAACGCTAAAAACCGAAAATGAAGAAAATTCTTATTTTGACAATGATGATGGCCATGGTGGCTGGTGCCAAGGCGCAGAAAGCGACAGTTGCCGGCGAACGGCCTTCACAGGTCAGTGTGCTGGCCGACAATCATGCCATGCTGCGAGTGGCTGAGGCTGCCAAGTATGTGCTGCTGCCCGTACAGGAAACGGAAGAGATAGCGGCCATTGCCGTGCTCGACCAACGCAACGAGATGGTGCAGCGGCTGAACGTGAAGCTGGCCGTTGACCGTGTGGATTACTGGGTGCCCTACGAGCTGAAGGGGGCACGCCTGCTGGACATCGTGTTTCATGGTGACCGTCGGCAGAAGGGTGCCGTCGGCGAATTTGTGTGTTGGAAGGAAATAAGGTTCTCCGACACCTTCGATACGACGAACCGCGAGCGTTTCCGCCCGCTCTATCACCACACGCCCCTCTACGGCTGGATGAACGACCCCAACGGGATGTTTTATAAAGATAATACATGGCACCTCTATTATCAGTACAACCCCTACGGCTCGCAGTGGGAGAACATGAACTGGGGACACTCCACGTCGCGCGACCTCGTTCACTGGGAGGCACAGCCGCTGGCGCTCGAACCCGACTGGCTGGGCAGCATCTTCAGCGGGTCGTGCATCACCAACGGCTCTGATGTCGTGGCCTTCTATACGTCGGCAGGCATGCACCAGACGCAATCCATGGCCGTGTCGAAGGATGGCGGACGTACGTTTAAGAAGTATGAGGGCAACCCGGTCATCACTTCCGACAAGCCCGACTTCCGCGACCCTAACGTCTTCTGGTACGAGCCCACGAAGCGTTGGATCATGATTCTGGCTGTGGGGCAGGAGATGCAGCTGTATTCCTCGGCCGACCTGAAGGACTGGAAGTACGAGTCGGCCTTCGGACAGGGCTACGGCAATCACGGCGGTGTCTGGGAGTGTCCCGACCTCTTCCCGTTAAACTTCAAATCTCAGGCCTCAAACCTCAAAACCGAGAAGTGGGTGCTCGTCTGCAACATTAACCCGGGCGGACCTTTCGGCGGCTCGGCTACACAGTATTTCGTCGGCGACTTCGACGGGCATAAGTTCACCTGCGAGTCGATGCCCAAGGTGACCAAGTGGCTCGACTACGGCAAGGATCACTATGCCACGGTGTCGTTCTACAATGCACCCGACGACCGCCGCGTCGTTCTCGCCTGGATGTCCAACTGGCAGTATGCCAACCAGGTGCCTACCAAGCAGTTCCGCTCGGCCAACAGCATAGCCCGCGACCTGGGTCTGTTTACCGATGGCGAGGAGACCTACGTCAGCGTAGTGCCCTCACCCGAGATGCTCGCCATGCGTGGCAAAACGACGAAGCAGCTGACAGAGGCCTGCGAGGTAGTAGTCACCCTAAAGGGAACGACTGACATTACCCTATCAAACGCAAAGGGCGACAAAGTGGTGATGCACTATGACGCACAAGGGCAGACCTTCAGCATGGACCGTACCAAGAGTGGCGAGGTGGCATTCAGCGAGGCATTCCCTTGCACGACGGTTGCTCCCACCCATGGTCAGATACGTCAACTCCGACTGTTTATCGACCGTTGCAGCATTGAGGCGTTCGATGCTGAGGGTCGCATGGCCATGACCAACCTGGTATTCCCGTCAACACCCTATACCTCAATACATACAACAAACAAAGCAAAAGTAGTGATTTACGACCTTAGAAAATAAGAAAAAACAATATGAACAAGACAAGCAAAATAGTACTCATCCCGTTGATGTTGTGCTTTTTCTCAATGGGATTTGTTGATTTGGTAGGTACAGCAGCCGACAGCATGCAGACTGAGTTCCAACTGACAAACTCTGAAAAGGGCGTGCTTCCTATGCTCGTATTCCTGTGGTTTTTCATCTTCTCTGTACCAACGGGAATGCTGATGAACAAGATTGGACGTAAGAAGACCGTCATGCTCTCCTTACTTGTAACATTATTAGCATTACTGTTACCACTCATTGGCGGCTCTACGCTCTGGGTCATGTATATTGCGCTGTCGCTCCTGGGCATTGGTAATGCACTGATGCAGACATCACTCAACCCCTTGGTATCAACAGTGATGGGTAGCGACAACCTGGCATCTACACTGACCTTCGGACAGTTCATCAAGGCTATTGCATCGTTCTCGGCACCACTGATAGCAGCCTGGGGAGCTACCTCTGCTACCAACATCCTGGGATTAGGATGGCATGTGCTGTTTGCCATTTTCCTAGCTATTGGCATTCTGGCCACAGCATTGCTGGGCATCACACATATAGAAGAGGAACCCATTGAAGGCAAGCCATCGTCGTTTGCCGACTGTCTGAAGCTGTTAGGTGTACCCATCGTCCTGCTGTCATTCATTGGCATCGTGTGTCATGTGGGCATTGACGTGGGTGTAAATGCTCATGCCCCCAATATTCTATTAGAGCGCTTAGGAGTAGGCGAGCAGACCACTACAGACTTCAAGTATGCCACAAGTATTTACTTTGCGTTCCGTACGCTGGGATGCCTGTCAGGCTCTATTATCATGCGACAAATGAGTATCAAGAAATTCTTTATCGTCAGTGTAGTGATGATGGCACTCGCCATGGTTGGTCTGGCAGTGGCAACAAACGAATGGCTGCTGTGGGCATCGCTGGCACTGGTAGGCTTTGGTAACTCCAACATCTTCTCCATCTGCTTCGCTACGGCACTCACATCCATGCCACAAAAGCAAAACGAGGTGTCGGGGCTGATGATTATGGGTCTGATTGGTGGTGCCATCTTCCCACTAATCATGGGATTCATGAGCGACATTGAGTCGCTGGGACAGGCAGGAGCCGTCATTGTTATGGCCATCGGTGTCTGCTACCTATTTACATATATCAAACAACTAAAAACCAAATAAGCTATGGAACAGAAACGTTATATTGTAGGCCTTGGAGAGGCTTTGTGGGATGTACTTCCCGAAGGAAAGAAACTGGGTGGAGCACCTGCCAACTTTGCTTACCACGCCGGTCAGTTTGTAGGCAGTGAGAACACCATTGCCATTAGTGCACTGGGTGAAGACAAATTAGCCGAAGAAACCATTGATGCACTTCAGGAGCACCACCTGAACTACCTGATGCCTCGTGTTGCCTATCCTACTGGCACAGTACAGGTACAGTTAGACGAGCAGGGTATTCCTACTTACGACATCAAAGAAAATGTGGCATGGGACAATATTCCCTTTACGCCCGAGATAGAAGAGATAGCTGCTAACTGCAAGGCCGTATGCTTTGGTTCGCTTGCACAGCGAAACGTGGTAAGTCGTGAGAACATACACCGTTTCTTGGACAAGACCCCTGCCGACTGTGTCAAGATATTCGACATTAACCTGCGCCAGAACTTCTATACTAAGGAGATTATACAGGAGTCGATGCGTAGATGTAACATCCTGAAGATCAATGACGAAGAGTTGGTTCTTATTGGCCGTATGTTTGGCTATCCAGGCTTGGATATAGAGAACAAGTGCTGGCTGATCCTCGGCAAGTATAATCTTGATATGCTCGTGCTGACCTGTGGCACCAACGGCTCATATGTATTCTCACGCTGCGAAGCGTTGTCGGCTCCTACCACGTCAGGACAAATGTCGTTCCAGGAAACTCCAAAGGTGGAAGTGGCTGACACGGTAGGTGCAGGCGACTCGTTTACCGGTTCGTTCTGTGCAGCCATACTGAGTGGCAAGTCAGTACCCGAGGCACATCGCTTAGCCGTAGAGGTAAGTGCCTACGTATGCACCCAGAACGGTGCCATGCCTCAGTTGCCTGAGCAGTTACTGTCAAGGTAATGTGCGCTATGCCACGAGGCAGACAGAAAGGACAGATTACTTCACGATGCGGTCATCAAGAAACTGCTGGAAGGGCTGTCGAAAAGCCTCCGTGACGTGGATAATCTCATTACCTATGTAGATACAGTCATTGCGATCGACGGAGCGAATCTTGTCGAGTGCTACAATATATGAACGATGTACACGCATGAAGCGGTCGGCGGGCAACAGGTCCTCGACCGCTTTCATCGTCATGTGGGTAATGAGCGGCTTGGGTTGTGACTGCAGATAGAACATGACATAGTCTTTCATTCCACTGACATACAAGAGATCGTCAGTCTGTATCTGTCGTAGTTCACCATCCACCCTGATAAAGAACGACGAAGGAGAAAGAGACTGTGAGGCCGGTTGCATGACGGCTTTTGCCTTCTCAACAGCAGCAAGGAACTTGTTGTAACGAATGGGTTTCAGCAGAAAGTCGATAGCTGCTACCTCATAGCTGTCATAGGCATATTCCTTAAAGGCGGTGGTAAAGATAATCCTCGTCTTTTGGGGTAGCAAGTGAGCCAATTCCATCCCGTCCATATCGGGCATTTGTATATCAAGGAAGACCAGGTCAGAGGGTTCTTGGCGAAGTGCGGCAATAGCCTCTACACTGTCAGTATAGGCGCCCATCAGCTGTAAGTCTGGGGTTCGTTCGACAAACGATTGTAAAAGTTTGACGGCCAAAGGCTCGTCATCGACAATGATACAGGTCATTTCTTTATTTTACTTTATTTCCTTTAATGTAATGCGAATATGATAGATATTGTCTTGCAACGACTGTTCCCACGTATATTGTTTAGGAAACAACAGGTCAAGCCTCCTGCGCGTATTCTCCAGTCCGATGCCTGACCCACTACGATTCTGATCGTCCTTCGGATAGTTGGTATTGGAGCATTCGAAGGTAACAGCAGAGGGAAGAGTTTTGAGCGAAATGTCTATTCTCGACGGACGGCTGCTGCTCACACCATGCTTGAACGCATTTTCAATGAGTGAGACAAACAGCAGGGGAGGGATAGTTGTCTGAGAGGGAACCTCAGACCACTCGGTAGTGACTTGAAGTTTGTCATTATGACGAAGTCGCATCAGGTCAATGTAGTTTTGCATAAACTCCACCTCACCCTTCAGTGGCACCAGTGGTTTGTCGGTTTCGTACATGGCATAACGCAACAAGTCGCTCAGTTTGGCAATAGACTCTTGAGCCTCGTCTGCGTCTATCTGAACCAGACTGGAGATATTGTTCAGCGTATTAAACAAGAAGTGGGGGTTTATCTGGTTCTTCAGCCATGCCAACTCTGCCTCGGTATGTTTCTGTTGCTGCTCTTTCAGTTCTTCTTTCAGCCGTTGTGAACGCATATAATTACGCAGTCCGACAACGAGGGCAATGATGGCAATATGAAACAGCCAATAGACGAAATAGCCCATGAAGAAACCTATATAGGCCATGTCGTCGTGCGACGGGAAGTGGCTGAAGTCAACCATGAATATCCAGTAGTTGGCCATGCACACCAACAAGAAGTTGCACAGCACGAACAGACCTCGGCGCCTGCGTTGCCACAAGAAAGGTTCAAGCACATAGAAGTTGACGAAATAGACAACGATTGGCGCGCGCAGCATATAGATCAGCATAGAGAATGTTGCAGTAGCATTCTCCCACTTCTGAGAGAAGAAGAAGACCGCAAGAACAGGTAGCAGCAGGACGATAGTCCATGCTGCCACCTGAATGGCCAACAGAATGATGTCTTTTCGAGATATTCTTTTCATGTGGCAAAGATAGTAAATATTGATGAATTATGAATCAAAAAACTTGTCCATTTTCTTGCGAACCGGCATTATTGATACGTTCCTCGTCTGACTGATGCTCCATATAGTCGTTCTCTACACGGCTGCGGAATATCTTTTGCTGCTGTTTCTTCGAATTACCAAAGGTGAAGCTGACGTTGAGTGAAATATTGCTGATGGGGACACTAATGTTCATGTGATTTGTAAAGTCGGCTGAGCGGCTGTAGCTTTCTATCTTCAGATTACCACCATTGAGTCCAATCATTCCCTGCACACCAATGTTCAGCTTATCGTTAAACAGTGACTTCGTAATAGAACCCGTAATCATATTGAAACCTGACGACCAACCTTGCAATGTATAGCTTTTGGACGAGGTGATAGCAAAGAGACTCAGACGGAAGTCTGCAGGCAGTGTCTGCTGGACACCTGCCATGGCATTGGCCTGCCAACCACTGTTCCGGGCATCCAGTTCGTCAGAGCGCAGGTCACTGTAGCTGACACCACCATTGACGAAAAGTCGGGTGTTCTTCAGTGGCATCCACGATGCATAAAGATTCAGACTGGTCAAGTTACGCTTGACAATATTACCATAAGTGGTGTTCAGCAGATTGTCCTTGTAGAAGCTGTACTGCTCGATGGCGTTGTTGCAAATCGACTGATTCAGCTTGGCATTGACCATCAGTTTCGGTGTGTAGATGTTATACACCAGTCCGATGTTATGTGACTTCTCTACGTCAAGATCACTGTTACCATAAGTGAGTGCTGTAGGATTCGTCCTATCTACATACGGATTAAGGTATGAGATACCAGGACGAGAGATACGCATGTTGTACGTCAGACCGATGTTACTGGTGGGAGCTAACATATACGACAGGCTTGCTGAAGGTACCAGATTGCCATAATTGGTTTTGAAGTCTTCTGTATTACCCAGACGGTACTCTACCTTTTGCCAAGTGTGCTCATAGCGCAGACCTGTCTTGAGTCCAAAACTGCCAAAGTGACCATCGTACTCTGCATAAGCAGCACCAATACTGTTGTTATGGCTATAGTCCATGCTCATCGACTCGTTATAGACGTCATTCAGATAATATTTAGCATCTGAGTCTGAGCTACGTGCACTGAACTTCAAACCATAATTCAGTTTGTGTAACGACGACAAGGGTGTGGTGACATCTGCCTGAAGAACATGCTCTAACGTATGCTCATGGTTGTCTGAATAACGGTCGGTCAAATCCAGGAATGACTCACCTTGTCCGGCTCCCTGAATAAACTTACTCCATGTCTCGCTCTTGGTTGGTGACGTACTGAGCTGATAGGTGATGGCCATGCTACTGGTACGGTCGCGATTGAAAAAACGCTGATAGTCAATGCTTCCAGTAAACGAGGTACGGTGGTTACGCGTGTTCGACTCCTGCGTGTAGTTGAAGCCTGTGCCATAGAGTCCGCCACCCATCGATGTGGTAGTGGTGTTGTCATTCCTCATATTGAAGTTGGTAACAGAGAGCATCACGTTCATATTGCTCATTGAGTCAAGCTCATATCCCATATTGAGTGAACCCATGACAAATGGCATCTTAGTCTCTGCCTGGCTTTGCATGTTCATCATCGACGACAGACTGCCCAGTTGCTCACGCTCCATCGTAACATCCGATGTGCCTGGTGTGCTGCGATTGTACATCAAGTTTGCACTGAACGAGAATTTACCTTGCTGACCATTAGCAAAGGCACCGGCACCATAACTACGCGTACCTACATTGGCACGAACAGTGGCATTGTATCCGTTCAGGCTGGCAGCAGCCTCAGGGGTCTTGTTCATCACGATATTGAGCACACCACCAGAGCCCTCGGCATCGTAGGCAGCACCCGGGTTGGTAATGACTTCTATATTTTTGACTGCCGACGCAGGCATGTTCTTGAATATCATACTGGCATTCGAGGAGAACATAGCATTGGGCTTCCCATCGACATATACCTTGAAGTTCGACTGACCATTAACAGTAATATTGTCCTGGCCATCGACAGTAACCATGGGAACCTTACGTAACATGTCCAGGACTGTATTGGTCTTCGAGTCCTCATCGTCTGCCACATTGTAGGTCATCTTATCGGTTTCCATCTTTACCAATGGCTTCTGAGCTATTACCTCAATGGCACCAATGGACGAACTCTCCTCACTGGCAAACAGGGTTCCCATATCAATGGTACTACCAGCAGAGGTAAAACGACGGCTAACAGGATGAATGCCAACGCTGTTTATCGTCAGAACCATCTTGCCATGTTCCTTGACTTCTTGCGAGAAACGACCCTCAAGATCGGTCAGTGACATGGCAACGGGCTTGTCCATCTTGCCGTCCTTGTAAATCCTGACTGTTGCATAAGGTATGCTTTCCTGCGACAGTGAATCTACCAGGATACCCTTTACCACGGTTGTCTGGGCACTCATAGGGAGTACCATCATCATAGCCACTACTACTAAAAAAGTCTTCAATGTTTTCATATCTATTTATGTTTTGTTTCTTTATTTGTCGCAAAGGTAGTCAATAAAATTACATCAAACAAGTATTCTTCGACGACTTCCTGTGATTTTTTCGACGACTTTCTCATCAATGCAACGAGGCTCCCCAAATGAGGAGCCTCGCGCGTACATTATATTATATATAAGAGTTACATGTATCCTAACCATCTTAGGATATCGTTCAGATTGGCTATTACCATGAGCAGAATCAGCAGTCCAAAACCTACGTACTCTGCCTTGATGAGGAAGTCCTCGCTGGGTTTACGGCGCGTTACCATCTCATAAATCAGGAACAGCACATGTCCACCGTCCAGGGCAGGAATAGGCAGAATATTCATAAAGGCAAGAATGATGGAGAGGAATGCCGTCATCTCCCAGAACCGATGCCAGTCCCAAGCAGCGGGGAACAAGCTACCAATGGCTCCGAATCCACCCAACGACTTAAAGCCCTTGGACGTAAATACATATTTCAGGTCACCCACATAGGATGCCAGCGTATGAGCTCCATGGGCTATGCCAGCAGGGAAACTGGTAAAGAAGTTATAGTTGATGTGACGTTCTTTGTAGTCACGGAACGGATTTTGGAAGAACAGGTTCATGCCCAGACGCTCTTTCTCCATCTGTATCAGCTGGAAGGCCAACGTGTCTGTTGCCTCTGCTCCCTCATGTTGTACCACCACTTTCACAGTGGGCAGTGGGGCTTCTCGCTGACCGATATTAGAATGATAGACATCTTCTACTATACCTATTTGTTCTGTTATCTCATTCCAAGAGTCAACAGCCACACCATTAACAGCTAACACCTTGTCACCTTTGCGTATGCCAGCCTTGTCAGGATTAGAGCCAGGTATGACACTGTCAACACGCGAAGGCATGAAAGGCATGGCAAAAGCTGGTGTCTCACTGATCATGTCAAGCAGGTCAAGATTACCAGGAGTCTTAATGGTCACCTCCTTGCCATTACGCAGCACCTTCACCTCCTCGGCATTGGCCAACGAACGTAAAGCATCGCTTAAGGCTGAGCCCCACTCTACTGACTTGATACTGTCACCATCGGCTGTCAACAGGATGTCGTGGTCTTGGAATCCCAGCGCCTTGGCTTCCTTGTTGAACTTCATTCCCAGCGTAGCATTCTTGGAGGGGATATAGGTGTCACCCCAGTAGAACAGCACCATGCTATAGATGAAGAGTGCCAACAGGAAGTTGACAAGCACACCACCAATCATAATCAGCAGACGTTGCCATGCTGGCTTCGACCGGAACTCCCAGGGTTGCATGGGCTGTGCCATCTGCTCTTTGTCAAAACTCTCGTCTATCATACCGGCTATCTTACAATAGCCTCCCAAGGGCAGCCATCCCACGCCATAGGTGGTGTCACTATTCTTTGGTTTGAACTTAAACAGACTTCCGTTCCACTTCCATATACTGGGGTCAAAGAACAGGTAGAACTTCTCCACACGTACTCCGAAGAGTTTAGAGAAAAAGAAGTGGCCTCCCTCGTGCAACAGCACAAGGATTGAGATGGCCAACATGAATTGTAATACTCTAATTAAAAAAACTTCCATTTCTATTTTAATAATTCTGCAGCTATGCGACGTGCTTCGTCATCTGTAGCTACATAGGTTTCATATGTTGGTTCTTTAATAAATGTCGCACGTTCCATGGTTTGCTCTATTACCTCACCCATACGCAGGAACGAGCAGCGGTCCTCTAAGAAGGCACGGTTCACAACCTCGTTAGCTGCATTGACAATACAAGGCATGTTGCCACCACGGCGTATGGCCTCGAAGGCTAATGCCAGACAGTGGAACTTCCTGAGGTCAGGCTCAAAGAACTCCAGAGGCTGACGGAACAGGTCCAGCCGCTCACTGCTCAATGACAATCGCTTGGGGAACGAGAAGGCATATTGTATGGGCATACGCATATCGGGCACGCCCAACTGTGCCTTCACGGCACCATCATGAAACTGCACAGCAGAATGTACAATGCTCTGCGGATGCACCAAGACCTGTATCTGAGAAGCATCAACACCAAAGAGCCACTTAGCCTCAATGACCTCAAAGCCTTTGTTCATCATCGTTGCAGAGTCAATGGTAATCTTTGCACCCATGTCCCACGTCGGGTGACGTAGTGCGTCAGCCTTAGTCACATGAGCTATCTCCTCCATCGACATCTTACGGAAGGGGCCTCCTGATGCTGTCAATAGAATCTTCTCTATGGGGTTGTCGTCCTCACCTACCAGACTCTGGAAAATGGCTGAGTGCTCACTGTCAACAGGCAGGATGGGCACTCTGTACTGACGTGACAGCTGGCAAATCAGCTCACCTGCCACTACCAGTGTTTCCTTGTTAGCCAGGGCAATGGCTTTACGAGCACGTATGGCAGCGATGGTAGGTGACAGTCCTGCAAAACCTACCATTGCCGTCAAGACCATATCTATGGGGTCGGATGCTACAATCTCGTCCAGCGCACGCGCACCGGCATATACCTTCACGTCTGGCATGTCGTCGAGCAACTGTCTCAGACGGTCGTAATGCGCATCGTTAGCTATCACCACAGCTGCCGGATGGAACCGATGTGCCTGCTCTGCCAACTGTTCCACACGGTTATTGGCCGTCAGGGCATAAACTTCATACAGGTCACTGTGTTCTTCTATCACCTGCAAAGCCTGAGTGCCTATGGAGCCTGTGGAACCTAATATGCAAATCTGTTTCTTCTTCATAATTCTAATAATCCTTCTGGTATGTGCATGATGATTGTCTTCTTTGCCATGTCAATAGCCTCAACCAGCTCGTCATGGGCAGGTACCAGCAATCCATTCTCCAACTCAAACAACACATTAGCAGTCGTATCGTCGATGGATGCTATGCGTCCTACTACGGTATTGCTGGTGGCTTCAACCAGATCGAAGCCTACCAGACTGGCCAGTGAGGGAGCTTCTTCCTCATCAGTTGGAGTCAGTGCCCTTGGAAACCACACCTTTGAGTGTGTCAGTTCCGAGGCACGTTCCTGGGTGTCAATGCCCACAAACTTGACCAGTGCCAGCGAGTCACTACGGAAACGGTATTCCTCCATAAAGAAAGGAACAAGAATACCATCAACCTCCAGTACCAAATAGTCGGCATCAGCACGGTCGAACACGTCGTCAGTAAACTGGAACGTCACCTCGCCATGCACACCATGAGCCTTGCCTATGCGCCCTATCTCGTAACAGTCGGTTGCTCTGATCATACACGTTCTATCTTTGCACCAAGAGCACGCAAGCGATCCTCTATATGCTCATACCCTCGGTCTATCTGTTCTATATTGTCTATCCTACTACTGCCTTTAGCACTCATAGCTGCTATGAGCAAGGCAATACCTGCGCGAATGTCGGGACTCGACATACGCTGGGCACGTAGCGTCAACTTACGGTCATGTCCCACGACGACAGCACGATGTGGGTCGCACAGAATAATCTGAGCACCCATGTCTATGAGCTTATCGACGAAGAACAAACGACTCTCAAACATCTTCTGGTGTATCAGCACAGAGCCACGTGCCTGGGTGGCCACTACGATGAGGACGGACAACAGGTCGGGCGTCAGGCCTGGCCATGGAGCATCGGCCAACGTCATAATGGTACCGTCGATGAATGAATCGACCACGTAATGTTTCTGCCTTGGGATAACCAGGTCATCACCTTCTACGTCAATCTTCACTCCCAGTCGTCGGAAAGCATCTGGTATGATGCCTAAATGCTCCAATGCTACATCCTTGATACGGATACCGTCACCCACCATGGCTGCCATTCCAATGAAGGAGCCTACCTCAATCATGTCGGGCAGAATGTTATGACTGGTGCCATGCAGTTGGGTTACACCATGAATGGTCAGCAGGTTAGAACCTATACCTTCTATATTGGCGCCCATGGCATTGAGCATTCTGCACAACTGCTGCACGTACGGCTCGCAAGCTGCATTATATATAGTGGTGGTGCCTGCCGCAAACACAGCTGCCATCACGATATTGGCAGTACCTGTCACACTGGCTTCGTCCAACAGCATGTACGTACCCTTCAGACGTTTGGCCTTAATCTCATAAACATTACGGTCGGCTACATGATTGAACTTAGCACCCAAGTGCTTGAAACCCAAGAAGTGGGTGTCCAGTCGTCGACGACCTATCTTGTCACCTCCCGGTTTGGTGATAACAGCCTTACCCATACGGGCCAGCAGTGGACCAATCATGAGTACTGACCCTCTGAGGGCTGCACACTTCTGAACAAACTCGTCACTCTCTAAGAAGTTCAGGTCAAGGTCATCTGCCTGAAACTCCATGCTCCTGCCCTTGGGTGAGACTGGCAGAGGGTTTATCTTCACACCTATCTCCTTCAACAACTCTATTAAGTTATTGACGTCACGGATATCAGGAATGTTGGTGATGGTGACTGGCTCACTCGTCAGAAGCGTAGCACAAATAACTTGCAACGCCTCATTCTTCGCACCCTGAGGAGTAATGGTTCCCTTCAGCGGATGACCGCCTTCTATGATAAATGCTGACACGTCCTTACCGTTTTGACTTCTTGTTTTTCACGCCTTCTTTCTTCTCTTCTTTCCTTACCTCAAAATGGAAATTATTGAGGTCTAACTGTATGACACCGTCAGTAAAGCGCGCCAGGTCGTCTGCCACACGTTCATTGTCCATTGAGCCGTGACCCCACGTTACCAGGTCTTGCTTCATCTGATTTGCTGTAAGGCGTACCAGTTCATCACGTTCCTCGCCTTCTGGCATGGTCTTCAGACGCTCGAAGAGTGCCGAAACCAACTGCCCGTAGTGTCGGGGGTAGTTGTTCTGATTGTCATTGGGCAGCTTCATTGGCTGCGGCTTAGACAAAATCTTATCTGCGTCGGCCACATCGTAAGGCCAGTCAATGTCGAGTTCACGACGGCTCATCAGGTAGAGATGATCCCACAGGGTACGCTGGTAGTCACCATCTTCGCGTACCTGAGGATTTTTGTTCTCCATCTGGAAGATAATGGTCTCAGCAGCTCGCTGACGCTCTTCCTTCGTAGGAAGGGCTATGGCGTAGTCAACCATCTTCTGTATCTCACGACCATACTCCGACAATATCAGCTTCTCACGCTGCGTGTTATAGTCTAATCCTTTTATGTTCATATCAGTTTCTTGGGTTCTTTTGCAACAAAATCCTTTAGGTAGAAAGGTTCAAAATAGGCAACATCCTCAAACTTCTCATTGAGGAAACGGCGCTCTGCCAATGGCTGCATCCACTTGGCAAGAGGTTCCACGCCTTCTATCAGACGGGCATTGGGGTGATTAATCACTTCCATGCACTTCGCAGCACCATTACCAAAGAAATAAACCGGACCTTTGTCGAGCCATTCCTTGTAGGTGTCTGACGTCACCACATCGGCTTGCACCTCACGAACGGGCCGTAAGGCACGATCATAAATCGCGGCATAAACCTCCATACGACGTGCATCGAGCATCGGACAGAGCAGACTACCCTCCTCTACCTTCTCGCCAAGCAGCGTAGGAACACAAAGCAGCTCCAATGTTGGTACACTAATCAGTTTCAGGTCACGTCCGTAGCAAACACCTTTTGCCATCGACACCCCTATCCGAAGACCGGTATATGAACCGGGACCGCAGCTCACTGCCACGGCATCGAAAGGAATAGCATGGTTATCAGTGAACGACAATGCCTCATCGACCATCGTTCCCAGCTTCTCAGCATGACTCATGCCACCACGCTCTGTCTGCTCAAAAATACATTGACCATTCTCTGAAACAGCCACTGAGCACACGTTAGTGCTCGTTTCTATATGCAGTATGCAAGCCATTGTTCTCTATTGTCCTATACATATTTAAAGTGCAAAGGTACTGCAAACCGAGAGAAATGCAAAATAAATTAGGATTTATTTTCATTTCCGAGGTACAACATACCTACGAGGCAAGGCATCAAAAGTACTTCCGTTCAGAAACAAAAATAAAAAATATTTATTTTCATTTTGTATTTCTCTCACTTATTCGTACCTTTGCACTCTTAATATAAACAGCAAGAAAAAAAGATGATACAATCAATGACCGGATACGGCAAGGCTGTCGTAGCATACAAGGACAAGAAAATCAACGTAGAAGTTAAATCGCTGAACTCCAAGCAGCTGGACCTGCAGACACGTATTGCACCTCTCTATCGTGAGAAAGAGATGGAGGTGCGCCAGATGACCAGTGAGGTACTGATACGAGGCAAGGTCGATTTGAGCATATGGATAGAGAAAGATACCCTGGTCAATGCCACACCAGTGAATGGAGCACTCATGGAGAACTACTACCATCAACTGAAGGACATTGCACACCGGATGGGCATTCCAGAGCCACAGGACTGGCTATACACACTGACACGCATGCCTGACGTACTGACAAAGACCGACTGCGAGGTATTAGAGGACGAGGAATGGGTTGTGGTACGCCAAGGTCTTAACGAAGCACTGCAGTCGCTCGTTGCTTTCCGCCAGCAGGAGGGTGCTGCCCTCGAACGTAAGTTCAACGAAAAAATAGACAATATTGAACGGCTGCTGCATGACATTGAGCCATGGGAGAAGCAACGTGTGGAGAAGATACGCGGACGAATCATCGACGGACTGAAACAGATTCCTGAAGCAGACTACGACAAGAACAGACTGGAACAGGAGCTCATCTACTATATTGAGAAGCTGGACATCAGCGAAGAGAAGCAGCGTCTGACTAACCATTTGCGTTATTTCCGCGAGACCATGGCAGAGCCTCTGGGCGGTCAAGGCAAGAAACTGGGTTTCATTGCTCAGGAAATGGGACGCGAGATCAATACCACCGGTTCGAAGAGCAATCAGGCCGAGATGCAGAATATCGTAGTGAAGATGAAGGACGAGCTGGAGCAGATCAAGGAACAGGTGCTGAATGCACTGTAGCAACAGCCTTCCCCCGTCCCTTCCCAAGACACGATGAGTAATAAACAAAATCAAAGAAAAGATGGAAGAACTAACCAATAACACGCAGGCTACCCAAGTAGAAAATAGTACCCGTGAAAGTACCTCTCCCCTCCTTGGGAGGAAGCGAGGAAAACTGATTATATTTTCTGCCCCCAGTGGCAGTGGAAAGTCAACCATCGTGCAGTGGCTGATGAAGAATCATCCGGAACTCAATCTTTATTTTTCCATTTCATGTACTTCTCGTTCACCAAGAGGAACAGAGCAAAATGGGGTGGAATACTTTTTCATTTCACCAGAAGAATTCAGGGAACGAATAAATAACGAAGAATTCTTAGAATATGAAGAGGTATATGAGAACCGATTTTATGGAACACTCAAGTCTCAAGTAGAAAAACAGCTGGATGCTGGTCAGAATGTTGTTTTTGACGTTGACGTAAAAGGCGGTGTGAACATCAAGAACTTCTATGGAAATCAAGCATTAAGTATCTTTATCCAACCTCCTTCAATCGAAGAGTTACGTAAACGCCTTATCAATAGAGCTACTGACTCTTCTGATGCTATTGAGACGAGATTGGCCAAAGCAGAATATGAAATGACTTTCGCAAAGTTATTTGACAATGTTATCATTAATGACGATTTGCAAACAGCAGAACAGGAAACATTTGCACTTTTAGAGACGTTTATCAATTCCAAATGCTAAGATAGTATGCCAACAGCCAACAGCCAACAGCTAACAGCCACGAGGGTTACCATCGGCATCTTTGGTGGGTCGTTCAACCCCATCCATGTAGGGCATGTCGCACTGGCAAAAGCACTGCGCACATACTACCAGCTGGATGAGGTATGGCTCATGGTGTCGCCACAAAATCCACTCAAGCAACAGGCTGACCTGGCTGACGACACTGCGAGGTTCGAAATGGCATGTCTGGCACTAAAAGACGTCGAGGGCATCAAAGCCTCCGACTATGAGTTCCACTTACCCAAACCGTCATATACGTGGCACACCCTGCAACAACTGAGCCAAGACTATCCTGACAAGACCTTCACTTTATTAATAGGTGGTGACAACTGGGCTCACTTCGAACGCTGGTACCACTGGAAGGACATACTAAGAAACTACGACGTTAGAGTTTATCCAAGGAGAAACTCTCCCGGCCACCACAAAGGGGAGGAGGACTTCCCCCTTATCGACATATCAAGCACCGACATTCGCCATCGTATCAGTCAGGGACTGCCCATCGATGGTCTGGTGACTGACGCTGTTGCACAATACATCAAGCATCATCATCTGTATGGAATTTAGTAAGATAGCAAAAGTGTTAGCGTGGCCGCTACGCCCCATACAGGAGAACTTCGTATTCTTCATTTTCATGTTTGCATTGGGATACCTGTGCACACAACTGGAGATTACCCTCCACCTGGCAGGGGCTAAGCCGTATGAGTTGTCTGCACCGGAGCTGTTCTTCGACCTTTACGTTCTCTGCTTCCTACTCATGTGGATTCCAGAGAAAGCACGGCGCTGGATTCGTTGGGTCATCGCTATCTTACTCTATGCCATTGCCTTGATTGACATGTTCTGCTATGTTCGTTTCGAATCGACTCTTACACCCACCATGCTGATGTTGGCAGAAGAGACTGACGGCAGGGAGACAACAGAGTTCTTCCATTCATACGTAGGATGGGATCTACTGACCACAAAGGTGGGATGGGTGCTGCTGGTATTTGTGATACATATAGGATGTTCCTTGTTAGCTTACAAGATTAAAAAGAACTATAAAAACTATAATCACTATAATCACTATAATTACTATAATTACTATACGCTATTAGGCCCTATAGCCCTGGCAGCACTGATATGGAGCTTTACAGAGGTGCGACAGAACAAAGTGTCGATGGCACGCCTATTCAGTTACGACACCATAGGTGATGTCG
>Ga0247608_10003522_pt1 | contig 18214 bp, 11 predicted proteins | sample 176DNAGHGlowgp2_FD_193490 | JGI IMG/M metagenome (GOLD analysis project Ga0247608, IMG submission 193490) | Sheep rumen microbial communities from Palmerston North, Manawatu-Wanganui, New Zealand - 1766 DNA GHGlow gp2 | ecosystem: Host-associated > Mammals > Digestive system > Stomach > Rumen ... | reverse complement strand
GGCGAGTGGAAGTGGGCGCATTACTGGAGCGGTGGCGATGGGATTTCCTATGGAGATTACTATAATCAGATCACAAATACGGCCTTTGACGATGAAGGAAATATCTATGTGTACGGAACTATGGGCGGGGATGCGGTCTTTGACGGACTGACTTTACAATATACCACCCATCCACAGGTGTTAAGCAAAAAAGATCGAACAATATTATTGGCCAAGTTTGACACTTTGGGCAACATGTTATGGCACAAAGAGATGAAAAGTGATAACGGAGCAGCCTCTCCTCGTTGGATGGAGGTCAGAAACAACAAAGTGTTTGTCGCTGCTGATTGCGGCTTTTATGGTTATCAGTCAGATTCATGGCTTTACTATTGGGATACCCTGATAACAAGGATGCAAATCAATTCGTTGCCGCAAGAACAGCAAAAGCCACCTTATAAGGCGTTCAGCCGTTGGACATGCCTTGCACAGTTTGACTTGGATGGCAATCTGTTAGAGGATCATTTTGTACAGACATACTCCAGAGAATCCTTTTTCAACGGCAGCAATTGGCTTCGGTATGATTATACGTTATGCCAAACGGCGGGGGCGGCACCCACACCTGTACATGTTGACAACAATGGCAATTATTATATTTATACACCAATACAATACAAAGGAACAGAAAACGAACCTTTCACCATTATCGTGGACGGAGACTCTAATAAAACATATAATTTGTACCTGCCTGGGAATACCGATTCTGAAAATTCACAGTCCCTCATCAATAATGCGATGTTGTATAAATTTTCCTCATCGGGAGAATTGCTGTTCGCCAAATTATTGATTGACCATACCGATGGAATTGCGCCAACCTACAGCACGGGCGATAGCATAAATCGCTATTATTATACATATTTTAAAGGTTTGTCTTTTGACGAGGATGATAACATGTATTTAACCGGTTATGTCACATTAGCCAACTGCCTTAATGGACACGGAGGGGAACTGAATAATTATCCAGTACATATTTGGTGGGACATCAGTCATTGCTCCACAATACAAGATATCACATCAGCGAATTATTGTAACTTCGTCATCAAATATGACACAAATGGAGAAATCCTATGGAACAGCCAAATTTTCACAAGAGGCAATACAGACACTGAAGCATCTGCTTATTGGAACCGTTGCACGTTATGTGATAATTCTCTATATATTACAGGAACTGGTTTTTATAAACCAACTGGAAATGCTCTAATTTATTTTGATTCTGAAGACAATTATCTTCAAAGATTTCAAAATGCGTTATCAAATATCGGCTTTTTTGTCAGATACGACAAACTAACTGGACAATATTTAAATCACGGTATTATTCCAGCCGAACAAGCAGTATCTGGATATCTTCCCGCCATCATTAACAATCGTATCTTTTCGTTTTCAAATGTTAATTATAACTACAGAATAATATCCCAATGGCGAACAGATGGTGTTTATATCGGGTCTGACACAATATCATCGCCAATGCCACTCGCAGACGGTTCGTTGATTGCCAATGAAGGTGGCAACTTGTTGGTTAATTTCAGAGCAAACGCCCCTGTCTGTTTTGACAATAATGTATCCGTTAACTGTCCTTCTTCACAATCCAGCGCCGTTTTCGCCCTCTATCACGATTCCGAGTTCACTGAACCATACGTAGGGCTTCCTTCTTACTCCAAACAAGAACATACTCTTCAAATTTGGCCCAACCCTGTTTACAGTGTTCTAAATATTAAAGCACCAAACAGTCTCATCGGTGAAGTTCATATCACAGATATGAATGGAAAGATTCTTTTACAAAAAATTATAGGAGAGGAACAGACCGCTATCAATGTTTCTGGACTCCCTTCTGGAATGTATTTTGTCAAAACGATGCATGATGGGGAAATATCAGTTGAAAAGTTCATTAAATCATCAAATTATCAATCAAAAAATTAACGACATGAAAAAGATTCTATTCTTTCTATTGTCATTTTTCTTATGCGGCACGTCGTTGTTGCGGGCGCAATGTGATTTGTACATTACCACCAACTTTGACTCCGAATGCCTGCTGACGGAGTACATTAAGGAAAGGCCCTCCCTTTGGGAGCAGGATTTTGGCAACTGCCTGTTGGCCTGCAAAGGGAATACCGTGCAGTACACCGCAGTCTGCTCTAACAATGTAATCCAGTATTCGTGGACTATTTCTGGCGCGGCTTCCTATTACTTTACGAATCAGAATAAAACGGCGGTTGTCACATGGGACAATGGGACTGTCGGTAACATATCGGTGAATGTGGTCACATCCGACTCGAACTCTTGTACAGAAGAGGTTTGTGTGTTGTTGATGGAATCACCGACAATAGGCTCCAACACCGTGCCAAATTATTACAATCAAAATGGACAAAAAGTGATAGAGGTATGTCGCGGTCAGACTATTGAGCTGATGGACATGAGCACAACAGGACTGACCCCCATTGTTGGTTATCAATGGATAACTCCATTTGGGGATGCTTCTACTCCTAACCATACTATTGTCGCCTCCCAAACAGGAGATTTCATAATTAAACATTTTGTACAAAACGAATGTGGCTGTGAAGGCTATGAGGAAATTATTCTTCGGGTCGTGGAAGAATTGAAACTTGAACTTTCTTGTTACGGTACAGTATGTGCGGGTTCAAATGAGACATATACACTATTAAACCCCTACTGTTCTCAATATATGTGGAGTGTGGAGGGAGGCACTTACACTACCGATCCCTCCAATCCGGCCACGATAGATGTACAATGGGGAAATCCGTCTTCTGGCTATGGAGTCATTTCAATTGATGCTGCTTTTTGTGATGCTCCTTGTAAGGCCATGGCATCCATTAAAATACCCGTCATCACAGATAGCGCGGAAATATCCGGCCCTGATGTGGTTTGTGTAGGGGATTATCAGCTTTTCGAGTTACCTATATGGGGATCCACTTATTATTTGTGGAACATAAGCCCATCTGTTGGAGACAGTGATATGGTTAACACCGAAGAAATCAACCAAGTTCTGCTCAGGTTCCAACAGCCTGGCATCTATAATTTGTCCGCCCGATATGGCTGTGATTTCATCCTCTGCGGTCCCGACAGCACCGAAAAGACTATCATTGTCAAGGATACCATGAGTATCAATTCAGGCGACAACACCCTTTGCAAGGGGGCTACAGGACATTATACGACATGGCACGGCAACAGTGTGACATGGCGGGTCTTTGATCAGAGCAATGCGCAGATATACTATACCAATGGGGTTACCTTGAACTACACGTTTGTCAATTCAGGAAGATATAGAATAGTGGCATCTAATAGCAATTATTGTGATGATGCTGAATATTTGGTTACTGTTCTTGACAATCCGCCGGCATTGACGGTTACTAACGGTCCACATTCAGCATGTCCTAATAGTTCCATTCTGTTAAACGCCACTCCAACACATCCAAATTACTATTTGGAATGGGTACAACTTTGTGCTCCATATAATACTGAAAACGGGGATGAAGTGACCATAGATTATGGGAATACAGTATGTGATGTGGCAGTTTACCAAATTGATGGTGAAAACAATTGCCGTTCTGACGCATACATCCACGAGGTGGACATTTCCCAATTGTTACCACATGGCTTACCAGCTGTCACAGTTGCTTGTGCTGGCTCTACAGTCCAATTTTCCGTACCCAATCAATCTAATGTCACCTATGAATGGACTATAAGTCCTGCCAATGCCGCTTCCGTTATTGGAGACCATTTTCAGCCTTCCGTCAGTATCCTTACCAATCACTTGAACAACCCAATTCAATATATAAATGTGACACTGTATAGGACTATTTGTGGTTCGTCTATTGACGATGTGACTGTACAAATACAAATAGAAGATGTGACCCCTCCAATACTAAACTATCAAAATGAGGTGTGCCAAGACGAACTTGTAACATTTAGCGCAACAGGCGGCACATCTGTAAGCAGCCACTACACATGGCAGTTCTCAGATACCACCTTGCTGTTCCATGGGGCAAGTTTTAACAGGACTTTTCACACTACAGGCAACGTTTCTTTTACACTAACCTATCAGCCAAATCCGAATTGTGATGCGGTTATGCTAACAGGGAGCGTGTATGTTAGAGAACTCCCTGTCGCCGATATAACACGTAGTGGAGATGTTTTAAGTGTTCCGATACAACAAAATGTATCATACTCATGGACGCATAACGGTACAACTGTGGGCGGAAATTTCCCATTTTATTCTGAAACTCCACTCAATGGGACATATTGTTGTACTGTAATGTACAACAATCAACCACAATGTAGTGAGACAACATGTTATTCGACCGCACCTCCGTTGGTAGATACATGTTTGCCTGTCGATTTTGGCTACAGTCAAACATGTAATGAATTTACCGTTTGGGCAACTAATCCAACAAATGTGCAGTTTTCATGGGGACTTTCCACGTATGCAAGGGGTTCACATATCACCCCTACATCTGTAAATACCGCCGAGGCCCACTTTTATATACCTGGAACACATAACATTATTGTTTTTACTGAAATCAATGGTCAGTGCTATCAAACCCGTCATTCAGTTACGATAGACTGTGTGCCGAAATTTGAGCTGTCCTATGATTGCAATGGAAATATTGTTGTAACCGACAAATCTTTATACAGGAATGGTTATGCAATTCCTGATAGAACATTCACCACTACTATTGCTGGAGTAAATTACTCCGTCACATTGGTGTATCCCTATATGTCCGGTCAAATAGACATTAATAATCCAACCAATACTACTTATACCGTTACTATGACCATGGATGGCAGTGACTGCACTTGTTCCGAATCAATCACTTTGGAGCCAAATCCGATTATTACCAGCCTTGATTTTCAAGATAAAATGTGCACAAATACTCCTTTTTTGTTTACAGCAACAACTGTGGGTAATAATCTCCAATATCATTGGTCATTTGGAGATGGTTCATATAATTACGGCGATAGTATTTACCATAGTTATGATTTTCAACAAGGAAATACAGCTACCGTAGAGCTTACCGTTACGAATTCATTGGGATGTTTTGCGATTTCAGATACTATAATAACAGTTGCACTGAACAATTTATTGGGTTATTTAAATCCAGTTGGCCCATCTGTTTGTCCTGGAAGCATATTGTCTATTCAATATTCACCACACTTAAGTGACAACACATATGTATGGACACATGATAATTCAAGTACTCCTTCTACAAGCAATAATCAATATCCAACCACAGAGACAGGGGACTATAAAGTTTCCGTAACAAATAGTTTGTATGGATGCAAACTTGAGCGTATGCTCAATGTTGGATTCCTCAATGCCCCGACAGCCCGCATCACAGGCAACACCACATACTGCTTAGGAGAGGAAGTGAAGTTGAACGGCAACACAGGTATTGCTAACCAGTATTCCTGGACAATCATAGACCCTAACAACAATTTGCTTAACGTCCCCAATTCCGCTAACATCACGTTCACGCTTACGGTAGCAGGTGTCTATAACGTCACACTCTTTGTTACCAGCCCAGACGGCTGCTCAAAATCGGCCACTTGCACTGTCACCGTACACCCACAACCAGCCGCACCACCTATTTCGTTCTACGGCAACCAGTGTGTCCACACACCGCCTGTAGAGGTTTATTCTACAACAAATCAGGAACTATTTTGGAACAATGGTTTCCATGGCATCTATGCAAACTACTATGTGCCAGGATACTTGACGGCACATTATTTCGACCAAACCACAGGCTGCCCGTCAGCCAAATCCACCCTCTTCATCCCGCCCGCACCCAACTACGATGCACTGCTTACCGGATGCTACGAAAAATGTCCCGAGGAACTTCCTACCTATTTGTACGTTTACAACTTCTATCCTTATAATGCCGCGAATTTCCATTGGTATTGGTACGAGAACAATTATTCGACCGCAAATGGCACAACTCTTTATGCCAACCTGCCAATCAACAACTTCGGGTATTACTTTATGAAAACCCAATACGGCAATGGCTGTGTCGCCCAGTCCCCAACTTTGAACATTTCGAAAAAAGCAGTATGCCCGTGCAATGATATAACGGTCAGTGTAGAGAAAAAGTGTGAAATGAAAAACTGCCATCTTATGTTCGGGATGACGGTCACTATTCACAACAGTGGCACACAAACGGCCTATTTTAATCAGCTAACGACCAATGCCAACAGCCATATTCTATCTGTAAACTCTCTACCCGTCATTGTTCCTGCAAATTCCTCTCAAGCGATATATGTTGAACTCGATTTTTTAGATTTTGCAAACCCGTATATAGAATTTACCCTGTATGATCCTGAAAATGATTGTGAGTATTCATTTTTTGAATACTTTAACTGGGAGGAATGTATTGAAAATGAATGTGAAATGGAACTCAATAAGATTGTCTTTTTGGAAGAAATAAGTTCTCCTCATCAGACATCATATTTTCATTTTAACATAGCCCTATATGGTGGTGCCGTCAGTGTTATTTCCGCATGGAGTACACCATCTCAAGTCATACACTATTCTTATGATCCCTATATGAATTATTTGGAAGGTGTTCTTATGCTCAATTACGGCCAAATAACCCAAATGGCTTTAGCTGGTGAGAAAATTTGTCTCCACGCTATAGTGTGTATAGAAGATTCATATCTCTGCTATTTAACCATTTGTTTTAAGGCTGAAGAAATACTGGCGTTAATCCCGGAGGAGTACCGCCAATTACCTGATTCCACCACGGCAGACAACGATTCCACCAGAAGTCTCCAGTCCAGCTCGTTTATCCCGCAGGCAGGCAAGCCCTATCTTGCACCCAACCCCGCCCGTGACGAGGTGACAGTGATGGGCATCGCACCCGAGGAGGTGGCCGAAATCACTGTCCTCACCATGCAGGGCGGACAGGTCGCCGACTACCGTAACGACTACCGCTTCAACGTCAGCCGCTTAGCCAAGGCATCCTACATCGTCCGTGTCATCACCACCGACAGGCAGGTGCATTACCTGAAGTTGGTGAAACAGTAGAAAATTTTCGAAGCGTATAACATTCAAAGAGGGTGCGTGACTTTTGACACACCCTCTTTGCCGATTTGATTATAACATTCCCATGGAAACAAAATTTTGGTATTTTTGCAAATCAAATTTTTCATAAAACACCTCGGTTTTTTCGAGGCCAAACATGACAAGAATGCAGAACAATGACTGACACCATTTTATCATCAGACATCAAACAACTAATAGCCGAATGCGGCAATGAGGCAATGTAGAAAATCCTTGACAGCCATCTCCCTGAAAAGCTGTCAGAATTGGCGAAAGCACTGGCAAGATATTATCAGTGCTGCTATTGTGGCATCGGAACGATTGATGGTGACTATGCCGAAGACCGTGCCTGCTGGCCTCAAGGACTGCCCTTAAAGATGAAGAGAGGCAAACGAAAAGAGGGTCAAAGTGGATACCTGTTGTTCAAAGCCCTTGAGGATAAAGAAAAACGGCTAATTGTGACTTATGGGGAAGATGAAATTGAAAAAGCAGTTAACTCCAAAGCCTATCGTGATAAGTGCGGTGATGATTTCAAGTTTTGTTCCATTATCATTTTTAGAGAGAGAGATGAATCGCCACATGGATATATTCAGTTCCTGAGTTCTGAAAAACCAATCGAAGATTCTGCAGATTTCCAATTTGCAGAAGATATTCTTCGATTAGTTTTTACCCTTAAACTATGGTATGCATGGAAAGACGAGCACTCCTTCAGGGATGACTTTGATTTCATCAACAGTATTTCCCAACAGACGGATAATGTGGACTTACTTCTTGAAAAAATCATGAAGTATTTGTCCGAAACGTTCAATGCAGGAATAATTTCATACCGAATACCGCTACTGGTCGGTTTCGACAGAAAGCCTGTTTTTTTTCTTCGGAAGTGGTATATCAAAGAGAATGTTCCAAATAAAGAAAAGATTTGGGAAGAACACTTTGTTAAAAGATTGATAATCAAACAGAATGAGATGGGAGGGGAAGAAGAAATGATTTGTAAAAATCATGAATTTCCTATCATTGCTTGCATGCCCAAAGATGTCATCAGTACAGAAGGACATCAATTATTCAAAGAACTGGTAGTCAATATTCCCATTATTCGTGACCATGCTGAAAAAAAAGAATGCATCAACAAACCAAAATTAAGGACTTTATGTGAAGGCGGCAACGGATGTACATCGCGCTTTGAGAAATACTTTGGAATATTCAAACTCCGTATTATAAAGAGTGAAGATGACCCGGAGAATGAAATACCAGATGAAACGAAAACAAGGCTTGCTGTTTTGGCAAAGCATATCTCCACGTTGCTCAATTCTATTGTTGACAAACAGGAGAATGAATCACTAAAAAAATTCCAAGATAGACTGAGAAACACTTCGTTCAGACAAATAGGAGAATTCGACAAGCAGTGTGCAGAAATCTTGTGCCAATCAACTGGCGCAATGGCTTGCGCAGTGTATAAAAATAGTAGTCAGAATGGCATAGTAAAGAAAGCGGTATTTCCTGAAGGACTTACCTCGTTTGATATAGGAGGAAATAAAACACTTAAGTTCCAGAAAGAATTGGACTCAACTATTAGTGGAATAAACGAACTTTTTCCAATAGGCAAAGTGATTTTGGGAAAAAATTCATCGAGTTATGTGGTTCGAGCCACAAACCACATGAGCAGTTCATTTCTTATGGTTCCCATCACAAAGAAGGACAGTACGGAATTCGGGAGCATATTGCTGTTAGGAAAACGCCAGAATGGAAGCGAAAAACTTGTATCAAAAACCTACTGGGAGCAAGACAGGAAACATATCGAGTTCATGGTGGATATAATCGGACGGATTGAAGAGTCGGATTCGGAGAGATTGACATTTCTACAGCAGTTGTCGCATGAGCTTCGTTCTCCAATCACACAAATGGTGAACGGAAACGAGTTTCTGATTGATACATACAAGCGGAACAGAAATGAGGTATACAGGGGCAAGCCAATTACTGGCTATACGATAGGTTCTCTTGAAGACAATGTGCGGCAAGCGATGATGTTCAAGCAGATAATTGGTGATGTCCAGTATATCTATTCACTAAGTAAAGGTGAAGTGTCGTACAATCCCGAAGATGTAGATATTAAAGAATGCATTCTTGACTGTGTCAGGTTGTTTGAAAGAGCCCCCGACTCTATATTGGAGGACCCTAAACAGCTTACCTATGACACTCAATTGAGACAACTCCCCGAGAAAATCTTTGTGGATAGAGAAAGAATCAAACAGGTCTTTATCAATCTGTTGAAGAATGCAGTACAATATGCCGATGACCATAGTGTGATTACAATCAGATACAACTATAATGGAGTTAGAATGAGTCACGAAATTGATTTTATTAACCATGGCATCAGTGTGGACCAGAGCAAAGGTGACAGGTTATTCCAACTGTGGGAGCGAGGAGGAAACGCACAGCGCCTACGTCCAAGTGGTACAGGAATGGGACTGTTTATAGTACGAGAAATCATGAAAGCACATGGAGGAGAATGCTATATTAAGAGTTATTACAATCCAACTATATTCTCAGTGAGTATACCAATAAAGAAAAAGTGAAAGCTGCAATTACCATATTTGAAATATAAAAAACTTATAATACATCATAAAACAATCAAACAATGAGTAAAATACTTTTTTTTGATGATGAGCCATTCTATGTCAATCTGTTGATTGACAACCTTAGATTAAACCATGGATGGATGGCAGATAAAAAGGGAGAGATAAAATTCATCTCAGATTATGCCGAGATGATTGATGAAATAAACTCAATCAATCAGTATGACCTGTTTGTTTTGGACATCATGGTTTCTTCCATAGGAATTGAAGAAAAAAATATTTTCACTACGACAGAGATTCGAAGAATCGAAAGAGACAACAATATGGACATACTGATAGCTGAGAAGATAAGGGCTATTGAAAAATACAAAGAGACACCCATCATTTGTTTGTCAGCAAAAGGAAACAGAGAAATTCCTGGTTCATTAGGAAAACCAATTGATTGTATCACAAAACCAACAATTGCCAAAGATTTATCTGAAAAAATGGCAAAAATGTTAGGGCGCAAATAATAAACTGTATGAAACGTTTTCTGTTGTTTTTTTTATTACTGGCCGGATTGTGTGCGAATGGTAATAATGATCATTGTGTGTTTAATTCCTTCAAGATTCCTCTTCAACAGGAGAGTGACCAAATTGCACAATCCGACAGCTGTCAGACATCACTCCAAGTGAACAATACACAATCATCATCAGATGTTATTTCAACACTCACATTAGTAGTCAACTCTCTTAACAACGCTCTAACTAGCACCAATAATCAGGTGACAGTATGGTCGCTTATTTTATCATTGATAACACTTATAATAGCTATCGCTGGAATAATTGGGCTTGTTAGGCTAAGAAAATATGAAAAAGAGTTTGGGGACATTAAGAAACATCTGGATTATCAGCAAAAGAAAGACGAACTTAGAGATTTGTATATGGAACGCATCAATAATTGGATGCTTGATGTGAACCTTCAATTGGCTGATAGTCTTGCATCAAGTCTAGATTATAATAATGATATATATAAGAATTTTAAGAAAGCATATCAGGGCTATTACCTTACTAAATTGAGTGTCATAAATATTCCCAATGATAATAAACTGTCAGAAGAGAAAGAACAGGCTATTAACGATATACAACGAGCGATAGACCAAATCGTTGCGGTAGGAAGCCCAGATGACCTGAAAGCAATACAAGAAATGGCCGAATTTGAGATGAACAAAGTAAAGAAGAAAATGCTAAAGAAAGCCGCGAAAGAACTCCAAGACAGATTGATAAATCATGTTTAACCTTCTCCTTGGTTGGGTAAGCCACACCGTTTCTTTGACCAATCTCACCTCCTATTTTATGTTGTCATCGGGTTAATAAAGTACGATTTCCCCTTTTCGGTTGAGACGGGCAAAAGTGAGGCATTGTCCAATAGAGCCATAACTGCCAAAATTGTGATGCAAAAAAATGATATTGTTCCAAGTCGAAAAAGTGTAAAATATTGAAATACAAAACCACTGTGTTGGAATAGGATTTCGGCCCCAAAATTCATGTTTTTGCCTTCTGTGCCAAAACATTACTCTATGGCAAAGAACGGTATCCACAGGATAACCATATACATCAACGGCAAGGAGGTAGCTGTTCGTGTTTCTGCCAACAGCTGATTATCCTATTTCTTTCTTCTCTTGGGCGACCGGGCACGCTATCCGCTCAAACTACGCCCTGACGGGCTTGTAACCGCTTCTATCGTTGTCGCGGTATTGCGGTAATGGGGAAACGCATTCGACCAGCATGAATGCGTTTCCCCATTGTTTATCACCTTGTCAACACCGTCCTGCGGACGGTGGACGGCTTGATATTTACAACGTGGACGGCGGCGCGTGCCGCCGTGGTTCTTAATTTTTTATTTACAATTAAAAACTGACCTTTGCCGCCCGCGTGCTGTCGGTATGCTGTTTTTGTGCTGCTTTTATAGTGTAAATAACTGAACATCAACATAATAAGCATGCACCAAAAGTGCCGAAAGTCTGCGAAAATTTCCGTTAATTTATTGTAAATTAGCAAATTTTTCTCAATTTTTTCTAACCATCTGATATTCAATGAAATAATTTTCAAAAAAAATGCTTTTTTATTTGGTGGTTTCCGTAAAAAGTTGTATATTAGCGACATAAAACACCCACGGCGAGCGCGAACGCTTTAATATGTGTTATTTGTTCAGCAATTTGCAAGTGACACGCCGCGACCAGCCCGCCAGCACGGAAGAACCGACCGAGACGGCAGAGGCGCAGGAAGCACCCGCCGAGGAAGCCGCCGCCGCGTTCCTGCAGCCCGAGCCGATAGAAGAACCCGAACCGATAGCGGTTTTTTAGAAAGGAGGCGCGGCTATGATGGACAGAATAACAAAGGCACTCACGGCGGAAAAATACCACCTGCCGAAAGTCGGGCAGTACACGGGCGCACAACTCGCCGAAATGCTGGAGACCAGCAACGCACCCGCCGCCACGGTGGAGGCGTTCAGAAAATACGTAGTTTATGCCACTTTGAACGCCCCGAAAAGAATTGTAATACAGCCGGAAACACCCACCCAGCAAGGCGCAAAGATCCGAAAAACGGAACTTTTGCGCCTTTTTTAGTGCCATATCCCCAAAAAAATTTTTTCCGCCATCCGGCGGAAAAAATTACGGCGGCATTCCTCAATGGCAAAGGTGATAGCCGGAAACTGGGGTTTCCATCTTTTCAGGAGGCATCACCTTTTGTTTCGTCATATCTGTTTTGTATATAAATCGTTTATGGGAAGCCGTTAGTCGAGGAATATGAGGATGATTTGGTGTTTTCGCAACCCGCTTGCAAAATATAAGTCGTACTTTTGCAGCATCAAAAAAAAGAGAAGTATGCAAATAGAGATAATGGATCGGATTGCGTTTAGTGTGGTGAGCAAAACCTGCGTGAAGGAGTTGTTGAAAGTACATCCTGAATGGGATGGACGCACCATCAAGCGCAATGCAAAACCGAGATTTAAGAAGATGCTGCAAGAGACACCCTCCATTGGCTCACACCGCCAGAATTGTATGAAGATGAACCTGACTGGCGGTGCCGTGTGGTTTGCCATTTATGAGGCTGTGGAGGAATTGTATGGCCGTATGACGGATGAACTCTACAGCCAGATGTGTAACGCCACATACGCCATTCCATTGATGGTCAGAAAGTTTCGGAACATGCAATTCTTCAGCCCGGAGTTCCAGGAGAAATACGCAAGAAGGATTGGCAAAGCAAACAGGTTCAAGTCGGAATACAACTGGACTTCCGACTATGGGAAAGGCGCGCCCGATTTCTGCACAATGCGTTTCACCACCTGCGGACTTTGCGCCCTCGCCAAAAGAACCGGGCACATGGACATCCTCCCCATCATGTGCCGCACGGACTACACCGTTGCGAGCATGATTGGCGCCAACCTGCACCGCAACAAGACCTTGGCCACTGGCGACCCCGTCTGCGATTATCTCTACACCCGACCAGGGTCGGAGATTGAAAACCAGTGGCAGGCGGAGCATCCGGAAGGAACGTTCAATTCCAAATGACAATGATATACAATCTCGGAAACAGAGTCGTCAACAACTATCTCGTCAGTTTGGGCGAGGAGGATGGCTATGTGCTAACCCACGGCATAGTACATCATTTTTGTCAAATATTCTAAACTTTTGCCAAAACAGAGGAATCCGCCGTTGTGATGGTCGCCGCCATTATCGAACCCGAACCCATCGACATTTTTTAGAAAAGAGACGCATTTTGGATTTGACAATTGTACTATCTGAGAAAAGCCAAAGTAAAAAAAAGCCCGCCAGCATACGCTAACAGGCTTGTGTGATAAAAGTCTTCTCTATGTTTTATTGTGAAGGTCGGTTCTCTTTGCGGATAAGGGCTAAGACCTTCTCTTGGCAACAGTCATCGTTATAGACGTCCTGTGCGCACCTCTGGATCACACTGGACCGGTTCTGGATCAGATTTGGATCAGTCTGTTCATAACTGTTTCTTCTGTTCCGCTCAATCAGTTTTTGCGTCTATACAGGAGCCAGAAGCAGGTCGTGAGCTATAGGCTGTAGGATACAACAATCCGAAACGCATCTTCTTTGCTTTCACATACACCCCTTTGGCAATGCGCGAAATCAATCCCTCCTTTTCAAATTGCGCCAAGGGTCTTGTCACATACTCCACATCGTATTTGGGGAACGACGACACGAAGAACACATCGCCAAATTTTGCGCGAGTTATTCTGTTTCTAATCTTATATATTACAGCATCTTCCATCCAATATTTTACCTGTTTTTAGTCGGAAACATTGTAAATTTTTCCGACTGCAAAAATACAAAATAAAATTAAACCAATTGCATTTATGTATTATTTCCGGTTTTCGGTGGCATTCCTCTAATTCTGACACATTTGGACCTTGCCGAAGAGCCTTCCGTTTCGCACACGGACCGGTTTACATACAGTCGCTCGACCGCAGTTTCATCGCGATTCAATTTGATTACGGTGGCAAAAATAGACTTTTTTAACCAAGTTTCAGCAGAAACAACAACCCATCGCCTTGAAATTTATTTATCACCTCGAAAAAATAATTCTAATCGGTTTTGTAACATACTAATTCCCAATTATATACACCGCCATTGAAGGGTGATTTGCGAGAGGCGACATATTTTTGATTCGAGGCGACATATTCCAGACAGACGAGATAAATTATGTTGAAACCAGTTGTATTTTTGCTATTGAAACAATAACTAATTAACATCAAAATCAAAGCGTGATGAAAAAAGTATTGACATTGACACTGATCGCGGCTATATTGTTTGGCGCGTGCGATAAAGAGGAAAACCATGCAACGCAAGGACAAACACCCAATCGAGTAATAGCCCTATATAATGATGCAAAGACGGGGAACTCCCCATTCATGCTTATAATGAACATGAGGCATAACAACAAAGACTCCAAAGGGTCCAGAGGAAATGGCAAAATTGTTGCGTAACAAATGTCAAATTGAACTTGCCCAATCAGATACCACATCTATTTGTCTTATTCGGTATCGTTGATTCGAATCATTCGAACTCCTAATGTTCGCAAATTTACGAATTGCATTCAAAATAATTATCATGTCGCTTATACGTTGTAGTCATAGTATTTGTTGTAATAAGATTAGTCCACATCCACATGTTGTAATCGCATAGTTGATTAATATTTACAAGTAAAAGGGTTAATTGGGGTGCCTGGATACTTGAAAAATAATTAAACCTCCATTTGTTTTCAAAATTAAAAAAAATGAAAGAACTATCAAGAAAACAAAGAGCGGTTAGTGCATTCCGAAATGCAGCCGCTAACATTATGAAAAAAATATTGTTTGTAATCATTTGTGCCATTCTGGTCTCCGGATGTGCAACAGGAAGTTTTGTGTCAAGTACTCCGAAATCAAAGAAAGACATATCCATAACGACAATTCAATGTTATTATGATTATGAGAAGCCGGACAAGGCATACGAAGTTATTGGACATGTTGAGGCAAGTGGTTTTGTTTTTGCATCAAACAAACAACTTGTCTATGCATTACAGAAACAAGCACGCCAACAACAGGCAGATGCTATTGTTAATATCAGATTCTCTTATATACCTGCATTGCTTATAGGGATCCCCTGCGCAGAAGGCGAACTTGTCAAATATAAGTGACAATTAGGAAGAGTACTGTATGAAATTGCAGTAGTCTTTTTCTGTCAAACACACAGCAACAATTGTTGTCGCATTAACGACAAACAAAAGAACGACCGTTTTTTGTTTATAATTTATTTGTTACGTTTATAAACATTTTCCCTTACAAACAAATATGTATATGTGGACAATCTCTATTTTGCGTGCATACAACCTGTAACAAGTTTTGGAAAAAAATGTAACTTTGCGGCCTAATTTAAAGATAGACGATATGACTAAAGATGTCATTATAAACGGAAAGGACTATACAAGCGCTTTGGCCCAAGCGGTGAATGCCTTTTGGCAGACCAAAAAGCGCCAGCTGGCAGACAGCGGGGACTCATCAAATCGCGGTGCCGTTGTCGGCGGCAAACAGATGGACGGCTTTGTCGAATTGTTGAGGCAGGTGGCCGTAGATGCCGGCATACCAACTGAATCTGTCATTACAGATAAGAACTATCTGCCGGGGTATTTCCGTTCGTCAAAGGACTGGGACATGCTTATTATCGCCCCCTCCGGCAAACTGGTTGCCGCTGTGGAACTGAAATCCCAAGTCGGCTCATACGGAAACAATTTCAACAACCGGACGGAAGAGGCCATTGGGTCGGCTGTTGACCTTTGGACAGCCTTTCGCGAGGGACAGTTCCCCGGACAGCCGGCTCCATGGGTGGGCTGGCTGATGGTTGTCGGTAGGGACAAGGCATCGGAACAGCCCGTCCGTAACTACGAGCCTTATTTTCCTGTCCGTCCCGAGTTTAAGGAGGCCAGTTATCTAGACCGCTACCGAATCCTCTGCCAGAAACTGATCCTTGAACGCCACTATACGTCAGCCGCTTTGATTTGGACGAGCGATGGAGACACATTCGGAGACTTGTCGTCTGACATTTCCGTTGCCTGTTTTCTCAACTCTTTCTCCTGCTATTTAAAAGGCGTGTCCGATGAGTTCTAATAGCCCTTCTATGTATGGAGTTCGCAGCAATGGCGGACGGCACGGGGATGTTTTCACATCTCCCGTTGTTGTCGATTTTATGCTGGACAGGGTGAACTATACCGCTGAACGAAATTTGAGCGATGTCCGTATCCTTGAACCCTCCTGCGGTGATGGAGCGTTCCTGGTGGAGATTGCCCGCAGACTACAGCTCTCCGCATTGCGCTATCATTTTGATGCAAACGAGGCTTTCAACCGTAATGTGAGAGCGTTTGACATTGATGGCGAAAAAATAGCCCGATGTCAAGAACATATCGCCGAATTGGGGATAGTTCTATCCGAACAATGTGTCCAAATGGCTGATTTCCTGAAAGCTGAAATCGAAAAAGTGGACATTGTTGTTGGCAACCCTCCTTATATCCGCTATGAAAATATTCCGAGGGAAATGGTTGACTTCTGTCGCTACACCTTTTCCTCATTCCATTACAGGTGCGACCTCTATGTCCCGTTTTTTCAAAAGACGCTTGCTTCGCTACGTCCCGGCGGTTTGCACTGTTTCATCTGCTCAAACCGATGGCTCAAGAATGAGTATGGCAAAAAACTCCGTCAGATCATCGCCCATAGGTATGCGCTCGAAATGATTGTCAATTTAGAGCAGGCTGACGCATTCCAGGAAGAGGTTTCTGCATATCCGGCCATTACTGTCATTTCTACCGACAAGCCCGACAGTTCCTTTGAATATGCGGAATGTGACAGGGTGGACGGTCTACGTGAACTTTCATATAGCCTACGGAAAATGCCCAAAGGTGACGATTGGTCTTCTGCTTTCAGTACGGACTTTGACAATCCCTCTTTCCTGACAATCGAACAGCAGGGATTCAAAATTGGGATAGGTGCGGCTACAGGTGCCGATGCTATTTTCGTCTCGTCCCATCTTCCCCAGATGGTGGAGCCAGAACTGATTATGCCCGGGGTCAATGCACGCGACCTCCGAGGCAACCGTTTCCAGTGGCAGGGTGAGTATCTGTTGAACCCGTATAATTCAGACGGCACCCTTGTTGACCTTGCCGCCTATCCCCGTGCCAGCGCTTATCTTGAAAACCATCGTGAGCGTCTTTCCGCCCGCCATGTTGCAAAGAAATCACCCTCCCGCTGGTATAAGACCATCGACCGCATCAGTCCAGAACTACTCTCCCAACCCAAGATATTGCTTCCTGACATGTCGGGAAATACATTTGTGTTTGTGGATGAGGGGAAATTCTATCCTCTGCACAACATCTACTACATTACAGGTCGCTCGGATGTCCACCTCCGTTTGTTGGCTACTTTTTTGATGTCCGACTATATCCGTAATCAGCTGGCGGCTGTGACCAATACGATGAACGGCGGGTTCCCCCGTTGGCAAAGCCAGCATCTTCGCAAATTGCGCCTGCCGGATTTGAACACCATACCCGCAAAGGATGTTAAAACACTTCTTTCTCATTATGAACAGGGTGAAATAGCGTCTATCAATTCAACGCTGAAGAAATACTTTGTCAGTTAAAGTGAGTGTGTTTTTTTTGATATAAATGGAGCGTATTATCTCTCTTTCTTTTTCAGGGCGACCGGGCACGCTATCCATTCAAACTTCGCGGCAAGCCGCTCGTAACCATTTCTATCGTTGTCGCGGGTAATTTGAATTTTTTTTTATCCAAGTGCAACCATTTGCATTTTTTGCATCTATATATGTGTGAGAGGATAATTTTGTATTTTTGCATCATAGAAAAATATTGAGACCAAACCGACCATATTGCCCCCATTCCGTGCGGATACAGATGAGTTTTCACTTGCAGGATCGTGCATTGCAGAGAACCATTTCTGCCGGATGGACAGTACCGCACTTTATCTACACCTCACCTTACATGGTGGCCACTCCTAAAGG
>Ga0247608_10003521_pt1 | contig 18218 bp, 19 predicted proteins | sample 176DNAGHGlowgp2_FD_193490 | JGI IMG/M metagenome (GOLD analysis project Ga0247608, IMG submission 193490) | Sheep rumen microbial communities from Palmerston North, Manawatu-Wanganui, New Zealand - 1766 DNA GHGlow gp2 | ecosystem: Host-associated > Mammals > Digestive system > Stomach > Rumen ... | reverse complement strand
GCTTCTCCCGAACAGGTCCAGCTTGCGCTTGCATATACGCAGGGAACCCCGCTTGATTATACTTTGGATGCCCGTACTGATTTATACAGTGTGGCGGCCACAATGTATTATATGATGACGGGAATTCTGCCCAATATATACGGACAGTTTCCAAAACTTACGGAAATTGACGGATTACCGTATCCGCAGGGCTTTTTGGTGATTTTGGACCGTTGTCTTTCGATTGACCGGAATCAGCGTTATTCTTCAGCCACCAAAGTTTTAAAAGCGCTGGATAATCTGAAAAAACTGGATATCAGATATCGCAGGTATTTACTGATTCAGGCGGCGACCTGGATTGGGTGTGCGGCGATAATATCATTGGGCGTTTTCTTTATCATACGGGGAGCGCAGAAGAATACGGAGGATTTGTATCGAAGCAGGTACAATGAATTTTACAATTCGGCCGTTTCCGGTTCCGATATGGAAACAATCAATATCGGTTATGAATTATTGAATGAAAGCAAATACAGCGGAATTTTCGAAAAAAATCCGTCTGACAAAGCCATGATTTTCCATACAATCGGTGAAGCATATTACCGGATGGGAGATTATCAGGGGGCTGCGGAAACCTTTGCGGAGGCAACCCGTTCGGCGGAAGTAACGGATGTAAATCTTGGAAATTATTATCTGGATTATGCCATGGCATTGGCAGAATGCGGAGATTACAATGAGGCAAGAAACAAGATTCTTCTTGCGGGTAATTCGGTATCCAGGGGATCTGTGCTGCTTATCGATGCAAAAATTGCCGCACAGTCCGGTGACAGTTCACAGTGTGCAGAACTGGTTTCGCAGATTCTGTCGCTGCCGGGGAGTGCAGAGGAGTGCGCTGAAGGATGCCTGCTTGCTGCACAAAGCATCGGCGTGAAGACAACCACCGGAATTGCCTGGATGGAAAAAGCACTCACATACAAACAAAGTACAGAGGTGTTAAGACCCCTCGCCTCGAATTGTCTTGCCATTGTTTCTGATTTCGATAATCGAAATGAAAAGAATACATGGGTTGAGAAAGCCATTCGGTACTATGCCATGTTGGTAAATATGTCGGATGCTACGGACGAAGACCGTTTGGGATACGGAATGTCCCTGTATGTAGCCGGGAAAAATGCGGAATGCGTACAGGTGTTGAGAAACTGTGCGGAAAGAGGGACAAACGATTATCGTATTTATTTATATCTGGCACTGGCCTACGCTCAGATGAAAGACAGTGCTTCGGCTTCGGCATACTGTCGGACGGCGATGGGGATTGTTTCGTCCATGACGGATGAAGAGAGAAGCAGGGCCGACGGAGGAATGTTGCAGAAACTGGCGGAACTGGCTGCTGAACTGGATGTGAACGCAAATTGAAAAGCAGTTCATCGAAAGGGATAAGAGAAGTAATGGATGCGCAGACTATGATACTGGTCGGAATAATGTTGGCAGTCATGGGAGTTGTTATTTTGGCCGCTTCCCAATTTTTGTTATTTCGATGGTATAAAGGATTTATGGAAGAATAGGGGAAAACAGGAGAAAGAGTATGAGTACAAAGAGAAAAGTAATATTGGTACTGATTGTTGGATTATCAATGCTCCTGGTTGTTTTGGTCGGTGGTTTAGCCTGGTACGGTTATGACAGCACCAATTACACCAGACACATTGCACGTGCGGAAAAATATTTAAGTGCCGGTGATACCGAGAGTGCCATCCTGGAATACCAGGTTGCCATAAATATGAAACCCGAGTCGGAAGATGCATATTTAAAACTTGCAGAAATCTATTCCGGTCTCGGACAGAATACCATGGCTCAGTCTGTTCTGACAAAAGGTTTCAACGCAACCGGAAGCAATCGGATTACACGGGCGTTGGCCGTATATGCGGATAACGGAATACAGGAGGCTGTGAATGTAGTAGACGGAGGCGAAGGTGCTGCTCCGGATATGATTCTTTTTGACGGTGAGGGAGAGGGAATCAATACCGAGTTGCTCTCCGTTATCGGATCTACGGAATACAACGATTTGCGTAATAAATACACGGTAGACAGCAATGCTTCCGCTGACGGCGGTTGTATGGTACGTCTTTCTTCTATGGGGGCAAATCTTCATTATGACAAAAAAAGCACGGACAGTTCAGGAAGAAAGCCACTTGGTTCAGCGGAACCCGATCAGGCTGTCCTTGACAATATACTGTCACTGTTTTATGGAAAAAAAGGCGTAACAGAGCAGGATCTGAGTTATTTCGGTGCAGAAAATATCGGTACCTATGATGATGCTTCGCACGGGAAGGTTATTACTTTTGTTTCCGGTGCATGTATGGTAACCGTATCTCTGGATGCAAACGGAACCATTTCCTCCGGGGCATGGCACAGTATCGTACCTTTATCCCGGACCGAATATGCGGATGAAGCGGGAAGCTGTACAGCCAACGGAAAGGTTTTAAGTTCCACAACAGGCGGAAACGTAGTGGATGCGGAACTTCGTTTCCGTGAGGGTGACAAGACATTCGGTGAAATTATACAAACCGTCCGTTCGGATTCCTTTGGCGGATACAGCATTCTGTTAAATCCCGGAGAATATACCGTGGAAGTGCAGTGTGTGGGATATACTACCGAATTCTTCCCGATTGAGATCGGTTTTACAGATTACGTGACTTTGGATGATATTTACATTTCACCGTTGCTGGGTGACGGACAGATTCGTATTGTTCTGGAGTGGGGAAGCAGTCCCCGTGACCTTGACTCTCACCTTGAGGGTAATGTTGACGGAGGTGGTCATATACATACTTTCTTCAGTCAGCAGAAGGAAGTTCGTAATGGTGAAACAGTTGCGGAACTGGATCTTGATGATACGGACGGATACGGTCCGGAAACAACTACCATCTATAATACGAACGGTGTTTATACGTTTAAGGTTATTGATTTTACGGGATCCGGTACCATGTCAAATTCCGGTGCAGTGGTTAAAATTTACCTTCCCGACGGATCCGCGCCGATTGAAGTAAATATCTGCAGCGGTCTGAACAATGAATGGAATGTATGTACAATCGATCACGGAAAAGTGACGGTAAATAACCGGTAGTATCAAAACATAAACCGGTAAGAAAAACCATAAAGAGTGGTAAAACAGAACGGAGGGAGCATAGGAAATGGCATTGGGGCAGTATGGGGATAAAATTAAGAAAATAGTGGATAACGGCTCCATCTCCTTTGAAATTTCAGATTCGGATTTATTTTATGCGACCGGTTTCAAGGTAATTCAGAATTTTCCGGGCGGTGGGATGGTTCGAGCGATGTCCTCCACTTTAAACGGCAATATGCGGCTGGTGTACGATATCAGCAGACTGATGCCTTTATCTGCGTTAATGCCGAAGATGGACCCGGAAAAGTTTTGTAATTTTACGCTTGGGCTGATTGTTCTTGTGGAATCAATTAAGTCAAACGGATTTATTTTCGGAGAAAATGTTTTTTTGGAGCAGGATATGGTTTTTCTAAATCCTGCGGATAATCAGGTGAATTTAATTTATCTCCCCATTAAACAGAGCCAGTCCGTGACGGTGCAGTTGGATAAGCTGGAAAAAAATACCATCAATCTGATTCGTCAGCTTATGAAACAGTATTCTTCCGTTCAGGGAGAGGAAACGAAGAATCTTCAGGATTATCTTTCGGAAGGAGGAAGTTCCCTTTCCGATTTGAAAGAAATATTAATGGAAATTCATTTTGAAGAAAATGTTCTGCCCGATCCGGTTCTTTCGATTAATCAGGAGAAGCATGAAGAAATCATTCCCGAAAGCCTGATACTGGAAAGAGTAGGGGGAAATCAGGGACTGATTCTTCGGATCAGTCCGCCGGCAGCGGTAATCGGAAGGGATCCGGCTGTTGCACAGGTTCTGATACCGGACAGCTCCATCAGTAAGAAGCACTGTCTGATTTGCAAAGAGAGTACCGGTTGGAAAATTGAAGATTTGCAGAGCAGTAATCATACCTGGATCGGTGAAAGCAATAGTTATCTGGAACCGTATCAGCAGTATGAAATTAAGCCGGGAGATACAATTACGCTTGCTCGTTTTGTGTTTCAGGTAAAGGCCGGAATGGGAGAGTGAGTGAATGCGCTATCAGGTTTATATGGCGGATGCGGATCTGTCGTATTTAAGTAAACTGGAATTGATGCTGTTTCGGGATTACGGGGATCAGATTGAGCTCCATCTGATTACGGATTCGAATTACCTGGATCATCTCTTTGCTTCTCCGCAGATGATTGATATCCTTGTTATTTCGGATTCTTTCTGGAAGGAAGAGTATAAGAAACAGTTAATTCCCAATCTTTTTTTCTTAAATGAAACGGAAACCCCTGTACAAACGGAAGTCAGAGCAGTCAATATCTATAAGTATTCCAGTGTACAGAACGTAATTCATACCATAGGTGTGGCTTTAAAGCATTTAATTAAAGGAAGTGCCGGAAAGCAGGAAAAGAAGATTGTTCTGGTATATTCTCCGCAGGGCGGGTGCGGAAAGACAACGCTTGCCGTCGGAACTGCCAATGCGCTTTACCGTCTGGGAAACCATGTGCTTTACATTAATGCGGAAACCATTCAGACATTTCTGGGGAAAGAGAATGACGACATATGGGGAAATCGTGCTTTGATCAGTGCACTTTCCACGGGGCGTTTTTCAAAAGAAGTTCTGGAGGACAATATTGTAAAAGGTGAAGTGGATTATTTGCGACCGCTTCAGTATTCCCTGTTGGCAAACGGAATACGTGACATGCATTATACTTCACTGATTCATTCCGTTAAGGAATTGTTGCCTTATGACTACATTATTGTGGATACATCCAGTGAATTCAATGATTTCAAAGCACAGATGATTGCGATGGCCAACCAGATTCTGATTCCCTGTCTGCAGGATGAACAGGGAGCTGCAAAGATGGAGGCAATGCTGAGAAATCTGAATGCCAGTGATAAAAGAAAATATGTTTTTATCTGTAATATGTATCGGGTAGGAGAGAAGAATCTCCTGCTGGATACTCCGATATGGCCTATGATTCACTATAAGGTTCCGTACCGTGATGAAAACACGGACGGAAAAGCAGAAGATACAAACTCCGGATATATGGAGATCGCCTACAGTCTGGTGTAGAAAGATTTTTGCGTGCATGTTTCTAAATTTACGGAGGCATAGATGAAGGATAAAGTTGTTGTAACTTTAATCGATCACAAAAATAATCAAATGACGGACCTGGAACTTGATTTGGATATTACGGCCCAGGAACTTTACAGCGGTTTAAGTGAAGCATTCGGATGGGACGCAGGTCAGATGGTAATCGAGAACTGCTATCTGGCAGCCGAGAATCCGATAGCGCTTATAAAAGGAAACCGGAAGTTATCGTATTTCGGTCTTCGGAACGGAAGCGTTCTGCATTATATCCGTCATTAGTAATGACAAGAATAACGAGAGGGGATAAAGACGTTGGGGGATGTCAGATACAGTCTCGAATTATTTTTCGGAGGAACATACCGTGAACAGGAAGTGGGTATGGATTCTCCTTCTGAAATTGTAATCGGAACCACGAAGAACTGTGTGGTCCGTTTACCGTCTGAATTATTTTTTTCCGATTTTGAAATCAGCCTGGTAAGAGATGAACTGGGAGAATGGAAAATCTTCGGCGGAGAAAACAACTATCTTAGTGATGACAATATGCTCAAACTGAGAATGGTTTCGTTGACTCACGGAAGTCGTTTTTCCGTGCATTATCAGAATGGGGATACGGAAATCTGTCACGGGGAATTTCTTCGCAGTTTTAGTACGGGATATACGAATTACACCAGTTATGTGGATTTATCCGGAATTTCGCAGATCGAGATCGGCGGTAATACAAACTGTCAGATTTTAATCCGTGACGAGGCAGTGGGAAAAGATTCCATTACTTTTTGCAGAAGCGGAAACAACTGGAGAGTTGTCGATCACAGATCCCGTTACGGTCTGGCGGTAAACGGAACCCGTATAGAAGACAGTGCGATTCTTTATGACTATGATTTTTTCTCTATTGCCGGGCACAGTTTTTTCTTAAAGGAAAATCATCTGTACATGTGCAACGATCCGATGATTCAGGCTGTCGGTCTTCGTATTCTGGAACATTCCGATTCCAAATCCAGCATGATTTATCCGTATCTGAATAAAAGTACCAGAATGTTCTATCAGATTCCGACGGAAGAGATAGAGTATATTGATCCGCCGGAAAAATCCAAAGAAAGAAAACAGAATCTCTTCATGATGATTCTTCCTTCTCTGGCCATGTTAACCATGATTATTTTCCTGCGGGGTGTACTTCCGAATCTTTTTGACAGTTCGGGTGCAAGCAAAGGTTTTGCAGGAAACGCATTTATCCTGTTCAGCGCCGGAAGCATGTCCGTCGCTATCATTACCAGCATTATTAATTATAAGAGTCAGAAAAAACAGAGTGAAGAGGATGAGATGAAGAGAGTCGAATCCTACTCTGCGTATGCTCAGAAAAAAGAAGAAGAGATTATCGGAAAGCGAAATGAAGAGGCGTTGTTAATGGAAATGAATACGCCTGCCATTGCCGAGACGATGCAGGCCGTATGGGATTTTAACGGCAGGCTTTTTGAACGCAGCGAAACGGATGAAGATTTCCTTTCCGTAAGAATCGGTACAGGTGCCGTTCCAAGCAGACAGCCTGTTAAATACAGTAAGAAAGAGCGACTCAGCATAGAAGATGAGATGGTTACCTGGCCGGAAACCATCGCAAAAAAATACGAGTATCTTCCGCAGGCGCCGATTCTTCTGCCGTTAAAAGAAGTAAATATGGTGGGGATTGTGGGTAACGGGCCCATGGTATATGAGCATCTGAAGGTTATGATTACCGATCTTTGTGTTCGCCATTCCTTCCAGGATTTACAGATGGGATTGATTTTCCCCAAAAAAGATTATGCAAAATGGGAATGGATTAAGTGGCTTCCCCATTTTAACAATGAAGTGACGGGAATGAGGAATATTGCCTACGACGATATTTCCTATAAAGTTTTTGCAGAGAATTTATACAAAATTTTAACGGACAGGGAAAACGATTCCGAAGAACCGGGCGGAAACAGGAAAGCATTCAAAACCCATTATGTTATCTTCGTGACGGAGTCCTATGATATTATGCGCCATCCCGTCAGCCGTTTCTTTACAAACGGCACTTCGGTGGGAGTAACATTTGTGTTCTGTAACGGTGCGGAAGAACTTCTGCCGGATTGTGACAGAATCATTCGTCTCGGCAGCGATGTGAACCAGCTGGTGAATTCTTCGGATGCCGGAAATGTACAGCTTTATACCACCTACGGGATACAGGACGTACAGGTGAAGAGAATTGCCGAGAAACTGGCATGTGTTGTTGTTGATGAAGTAAGTCTGGAGAGTCAGCTGACAAAAAGTATTACGCTGTTCCATCTGCTCGGAATCTACAAAGCGGATGATCTGGACCTTAAGAAAAGGTGGGCGGAAAGTAAGGTATACAAGAGTATTGCGGTTCCGATGGGGGTGGATGCCAAAAATGAAGTGGTATATCTGGACCTTCACGAAAAAGCACACGGTCCTCACGGTCTTGTTGCAGGTACAACCGGTAGCGGTAAATCGGAGTTTCTGCAGACGTATATCCTTTCCATGGCTACCCTGTTCCATCCTTATGAAGTCAGCTTTGTAATTATCGACTTTAAGGGCGGCGGTATGGTGAATCAGTTCAGGGAACTTCCTCATCTAGCCGGCAGCATTACGGATATTGACGGACGTGAAATCGACCGAAGCCTGTTGAGTATTCACGCAGAACTTAATAAGCGTAAGGAATTATTTGCCCTGGCCGGAGTAAATCAGATTGATGCATATATCCGGAAATATCGTGCCGGAGAGGTTCGTGTTCCGCTTCCTCATCTGATTCTGATTGTGGATGAGTTTGCCGAATTAAAAGCCGATCAGCCGGAGTTTATGAAAGAACTGATTTCCACGGCGCGTATCGGACGTTCGCTCGGTATTCACCTGATTCTTGCCACCCAGAAACCGAGTGGTGTGGTGGATGCACAGATCTGGTCCAACAGCCGATTCCGTGTCTGCTTAAAAGTTGCTACAACGGAAGACAGTAAAGAAATGCTGAAGAATCCTCTGGCAGCAGAAATCAGAGAACCAGGACGTGCTTATCTCCAGGTTGGAAACGATGAGATTTTCGAACTGTTCCAGTCCGCATACAGCGGCGGTTCGGCAGAAAGTGAAATCTCGGTAGGCCAGAGGGATTATGAGATAGACAAGATTGCGTTAAACGGCGGAAGAGAGGAAATCTTTGTAAGCAGACAGGAGAAGAAGCAGGGCGAAGAGGTAACCCAGCTTCAGAGTATTGTGGAATACATTCACAATTACTGTGAAGAGTCCGGTATTCCCCACCTTCCCGGTATCTGTCTTCCTTCACTGGAAATGGTTATCCGTACGGATGAAATAAACTACAGTTGTAGGACAGAAAGTATTTCGGTTCCTGTCGGAATCTATGATGATCCGGAACTGCAGCTTCAGGAACCCGTAAATCTGGAAGTTTCCAAGGATAATATCTATATTGTGGGATCTTCCCAGATGGGTAAGACGGTCCTTCTGCAAACCATTATCTACGGCCTGATGCGCAGATATACTTCTGAGGAGGTAAATCTTTATCTGGTTGACTGCGGAAGCATGGTGCTGAAAATTTTTGAAAATGCTCCTCACGTGGGCGGAGTTGTTCTTTCCAATGAGAGTGAAAAATGTAAGAACCTCTTTAAACTGCTGTTCCATTTTGTAACGGAAAGAAAGAAGGTTCTTTCGGCAAGCGGAGTCGGAAACTATGCCGCTTACTTAGAGGCAGGACACAAGGATATGCCGATGATTGTTGTGGCGATTGACAATTTTGCCGCATTTAAGGAATTCTTCCCGAACGAAACGGAACTGATCGGCTCTTTGAGCCGTGAGGCAATCGGTGTGGGAATTTCCCTGGTTGTTACGGCAGCAACAGCCAATGCCCTGAGTTACCGTGTACTGGCAAACTTCGGAGTAAAACTTGCACTCAATTGCAACGATCCTAACGAATACGGAAATATTTTCGGGCATTGCAGGACAACTCCGAGAGAGAATCCCGGAAGAGGACTTCTGCTTCTGGATAAGCGTATTTTAGAGTGGCAGGCGGCAATATTCGGAAAGAGTGATAAAGAGGCGGAGAGAAGCAAGGAACTGATGACATTCCTGAACACGCTGACAGGTCCGAAAGCACGCGTGATTCCGGTTATTCCGGAGCAGCCGGAATGGAAGATGTATTGCTCTTTGGCTTCCGTGCTTTCTTTAGCTTCAACGGGCGACTATCTTCCTTTTGGTTACGATCAGGAGACAGCGGATGTATACGGTATCAATTTAAAGAAGACATACACCTATATTATCGGCGGAAAGGGAAGAACCGGAAAAACCAATGCGCTTAAAATTGCAGCTTATTCGGCTGCCATGATAGGTGCAGAGGTGGTAATTTTTGATTTTGAAAATGAATTCAGAAGTGTCGCAAAAGAAATTCAGGCGACTTATATTGATGACCGCGTAAAGATGTCCGAGTTTTTCACGGCTCTGTTCCCGGAATTTCTCGAGCGTAACAAACTGAAACAGGAATGCCTTGCGGAAGGACTTTCGGAAGAGGCACTGTACAGGAAAATGGGCAGGTACGGGAAGAAAGTGTTTATTGTCGGGAATCTGCCTGAATTTGCAAAGAAAATACGTAAGGGAGACGATGGGGTCAAGGATGTTTCCGGTTTTGTGCAGAATGTTCTGGATAAGGGTGCAAGGCACAATATTTACTGGTTCGCCGGTCTGAATTACGACGGTATTGCAGATGTGCAGTCAGACAAGACGTATCTGAATTTTGTAAAGGAAAAGGTCGGTGCACACTTCGGCGGAAATGGGCAGGATCAGCGTATTATGCAATTCCCGAATATTCCGTATTCAGCTCTTACCAGGAAATTAAAGCCCGGAATTGCCCTGCTTTCGGCACATGAAGGAGATGAAACGGATACGGTGGTGGTTCCGCTTCTTAAGACGGAGTAAGCATTTTATAAAAGATTGATTAAAAGATCCGGGAGTAACAGTTTAAGCAAAAATGATTTACCTTCTTACACTTCATGAAAATGATAACGAGAAAAAGGAATTATCCGAGGTTTACCGCGAACTGGCGGCTAAACTTACGGATGATTATTGGGACCTTCATTTCAGTAAATCCGTGAAGGAATGTGCGGATTACTTAAAAGAGGAACCGATTTTGGATTTTCTGTGTATGGACGTATGTGTTCCGGATTGCATATCATTTCTTGCCCAGATGCGCAGGAAGTATTCGGATTCGCCTCTTGCGCTGGTAACGGATATAAAGACACCGCCAACCTTTTATCTTAAACCCGGTATACGACCGGATATGATTTTGGTGAAACCGTTTGAACGAAAAACCGTGGAAGATTCACTGGAGGAATTTTTCCGGGACCGTCTTTCCAAAATGGAAGAAAAAGAAGGGGATATGAATTCTTTTGTAGTGGAAACCAGAGACGGAAAAACCTTTATTCCCTTTCGGCAGATATATTATTTCGAAGCAAGAGAGAAGAAAATTTTTCTCCGGACTCTTCATGAAGAATACGGTTTTTACGCAACCATAGAAGAACTTACGGAGAAACTTCCGGATACTTTTGTCAGAACACATCGCAGTTTTATAATCAACAAAAACACGGCGGAGACAATAAAGGGAAACAATGTCTATTTGCGAAAAGGATTTTGTGTGCCGGTTTCCAGAAGTTACAAGGGTACACTGATTGAAGCGTTAAGAGGCTGACAGCGTTCGGCAGGGATACGGAATCTCGGAAGTCAGAACAGAGATAAAGAAAGAAAAAACGATATGCAGGAAAAGACATATGAAATAACCGAAAAAGGAATCGGACTCGGAGAGTGGGAATTTATCCTGCTCTGTAATGCCTGCAGCATTTCGGATGTTGTATGTTTTGAACAGCACGAGAAAACACCGGGTGAAGAAGAAGCATTGCAAACCATATTGGAAATGGTGAAAAGAAACCTTCTGGTTCATAACGGGGAAGCATTTCGGTTGTCGGATGATATGCTTTCAATCATGAAAGTAATCGCCACACGCAAACACACGGTTATGCTTCGTTCGCCGGAAAGGGAAGTGCCGGATTGCTGTCTCTATATAAGTGAGGAAGAGAATCTGGTACTGGCGGAACCCGGTGCAAGAGAAGGGGAGTACATTGTATTAAAAATGTTTCCAAAGACTATTCTGCGTGTGTTTCTGGAAAACGGCAATTATATTCCGAACAGCAAGATTCCGGGGGAAGTTCAGGAAATACGCAGAAAAATAGAAAAAACGGATGAGTACGGAGTCGAGTTTACCGTTTATGAGGAAGCAGAACCGTCAGATTATCGTTTTAAGGCAGATTTCTATACCGGAACGGAAGAAATGAAAACATCAACTCTGTATGTTTACTGGGATAAGGGTAACGAATTGATGCTGGAGATAACGGGTACGGATAAAAAGGCGGATTATTACTCGGAAGACAGACTTCTGGAGACGATTCTTTTGCTGGCAGGTCTGACCTGATATACGGAAAAAACTGTTTTGAAATAACGGAAACACAGGAAAGAGTTATCGGAATTGCCGGTTTAAAAATGCAGTTTGTCAGAAAAATGTGCATTTCGTCAGTTGGTAACCGAAAAGATTATTTCACCGGCTATAATGCAAACATAAACAGTAATTCACGCGAACAGAAATCATATATCCAAGGAGACGAACATGAATGTAATCGAAGCGGATTCACAGGCAATGAGAAATCAGATAGAGCAGTTAAGAAACAGCCTTGCCGCTACAAACAGTACGGTTAGTGAACTGGAAGAATCTATCCAGGCTCTTCAGAGTATGTGGGCCGGGGAAGCGCATAATGAATTTGTTAACCAATGCATACTGAACCGGGAACAGATGCAGGATATGTGCGAGGTAATTGAAAATATTATTGAAAGCATGCTGGCTGCGGTTGCGGAGTATGACTGTTGTGAAGGTGCAGTCAGAGATACGATTTCTTCTTTCCGGATGCCGTAAATGCAAGATAAAAAGAGCGGTTAAAGAGAAGACGGTTTATAAGAACAACATATAAAGACAGAGAGAATGGTTATGAGTTTGACGAATATCGAATTTAGAGTACAACCGGATCAGTTGTTTGAGGAATCCACTCACATGCTTACGCTGGTGACCAAAATGAGGGATCAGATGGAAGTCACCGCACAGATTATGAGTGCGACGGAAACGTACTGGCGAGGGGACGGGGCAGACATGCACCGTAATCTGTTCTTCAGTCAAAGAGAGAATCTGGAAAACTCCATCCGCAGGATTGAGCTTCGGGCAAAAGATCTGGCAGAGATTTCCGAGAATTACCTGACAGAGGAATACAGAAATCGAATGGTTTCGGATGCATTACCCTCTGATGCCATAGTGTAGACTGGAGGATAAAATGTTTGTAGTATATCCTGACAATTTAAGAAATACGGCAGAACGGATTTTGAATGAAATCCGACTGAGAAGTGAAGCATACAATAAACTTCAGTCTGCCTGTAATGCACTTTCCAATATGTCAAGCATGGATGAGCAGGTAAATCGTTTAAAACAGCTGATGAAAGGGTTGGAGGAACAGATTTCCGCTCTTTGCAGACTGCATTCCCTGTTGGAAGAAATCCGGTATCTATATGAAAGAGCGGAGCGAAGGGTTTGCGACAATGCAGAAGGTGTGCGTACGGAAAACGAGAGAATAGTAAGCAGACAGCATATGGTACAAATCGTACTGCCGAGGGGAGTTCGAATTATGCAGGGCCTGTAAGTGACATGCATGAAATATCGGAACAAAAAGAACGAATGAATTGTAAAAACAACAGCGGAGAACCGGGATGACAAGAGCACAGGTTGAAATTAATTTTGAAGAAGCAAAGAGACAGGCCAGAGTAATAGAGGAGGCTGTTGAAATTCTTCGCAGGGCGGATCGGGAACATGCTGAGATGCAGGATGGTGCCGCAGCGGTTTGGAAAGGCCGGAATGCTGACCAATTCCAGTCCATAAGCAGGGAACTGGGGAAAAAAATGGAAAAGCAGACGAAGCTTTTTGCGGAACTGGCTGAATGGACCAGACATCGTGCACAGGTACTGTATGATGCAGAGATGGAAGCTATCCGAATCGCAGAAGAAAGGGCTTATCGTGAACAGCAGGCAAGAGAAGCCGAGGCAGCCAGAGCTGCTGAACAGGCACGGGCGGAAGAAGCATCAAGACAGAAGGAAGAGCAGGCCAGACAGGTGGGGGAACAGATCGGCAGAAACATAAGGGAATTGTTTGATAACCTTCGCCGATAGGAAATAAATATGTCGTTTGTCGGATAATTCGGCAGTCTGTCATATAAAGATCATTATTTACAGCTTCGGCTGTATGATGAATATATCAAAACAAACAAACCAACCAAACAAACAAAACTAATTTTACAGGAGGGTAAAAAAATGGCATTAATCAGAGTAACGGCAGAAGAATTGAAAAATCGTGCAGAGATGCTGAATGAAGCGAATGCAAATTTGAAGGCTAAGATTCAGGAATTCGAAGCAGCTTCCCAGGCACTTGCAGCACAGTGGGAAGGCGAGGCAAAAGATGCATTTGTGAATGCATACACGCAGGACAAGGCTCAGATGGATAATTTCAGTAATGTTATTACGGATTACTATCAGAAACTTTCTTACATTGCTCAGAACTATGACGCTGCAGAGCGTAAGAATACGGATATTGCCACTACCAGAAACTATGGCTAAGCCGGTCTGAACGAGAAGAAACCAAATTACTGTAAACGCTATTGAGCGATAATTGAAAGGAGAATAACCATGCAGGGACAATTATTAGTTACACCGGAAGAAATGAGATCAACAGCCGATAATCTTGAAGGAGTACACGGACAGATTACAACACTTACACAGCAGATGCTTGATGATGCAAGAAATCTTGCTTCCGTTTGGGAAGGCGATGCAGCAACTGCTTACATCAACAAATTCAATTCCCTCGAAGACGATATGCAGAAAATGCGCAACATGTTAAATGAGCATGTAAATGACCTTCGTGAGATGGCAGGCATTTATGAGAACGCTGAAAAATTAAATGAATCGGAAGCAAATTCCCTTCCTTCGGACGCAATTTCATAATAGAACGGACAGATAATGACGGTATGATTATGGTGCGTAAAAACCGTAATCATACCGTTTTTCAAAACAAAAACCAGAGTAAAACAGAATTTAATCGGAAGAGCAGCTTACGAAAACAGAATATCGAACAGGAAGTAATAAAGAAGTCTGGGAAAACAGGGAAATCAGGACTTATACATTATAATAAGGGCAGATATAATAGTGAAAACGGAAGTTGAATGTGGATTACAGGAGTAATATAAATAGTTATTATCAAATATGAGGAGCAAAAATGCAAACAATTGAAGTAAATACGGAATTGTTATCGAAACAGATTTCTGAATTAAATGAAAATATTACCGCTTTGGAATCTTCAACTCATGGGTTAGAAGATATTCTGGAAGGTTTAAAATCGATGTGGACAGGTCCGGCGCAGGAAATGTTTTACATTCAGTTTTACAGTGATAAAGAGAACCTGGAAGAATTTCTTTCGGTTTTACAGAAAATCACAGATGAGTTTCAAACTGCGTGTACGGAATACAACAAATGTGAAAATTCTGTCGGAAGTATTGTCGCATCGTTAGGGAATTAAAGAGGAGGATATTCATGAGTTTATTAAATGTTGAACTTCAGGTAGAACCCCAAGTATTATTTGAGCAGGCATCAAATATGAATGGAATTCTTACTAAAATGAAATCGCAGCTGGATACGATAGAACAGATTTTTAAATCCACCGAGAACAACTGGACAGGCGAGGCTGCGGATTTGTATCGGAGTCAATATGAGGAAAAGAAGGCTATTGCAGAAGAAATAATCCTTCGTTTGCAAGAGCATCCAAAAGATCTGATAGAAATTTCCGGAGTTTATTCTTCAACCGAAAAAGCTAACGAAGATCTTTCAGATTCACTTCCGGCAGATGTGATTGTATAAAGCAGGAATAATACAAAGAACGGATAATTTTTTATTGAATACAATGAAATGAAAGCTATTAAGAAAGGTTAATGGTGCAGTATTTATGGATAATCAGAAAATTGATGCCCTCGCATCGAAAGAAGCAAAAATACGTATGGATTTTGAAAGAGCAAATACAACCGCTGACAGAATAAATGATATAGCAGATGCTCTTATCAAACTTCATGATAATGATTTTGAATCAGTATTAAATTCAGTTCAAATAGCCTGGACAGGTGAAAATGCAAATTCTTTCTGTACCAAATATGATACTGCAAGCGAAGATGTTGTAAAATCCGCCAATAATCTTAGAAGTACGGCAGAAACTATAAGAAGAATGGCTAAAAATACCTATGATGCAGAAATGGATGCAGTTCGAATAGCCCGGCTCAGATCTTTTAAAGCATAAATTGAGATATAATAACTATTATCTGATATAGTATTGTTATTGTTTCAAAATATAAGAATATGAGGTAAAAATAATGGATTTGACATTGAAAGTAATGGAATTATGCAAAAACAAGTTTGGGAAGGGCAATTTCTACGGTTTTGATTTTGGTAATAATGATTTATCAGTCAGTTTATCTCAGGAGGAATTGCAGACTGTTTTTGATGCTCTTGTTGAAAATGAACTTGTTGATAATTCTGATGAGGGAGTTCATTTCACTCCTCTGGCTCACCATATTTTTAACATGATGGTTAATCCGGAACAGGTTGTGATTATTACTAATCACGTGTCGAATATGATAACGCGGATTTATTTCAGAAACACATATTATCTGTACGTTATGGAAAATAAAGAAGATGAGAGTGTCAAACTGGAACTGTTGCCTATGTTGGATCAGGTTGTCGGAGCGTTTGTTTATGCACTAAATCTGGAAAATAAGAAAACAAATGAGCAGTACATAAATGATTTTGAAATTGAAGGAAAATCGTGGAAAGAGAACAGGGAGATTGCGTCGGAGTTAGCTATCTGCGGTAATTATCAGCTGGAAAAAGTCATTTACCAAATATCTTTGACTAAAGGGAATAAGAATAAAAAAGAGGAGAGGGAAGAGGAATTAAGTAATCTCATAAATAGTATTACATATTGGTTGTTTAATGCCGTTTCAGATCAGTATAAGGGAGAAGAAAATAAAAGCGAATGATATTGATGGAGTGAGGAAGATATGAGAGTAGTATGTATTATTTGTCTTTTGCTTGCGCTCACCGTTTCCGGATGTAGTAGTATTCCAAACACTATGGGCGATGAACCGGAAAATACTTCTTCCGATAACGGTGAAGTGTCAGTAAATTCAGAGGAAACAAGTGAAGCAGGAGAGGAATCGGATATGGAGAAAGAGAATAGACGTTTATTGGCAAAAGCATTGGGAAAGTTTGAAAAATCATCCAGTGTTTCGAATATAATCGGTTTTTTAGATGTGATTAACGCAGGAAAACTTCAAAGTGCCAGCTCGGGAAAAAGCGGGGGAGATTCCTTTTTGGACATTGTAGCCGAAGACGGAACAAATTATCATATTCTTCTTTCTCGTGGAGGAAATGTTGAAGCTATCAAGAATGAAGATACCGGAGAATGGGTGGTCCAGTCTTTTCAGTAATAATTGAGAAGGGAAAAGTATATGGCAGAGTTTAGTGTTGATGTAGATAGAATATTGGAAAATTCTGAGAGAATCAGAAAATCCGCAAAGACAATTAGCGAGTTGGGAGATAATCTCGACACGATAAGAAAAGGAGGAGTTTTTTATAATTCAACTGGCTCCATGGTTGATGAATCTCTACATCGTCAGTTTGACAGATTGTTGAGTGAAGCAGCTAAAATGGATTCATTTGCAAATGCACTTCGGCTGATTGCGGATAAGTATAGTAATACGGAGAAATTGTTAATTAGCAATATTATTGGTGAAGGAACAGAAAATAATTCAAATGGATTAGAATCAGCAGCTAAAGAGGAAAACGAAGATAACAGGAATTGGTTTCAGAAATTCTGGGATTGGATTACGGGAAACGATCCAAACCGTGAACCAACTGTTGAGGAACAGGAAAAAGCTGCCAATGAGGCAATGAAAAAGCAGATGAAAGACGTTCTTAGAGATTCCAAGTATTCCAGATGGAATTGGGAACATGCCTCAATTGAACAGCGAAAACAGATTCTTCAGGATTATATGAATGAAGTAATACGGATTTATGGACTGCAGGATGTGGATTCAACAATATATTGGGATCCAAATGCAACATATGAACCGTCACTAATTACTTGGGGATATTACTCTCCTGACAGTCATAGAGTAACTCTTAATGAAAATGTATTATCGGGTCAATATGGGAACTGGAATTCCTATGATTTAATAGAAACTATCGGGCACGAATTAAGACACGCATATCAGCATGAAGCGGTGGCTCACCCGGATCGTTTTACGGTTTCTCAGGGTACACTTGATACATGGAGCAATAATATTAATAACTATTTGGATTCGGATACGTATGGATTTGAGGCATATCGAAATCAGCCGATAGAAGTAGATGCAAGAGATTTCCAGGTGACAAGATTTAACTGGTTTGGATGGTTCTGATTTAGAGAGTATGTATAAATTTATATAAATGTTTATACGGAGAAGCAGAAATGACAGAGTTCAGAGTAGATGTTGAGGAAATATTGGCAAGTTCGGAGCAAATCAAAAGTTCCGTAATAAAAATGAAAGAGTTTGGAATTGCGCTTAATGAGATAAGAAAGGGCGGAGTTTTTTATAACGCATCCGGTTTCGTGGTTGATGAATCCATTCACCGACAGTTTGAAAAAATATTAGATGAAGCAGCAAGGATGAATTCCTTTGGGAATGCACTGCAATTAATAGCTGAAAAGTACAGTGATACTGAAAAATTATTAATTGGCAATATTACCGGAGAAAGTGTCGCTTTTTCAAACCAGAATACATCATCTGAACCTTCAGTAGAAAGGGGAACTGATAAACGGAAATGGTACCAGAAGTTTTGGGACTGGATTACAAGGCAGGAACCGG
>Ga0247608_10003520_pt1 | contig 18222 bp, 18 predicted proteins | sample 176DNAGHGlowgp2_FD_193490 | JGI IMG/M metagenome (GOLD analysis project Ga0247608, IMG submission 193490) | Sheep rumen microbial communities from Palmerston North, Manawatu-Wanganui, New Zealand - 1766 DNA GHGlow gp2 | ecosystem: Host-associated > Mammals > Digestive system > Stomach > Rumen ... | reverse complement strand
TTCTGTACTCTACAATCTTTTTTGCTATATTATTTGAAAATTTATCTTCTCCATATTTTAAGAAGATTCTTGCTAATTCTTCTTTACTATAATTATTAACCACATCATAAGCAGTTAATTTTTGTTCTTGATCCATTCGCATATCAAGCGGAGCATCTTCATGAAAGGAAAAACCTCTTTCAGCTTCATCTAATTGAGGCGAAGAAACCCCTAAATCAAATAGGACTCCATCTACTTTTTCGATTCCACGTTTATTAAGTTCTTCTTTCATATTTACAAAGTTGCTTTTGATGATAGTGAAGTTAGCACCGACCTTAGAGAGACGGTCGGTACTATGCCGAATTGCTTCACTATCCTGGTCAAAGGCGAATAAATAACCCTTTTTTATTCTATCTAAGATGCTACTACTGTGTCCTCCATAGCCTAATGTCGCATCAACGATAATACTATTTTCTTTTAAATTTAGGGAGGAAATAGATTCGTTTAGTAATACGCTAACATGTTTTTCTATCATAAGTTCACACTTTCATTGAATAGATTTTCAGCTATGTCTGACATACTGTCCTTTGTAGAATCAAAGAAACTATCCCAAGACTCTTGTGACCAAACCTCAAGTCTATCTCCAGTTCCAATTATTACACAATCTTTCAAAAGATTGGCATAGTCGATTAATGGCTTAGAGATATTAACTCGTCCCTGTTTATCTAATTCTACGTCTGTAGCGCCTGACATAAAGAAACGATTAAAAGTTCTCGCATCTTTTTTGGTGAATGGTAATGAATTAAGTTTATTGGTAATTTTTGCCCAGTTTTCTGTCGAATAAACAAATAGGCAGTTTTCAATTCCTCTTGTGATTATAAAATTGTTTCCTAATTCCTCACGGAATTTAGCAGGAATTATAATTCTACCCTTTTCATCAATTGTATGATGATATTCTCCTATAAACATAATCTCATCCCCCACTTTTCACCACTATCAACCACTACCTACTATAATAGTACATTAATCCATAAAAAAAGTAAAGAAATAATATCCTTTTTTCTTTACTTTTACATTACTTTACGTAAATAAAAAAAGAAGCATTATTTTTGCTTCTTTTTAATTACTTTTTTATTAGAAATTTCTGTCTCTAAGGAATGAAGGCATTTCAATATCAACATTTCTTGAACCATTATCTCCATCATCATTATTATTATCTAATACTTCTGGTTGATATGAATAATCTTCTCTTGATGGTAATCTTCTAGTAGGTTGTGAATTTGTAAATTGTTGTTCTTGTTTTTGTTCTTGTTGTTTTTTAGATTTATCAAATCCAGTAGCAATTACTGTAACAATTACTTCATCATTTAAGTTTTCATTAATAACTGAACCAAAGATTGTATTAATATCAGTATTAGCAGCACTTCTAACAACTTCAGCAGCTTGTTCTGCTTCGAATAATGTTAAATTAACACCACCAGTGATATTAATAATAGCATCTGTTGCACCTTCGATTGAAGATTCTAGTAATGGACTTGATACAGCTTGTTTAGCAGCTTCTAGAGCTCTATCTTCACCCATACCAATACCAATACCTATTATTGCACGTCCACTCTTTTCCATTACTGCTTTAACGTCAGCAAAGTCAAGGTTAACTAATCCAACTACAGCTATTAAATCTGAGATTGATTGTACACCACGACGAAGTACGTTATCAACTTCTTTGAATGCTTCTAACATTGGAGTTGATTTATCAATAATTTCTCTTAATCTATCATTTGGAATAACAATTAATGTATCAACATGTTTTCTTAATTCTTCAATACCTTGAAGAGCATTTTCCATTCTTCTTTTTCCTTCGAATGAGAATGGTTTAGTAACTATGGCTACTGTTAGAGCACCAAGACCTTGAGCAATTTCTGCAACTATTGCAGCAGCTCCTGTTCCTGTTCCTCCACCCATACCAGCAGTTATAAATACCATGTCTGCTCCGCTTAGGGCTTCTTCTATTTCTTTCTTAGATTCTACAGCTGATTCTTTACCAACTTCAGGTTTTCCACCTGCTCCTAATCCATCAGTTAATTGAGCGCCTATTTGGATTTTTACATCTGCTTTTGATGTATTTAAAACTTGTAGATCTGTATTTGCAGCAATGAATTCAACACCTTTAACACCAGATTCTACCATTCTATTAATAGCGTTACCTCCGCCACCACCTAAACCGATGACTTTGATTTTCGCTAACTGATCCATTTCTAATCCGCCTATCATACCTATTCCTCCTTATACATCGAGAAAGTGTCCAAACACTTTACTTAGCATATTTTCATTAGTTATATTTGAATCAATAGATAACATTGTATCTTTATCTTCTTTTGTAATCATTTCGTATGTTTTACCTCTTAGAGATAACTTATCATCAAAATATTTTGTAATACCATAACAGCTACTAAATTTATTATGTCTAATACCCATAGTATTAATATTACATACTTTAGCAACGAAACCAAACTCTTGTTCCACAACAGTATTGAACGAAGACATTTCCGTTATGCCACCTGTAATAATTATATAACGTATTTCTCTGTTTGTTAAGTTTTTTATCTCATTTTTAGTAAGTTTTAAAATTTCTCTTATTCTTGCTTCTACTACTTTTGAAGCATTTACTTGATTTATTTCTTTTTTGTTATCTTTATCTATTTCTATTTCCCACATATCATTAGGATCTGCGTAATTAGATAAAGCTACTGCAAAGTTTTCTTTTATCTTACGTGATGCGCTTAAACTTGATTTAAATGCATAACTCAAATCTTTATCTACATAGCTGCTTCCTACTGGGATAACACTATTCTTTATTTGTATTCCTTTATTAAAAATACTAACATTAGTAGAGTTTTCACCTATGTTGATAATAGCTCCTACTAATTCATCATATTTTCTATTCTTAATTGCATAATAATCGCCTACTGAAGAAAATGATATATCAACAGTCTCGATACCACTTAGTTTTAATACTTCTAAAATTCTATATAGAGGTTCTTTAGGTACTAAAGATATTACTACTCTACTTTCTAATACAGAACCCTTCATACCTTTAGGATCTTTTATATTAGGTTTATCATCTACAGTAAAACTAATTGGCATTGCTGTTACTAATTCTTCATTGTGGAAGTCTATTCCTTTTAATGCATCTAATAAGACATTACTAACATCTATACCAGCAATTGCATTATAATCTAATATATTTGTAGTTCCTAAAACAATATCCATTCTAGCATTTGCAGGTGGAATACAAGCCACTACTTTAGTTATCTTAATTCCTAATTGTTCATTAATCTTTTTCATAGCTTGTTTAACGCTATTAATAGCTAGTTTAGTATCTTGTATATATCCATTCTTAATACCATTAGAAGGACTACTGCATGATGCTAGTACTTGAAATTTATCATTAATTTTTTCAGTAACTACTACTTTTATACTATCAGTGCCTAAATCAATTCCTGTATAAATCTCTCCCATAATGTCCTCCTATACTCTTATTTAATTATACTATGCCTATAATAAAAAATAAAGAAAAAACTAATCTTTCTTTATTTTCTATATATATCATAATCACTTATTTCATCTATTTTTTTATAGTTTTTAACTATATAATTATAGATATTTTGATCTGTTTGTTTTCCTTTGCCTAATTCATCTTTTTCCACAAAGAAAACATAATCTTTGGATAGATTTTCTACTCTATTTAATAACTTATTAGAACCATTATATCCATAATTACCGGTATTTATTAAATCTAAATAATTAATTTTATTATTATTAATTAATTTAAAATAATAAGCACTAGGTCCTATAAACATGACTTTATTATTATATTTATTCATATATTTAATTATTTTATTAGTATAATTTATATTCTTTTTACTTATATATCTATATTCAAATAAATTTAATTTATTAGGATAATTACTAATATTTATATCACTTCTAGTTATATAGACAAATGATATTCCTATAAATAAAGATATTCCTATTAATTTAGGTTTAAATATATATAATAAATCATTCATATAAAATACTATTAAACAAGCTACTAAGTATATAAGAAAATGATATAAATCAAATAAAGGCATGCATATACTAGTAAATCCTAACAAATAATAATAATCTATTTTTTTATGTTTTTTTGCTAAATAAAGTATTAATAATACTAATAATACTGTGAAGATAAAGAATATATTAAAATTACTATTACCTTTACCAAAATCAAATAAACCTAGAATACATAGATCAATAAATTCTTTATAACTATTAGTAATTAATAAATAAAATATAAATATAATATTTGGTATTATAAATCCAATAAATCTTTTTAAGTTTTTCTTCTTACCCATATAGTATAAAGATACTGGCAAGAGAAATATACCTATAGATTGTTTTGAAAGAAATACTAAAGATAATAATACTCCTATTAAATAATCATTCTTATTATTTTTTTCTAAATATATTAATAATATAAATAAGAATAATATGAAAAAATTATAATTAGGAAATGTTATATTTAATGGAAATATTAATAATGGTAACATTAAAAATACTTTTTCTTTAATAAGTTTATAAGTTATAAATATAAATAATGTAATAATAATACTATTTTCTATATGAAATATTAATAAACTATTATTAATAAACATAGGAAGAGCCATTAACATACTATAGAATGGTGTTATTACCATATTAAAGTCTTTATAAGGTATTAATCCATTTACTATGTTATAACTAAATCCATAACTCCATACTTCATCTAAATTCAATGGATTTACTGTAAGATTAAATATTAAAAAAAATATAAATAAAATTATAAATAGTAACCACTTATAAATCTTTTTCATACCCTCACCATAAAAATTATATCATAAAAAATAAAGAGTAAAAACTCTTTATTCTTTTATCTTAAAGTGATTACCATTATCTAAATAAAGTATTCCTTTATGATTTTCTAATTGTTTTAAAACATCATTATAGTGATTTATCATCTTAAATTTAGTTAAAGTAAGATATACCATATTACCATCATCCATATATAATAAGAATCTATCCTTATCATAATCATTTGGTTGATACTCGATATCACTTATTTTAGATAATACATCACTATTTACTTTAGCCATATTATCTATAAATGATTTATATTTTTTATCTGGCACATAATTTAATAATCTAGGTACTCTGAAAATATATTCTGATTTAATTTCTTTTATTTTTTCATTATTATCTAAGATATAACTATTATTGTTCATGTTGAAGAAAAGAGCTCTTGCTTCCTCTATTTTTATTTCAAAGGTAAACGGCCATTTCTTTAATAATTTTGCACTTTTAATATATGGATATTTTTCTAAATCCCTTTTAACACTATAATTAGTAGTTAATAGAAACTTAGGATAATCTATTACTTTAGCTTTTTCTAATATAGTATCATCTGGTATATAGCTGTTACCTGTAACTATTAAATTTTTAACTCTAATTTGAAATAATAAATAAACAGAAAAAGATAGTACGGAAAGTACTAATAAAAATATTAAGAATGGTAATAATTTTATTTTTCTTTTTTCAACTATCTTTTTAGGCATATTTACTCCCAATTAACAAATTCTTGTTCTATTTTAAGATCTATATCATAGTTTTCTTTTACTTTATCATGGGCTAATTCTATTAGATATTTAATATCATCAGCCTTGGCATTTTTATAATTAACTATGAAATTAGCATGTTTAGAACTAATCATAGCTCCACCATGTTTTTGTCCTTTTAATCCACTATCTTCTATTAACTTACCTGCAAAATTATCCTCAGGATTTCGGAATACACTTCCAGCACTTGGATATTCTAGAGGTTGAGAAGATAATCTTCTTTCACGTCTATCTTTTATTAATGCTTCAATCGCTTCTTTCTTACCTTTTCGAAGTTTTATAATTACTTCTAAGCATATATATCCAGGATGTTTTTTTAAGAAAGATGTTCTATAATGGAAATCCATTTCTTTATTTTCTAAACTAATTATTTTTTCTTCTGGAGTTAATACTTTTACACTTTCTACAACATATCCCATATCACTTTTATAGGCACCAGCATTCATAAATACACTACCACCTACAGTACCTGGAATACCCGAAGCAAATTCTAATCCAGTAAGTCCTTTTTTAGCAGTTACTAAACTTAATTTAATTAAATTATATCCAGCACCTACTCTTAATTTAGTCTTACCAATAAATTCCAACTCATCAAATTCAGTTAATTTTATTAATACACCATCGTATTCTTTATCACTAAATAATAGGTTAGATCCATTACCTAGTATTTTATACTTAACGTTTTTATTTTTTAAATACTTAATTAGTTTTACTAAAGCATTAACATTTTTTGGATACGCTATATATTTAGCAATACCTCCTACTCGATAGGTAGTACATTTCTTTAGGGAAACATTAGTATCTATTTTACCTATATTTAGCTCTTCAAGTTCTTTCAACATAATATCACCCTATTATCTTTCTAGCTTCTTCATATATTCTAGTGGCAGAATCTACTATACCTAGTTTCTTACTATCCTCTACCATTTTATCATATGCTGATTTATCATCAAATATTTTATCAATTTCACTTATCACTTTTTGTGGAGTAAAGTCTTTTTCTTCAATTATATGGCAAGCTCCATTATCTTCTAGTTCTTTAGCGTTTTTGTATTGGTGATTATTAGTAACATATGGGCTTGGTACTAATATAGCTGGTAGACCTATCGCAGTTATCTCAGCTATTGTAGAAGCTCCTGCACGTGATACTATTAGATCACTATCTTTTAATATATTAATTAAATCTTCCATAAATGGAACTACTTTTACATTATTACTTAATTCAATTTCTTTATAATCATCAAAGTAAGATTTACCTGTAATTACTAATACTTGGTATGCTTTATTTGAAAACATTGGAATTAGTTCTTTTAGTTTTTCTGTCATAGTAGTACTTCCTAAACTACCCATAACGAAAACAACTAATTTTTTATTTTCATCAAATCCTAATGATTTTTTACTTTTCTTTTTAACACTTATTATTTCCTCACTTCTAGGATTACCTGTATAAACCGTTTTCTTTTTAGGAAATAAATTAATACTATTTGGAAGTGATACACAAATCTTATCAGCAAAGTTACCAATAAATTTATTAGAAACGCCTGGAATTGAGTTTTGCTCATGAATTAATGTTGGTATTTTTTGTTTATGTGCAGCATATAAAACAGGAGCAGTAATATAACCACCAGCACCTATTACTATATCAGGTTTAAACTTTTTAATTTCTTCTTCTGCCCTTTTAACAGCATTAAAGAATTTTTTTAGTACTTTTCCATTGGCAAAAATGTTTTTTCTTGATAAACCACTCATTTCAATACCAATGAATGGAATACCCAATTTAGGTATAATATCTTTTTCCATTCTATCACTAGTACCTATATAAAGAAATTTACTATTAGGTTCTTTTTCTTTAATTTTATTAATAATCGCAATAGCTGGATAGATATGTCCACCAGTACCTCCTGCAACAATGATAACTTTCATACTATCACTCCATTTACAAAATTATATCATAATTTACACTACATTTTATAGTATTTACAGTATTTTCCATCTACTTTACATTATATTATTCTTATTTTTTTATTATTATGACAATTGTAAAAATAAAGGTTTTATGTTAAAATACAAAAAAAGAAATGAGGGATATTATGAAGTCAATTGGTATTATAGCTGAATATAATCCATTTCATAATGGGCATTTATACCATATAAATAAAATAAAAGAGTTATATCCTAATCACTCTATTATTTTAGTTATGACTGGTAATTTTAATGAACGTGGTATTCCTTCTTTACTTGATAAGTTTAAAAGAACCAATATAGCTTTAACTCATGGAATTGATTTAGTAATAGAACTTCCATATCCATTCGCTACACAAAGTGCAGATTACTTTGCGTATGGCGCTATTACTTTATTAGAAAAATTAAATGTAGAAAAAATAATATTTGGTAGTGAATCAGACAATGTAGAAGATTTAGAGTTAATTGCCAAAACACAAATTAATAATCCAGAATTTGATAGACTAGTTAAAATATATTCTAAGTTTGGTAATAATTACCCTACTGCAGTTTCTAATGCTTTACTTGATTTAACTGGCAAAAAGATAGATACTCCTAATGATTTACTAGGAGTTAGTTATATAAAAACAATATTAAAGAATAACTATAAGATTAAATACGAAACTATTAAAAGAATAAACAATTATCATGATTTAGAATTAAGTGATGAACACACTTCGTCAGCCTCAGCGATAAGAGAAGCTCTAAGAAATAATAAATCAATTGAAAAAGATGTTCCTAAAGATACTTTAAAGTATTATAATGATCTACATTTTATAGATGATTACTTTGATATATTAAAATATAAAATTATTACTGAATATGATTTATCTATCTATCAAACCGTTGAAGAAGGGATAGATAAATTATTAAAGAAACAAATAACTAAGGCTAACAATTATTCTGAGTTAATTAGTTTAGTTAAAAGTAAGAGATATACTTATAATAAAATAAGTAGAATGTTACTTCATATATTATGTAATTTTACTAAAGAAAAAGCTAACATGTTCAAAGAGATAAGTTATATTAGAATACTTGGTTTCAATGATACTGGTAAAAGTTATTTGAATAGCGTAAAAAAAGATATAGAAATTCCTATTATTAGTAAGATTACTAGAAATAAGGATGCTATGTTAGAGTTTGAGCTTGAGACTACTAATATTTATAACATTAAAAATAAATCTATAAAAAAAGAAGAAGAAAGTATTATATACTTAGGAGGTAAAAATGATAAAGAGTAAAAAGTCAGGACAATTAATAGTAATAAGTGCACCTAGTGGTGCAGGAAAAGATACTGTAGTTAAGGAATTAATGAAACGTGATGGTAATAATCTTTGGGTATCTGTATCAGCTACTTCCAGAGCTCCTCGTGAAGGAGAAAAAGAAGGTGTTGATTATTATTATTTAAGTAAAGAAGAATTTGAAAAGAAAATTGAAGAAGGATTCTTTATTGAATATACTAATTATGCTGGCAATTACTATGGTACTCCTAAAAAATATATCAAAGACAAGATAGATCAAGGTATTGATGTTATATTAATTATTGAAATTGAAGGAGCTTCTAATATTAAGAAATTGGTTCCTGAAGCTATATTTATATTTATTATGCCTCCTTCATTAAAAGAGTTAGTTAGACGTTTAAAAAATCGTGGTACTGAAACAAATGAAAAAATCATGAAGAGATTCCATGAAGCATATAAAGAAGTTAATGATGTTTCTAAATATAACTATGTAGTAGTCAATGATAAATTAGAGGAAGCTGTTGATAAAGTTGAATCTATTCTTAAAGCAGAAAAATGTAGAGTTGATAGAATTGAGGAAGTATATCTAGATACTAAAGAAGAAGAAATCCATGAAATACTTATGAAAGATGATTTTGATAATAGTGGATTAGGAGATAAAATATGAAAATGAAATTACATGAATATATTAAATCTCTAGATTCTGGAAAAGAGAAAATAGATATTAATTATATTATTTTCTTTCAACATGAAAGATTAGTCCATTTAATAGTTACTTTCTTTGTAGGAATTGCTATGGTACTATTCTTTATTGGATTTATAATTACTGAAAATGTATATGTATTTATATTATTTTCAATTCTATTGTGTTTATTTATACCATATATATTTCATTATTATTATTTAGAAAATAATGTACAAAAATTATATGATTATTATTTACAAAGTAAAAGAATTACTAAAAAGTAATTCTTTTATATTTCTACTATTCTTATATTGTTTGTAGTATGAGTTCTACCTAGTGGAAATCCTCCAGTTATTATAATTAGATCTCCTTCTAATAAATTAAATTCATTTACAGCTATCGCTTTTATTTTTTCAATCATTTCATCTAGGTTGTCATACATTTCTGTAGTAACTGGTTTTACTCCAAAGTTAAGTGATACTTTTTCAGCAATATGTGATGTAGGACAACATGCAAGTATTGGACAATTTGGTCTTAGATTACTTATCTTTCTAGCCGTATATCCTGTCATGGTAGGAGTCACTATTAATCTTATATTGTCATACTCTACGGCATCTACTACTAGTTTAGCTATTGTATCTGTTACTTTTATTTTTTTCTTATAAATCATATGTTTTGAATAATCAATATTTCTTTCTGCTTCTTCACATATCTTACTCATATAACTAACAGCATCTACAGGAAATTTACCAATTGTTGTTTCTCCTGATAACATTACACAGTCTGTTCCATCTAAAACAGCATTAGCAATATCAGAAACTTCTGCTCGTGTTGGTCGTGATGAAGTATACATAGAAGCTAACATTTCTGTAGCAACAATTGCAAATTTACCTTGTTCTCTACATCTTTTAATTATTTCTTTTTGGAACATTGGTAATTTTTCAAGTGGTACTTCTACTCCCAAATCTCCACGAGCTACCATAATACCATCACTCGCATCTATAATTTCATCTAGGTTTTCTATACCTTTTTGGCTTTCTATTTTAGAAATTATTTTTGCATCTCCACCTGAAGCTGTAATTATATCTTTTGCTTTAAATACATCTTCCTTACAATTAACAAAAGATAATGCAAGATAATCACATGAATGTGTTGCGGCAAAAACTATATCTTTATAATCTGTATCACTAATAAACGGTAAATGCAAATCAACCCCAGGAACATTTATAGTTTTATGATTTTTTATCTCTCCATCATTTAACGCTTTTAATAACACTTCTTCACTATTTTTATTTATCACTTCTAGTTCAAATAAAGCATTATCTATTAATACTTTATCTCCTACTTGAATTTGATCTATAGCTTCTGGATGATTTACGCCAAATTCAAAGTTATTTCCGATAGTACTTTTCTTAGTCATCTTAATAAGCTCACCAGCTCTTAATTTAACTCCACCATTTATAAATTCTAACGTTCTAAACTCAGGTCCTTTAGTATCATACATTACAGCTATAGGTAAATCAGTTAATCTTCTTACTTCACGAACATTATCTATAACACTTAATGCACTTTCTTCTGTAGCATGTGAAAGATTAATACGTACACAATTCATTCCCTTTAATGCCATTTGTCTCATTACTTCTACATTATTACTTGCAGGCCCTATACTACATATAATTTTAGTTTTTTTCATCTACATCGCCAACCTTATTCTATTACATTATACAATAAAAAAAGTAAGTTTTTCAACTTACTTTTGGCATTTTTTACAATAACTTGTTCCTCGTCCACCTATTCTTGTTTTCTCTAATATAGTATTACATTTAGGACAAGGTTTTCCACTCTTTCCATGAACTAATAATTCATTTTGAAATAATCCATGAACTCCTTCTGATGAAGTAAAAGATTTGATTGTAGTACCACCTAGTTTAATAGCTTTATCTAATACATTCTTAGTATTTACAATTATCTTATCACATTCATCTAAAGTTACTTTATTTGCTTTTTTATTAGGATTAATACCACTTAAGAATAATACTTCATCATCATAGATATTACCAATACCAGTTATTATACTTTGATCTAGTAATACTGTTTTTATAGGTAAAGATTTATTATGAATTTTATTATATAAATACTCTTTTGTAAGATTATTGTCATCATACTCTAATCCTAATAGAGATAATGGTTTTACTTTATAAGTATCTTCTATTGGGATTAAATACATCTTTCCAAATTTTCTTGTGTCATGATATCTAAAACTAGTATTATCAGAAAATATTAATTCTACATGTTCATGTTTATTTATGGAATCATTTTTAGTTCTAAAGAAGAATTTTCCTTCCATTCTTAAATGAACTAATAATGAATAATCATCTAAACCAATTACAATAAATTTACCACGAGTGCTCATTGTATTTATCTTTTGATTGATTATTTCTTTTTTAAATTCATTTGTAGTAGGATATGCAATTATATTATCCCAATAGATATTACATCCTACTATCTTTTTACCAATAATTCTTTCTTTTAAATTATTTGTTACTGTAATGACTTCTGGTTTTTCAGGCATAATACCACCTACTTTGCTTCATACCAGTTAGTACCATATTCAATATCTACTTTTAGAGGTACTTCTAATTTAAATGTATTTTCCATTATATCTCTTACTATTTCTTTAACTTCATCAAGTTCAGAGTTAAGTACATTGAATACTAATTCATCGTGTACTTGAATTAACATTTTGCTTTTTAAATTACGGCGATTAAACTCATTAAATATTTCTACCATTGCTTTCTTTAGAATATCAGCAGCAGTTCCTTGAATAGGAGTATTAAGAGCCATTCTTTCTCCACTACTTCTAATTAAGAAATTCTTATTATTTAATTCTTCAATAACTCTTTTTCTGTTCATAAGAGTTTTTACATAACCATACTTATAAGCTTCTGCTTTTTTTGATTCCATATATTCAGATATTTCTGGATATGTTTCTAAATAGTTATCTATAAAGTTTTTAGCAGTATTAATATCTATTCCTAAATCTTCAGATAGTCCAAAACTACTAATACCATAAAGTATACCAAAGTTAACTGCTTTAGCATTGCGTCTCATATCTTTTGTTACTTCTTCTAATGGTACATGGAATATATCAGATGCAGTTTTAGCATGAATATCTTTATCTTCTTTAAATGCCTCTATTAAATTTTTAACATGAGACATAGAAGCAAATACTCTTAGCTCTACTTGTGAGTAATCACTTGATAGAATAACACTATCTTCATCTGGTACAAATGCTTTTCTAATTAGTTTAGAATATTCACTTCTAGCAGGTATATTTTGAAGATTAGGACTAATACTAGAAAGGCGTCCTGTACGTGTTAGTGTTTGAGTAAATATTGTATGGATTCTTCCATCACTTCTTACTTCTTCTTTTAGTCCTACTGCATAATTTGTATATAGTTTGGCAAGTGTACGATATTCTAATATCTTGGATACTATTGGATGTACATTAATAATCTTATCTAAAATATCTTTACTTGTGGAATATTTATTATCCTTTACTCTTTTTGGATATTTAATAGCTAAATCTTCAAACAATACTTTAGCTAGTTGTGCAGGACTCATTATATTAAATTCACATCCAGCATCTTTATAAATATCTTTTTCAAGAGTCTCCATCTTCTCTTCTAATTCTTTTTCTACATCAGACAAGTAGTTACAATCTACCTTAATACCAGTTATTTCCATATCGGCTAGAACACTAGTTAAAGGCATTTCTATGTTATTGAATAAATCTATTTCTTCTTCTTCTTTTAATTTATTTAATATATTATCTTTTGTTTCGTATATAAATTTTGCTTTCTTTATACATACTTCTTTTAAATCTTCTTCACTTATTTCTTTAGGACGTTTTTCTGTACCATATAAAGTTTCATAATCATCTATTTCATATTCAAAACTTCTAGCTACAAAACTAATATCATCTTTTACTACATAATCAAGTAAATAAGTAGCTATCATAGTATCAAATGTACAATTATTAATCTTTATACCAATATTATTTAATACTACAATGTTTTTCTTTAAGTCATATGTATATTTTTCTATCTTACTAGCAAATAAATCTTTGTAGTTTACTAATTCATCTTTAGAAATAAAGTATCCATTCTCTCCATCATAAATACCTACTCCTAAGATTTCACTTTTTGAGTAAACACTACCTCTAGTTTCTAAGTAGAAAGAAAACTCTTTTTCTTTAAAACTAGATATGTCTTTAATACTTATTTTTTCTTCTTTCTTCTCTTCTTCTTTTGCTTCTATGTTACTAAAGTCTAGTTTTTTAAGTAATGAATAAAACTCTAATTCTTCTAATTCTTTCTTAAATTCTTCAGGCTTATAGCCATTATACTTACAATCATCTAAAGTAAATCCTAATGGTACTTCTCTATAGATAGTAGCTATATCAAAACTCTTATATGCATTTTCTTTATCTTCTAATAGTTTTTCTTTAGTCTTACCACTTATTTCATCGATATGTTCATAAACACCATCTAGACTACCATATTTAGATATTAAGTTAATAGCCGTTTTTTCTCCTATTCCTTTAACTCCTGGAATATTATCAGAAGAATCTCCCATGAGTGCTTTTAAATCTATCATTCTAATAGGATCTGTTCCATAAGTTTTTCTAAATTCTTCTTTATCCATCATTATATGACCAGATTGTTTTAATAATTTAACTGTTACTTCATCACTTATTAATTGAAGTAAATCTTTATCACTACTTATGATAGTTCCAATAAATTCATCTTCTTCATCAACTATTCTAGATAAAGTACCTATAATATCATCTGCTTCGAAATTCTCTATTTCAAAGTATTTAATACCCATAGTTTCAAGTACTTCTTTAGCTTTTGGAAATTGTAGTTTTAATTCATCTGGCATAGCCATTCTTCCTGCTTTATAATCAGCATATTTATCATGTCTAAAGGTTTTACCTTTATCAAATGCAACTAATATATAATTAGGATTTTCTTCACTAATAATCTTATTCATCATATTAATAAATCCATATAGAGCATTCGTTGGAAAACCTTTAGAATTTTTCATGATTACTCCTTGGTATGCTGTTGCATAAAAGCTTCTAAATAATAAATTGTTACCATCTACTAGAATTATTTTTTTCAAATTAATCACCTAGATTTAGTATACCATAAAATACTATTATTCACTAAACTTTAATGAAACATTTACTTTTTCGGACGAATCATTTTTATCTAATCGTTCAATTCTGTTTGATGCCATTAGAATGTATGCAGCAAACAATAGATAGATTCCTACAATAATAATTCCTTTCTTAATAATATTTTTCATAATATCCACTCCTTTCATTTGATAAGTCAATCTTACTACGAATATTTGTTCGTGTCAATATAAAATTAAAACATTTGTTTGACATTTGACAGTTTGTGTGTTAAGATAAAATTATCAAAGGAGTGATATTATGGAAAAACTTACAGATAAACAAAATGTTATATTACAAATATTAAAGAAATTAATTGCTAAGAATGGATATCCACCTACTGTTAGAGAAATTGGTGAAGCTGCTCACTTATCAAGTCCTGCAACTATTCACTTTCATTTAAAGAAGTTAGAAGAAAAAGGATATATTAAAAAAGATGATAATAAAAATAGAACATTAGAAATACTTGTGCCTAATGAATACTTAGAACAAGATGATAGTGTTGTAGAAGTTCCACTACTTGGAAAAGTTACTGCTGGTACTCCAATAGAAGCTATTGAAAATCCTGAAGAGTTATTCTCATTACCTGCAAATTTAATTGCTAATAAGAATGAAGTGTTTACTTTAACTGTTAGTGGTGAATCAATGATTAATGTTGGAATATATGATGGTGATATATTAATAGTAGAAAGAAAAAATACTGCTAGAAACGGTGAAACAGTTGTAGCTATGAATGAAAATAACGAAGCTACTGTTAAGACATTCTACAAAGAAGATGGATATTTTAGACTACAACCTGAAAATGATACCATGGAACCAATTATATTAAAAGAATGTACTATTCTAGGTAAAGTAATTGGATTATATAGAAAGTTATAAAAATAAAAAAAGAGCATTTGCTCTTTTTATTTTTTTACTTTTTGGAATGGTTCTTTTATATATTTTCCAGTAAATGTTAATGGATGGATTTCTGTGAAAGGACCAGTTCCATGTTCTATAATAAATTCTGCTAATAAATTTTGATATTTTTCAAAGTCTATATCCTTAGTTACTGGTGTGATTGTCATTCCATTATCACTCCAATATTTTTTATCAACTCTAATTATTTCTTTTCCAAAGTATTCTTGCATTTTTGCATAATAATCTACTATGATTGGCGGATTTGCATCTGGAATATCCCATATATGTCTGTCATTCCCTACTGGTTCTCCTTCTAGTCTTGTTTCAGGAAGAATACCAAATCCAATATCCATAGATGCAATAGGAGCACGTCTAACATTGTTACAATCTAACCACCACATACCCAGGTCGTTTTCTATTGCATATTTTCTACCTTCTAATAATACTCTTTCATATTCTTTAGGATCAACACTAACTACATCATAACCTATATAATTCCATCTTCCAGATTCTGTAATTCCTAAAACGTTTTGTATGTAGTCAAGCATTTTTTGTGATGTTTCATGTCCATCATTGAAAAGAAAAGTATCTTTCATTTCATCTAAAGTCATATTTGCCATATTATTTCTCCTTTTTCGATAAAACTTATTCTAGCATAAAAATCTATAAAGTCAATCAAAAAAAGAGCTTATTGCTCTTTTATTTATCTATAAAACTTCTTACTATATAACTAGCAATTAGAAGTCCTGCACTACTTGGTACAAATGCACTAGATCCTGGTGTTCTTTCACCAGTTTTTATAGGGAGTTCTTTTGAAGATAATACCATGACCTTTTTATTAATTTTTTCATCTTTAACAAACTTTCTTAATAGTCTTGCTAAAGGATCATTAACAGTCTTTCTTATGTCTATTATTTCTAGTTTACTTGGATCTAATTTATTTCCTGTACCCATAGAGCTAATAAAAGGGATGTTTCTTTTTAAACATTCTTTTATTACTAATTTTTTTACTAATACTGTATCACATGCATCTACAAAGTAATCAATATTATTATCAAATAATTCATTAAAATTATTATTATCTATAAACTTATCTATTTTTATTACTTTACAACCACTATTTATATCTTTAATTCTTTCTTCTAATACATCTACTTTAGATTTACCTATAGTAGAGTTTAGAGCTATTATTTGTCTATTTATATTAGATTCTTCTACTTTATCATAATCTACTATAATAAGTGTTCCTATATTACTTCTAGCTAAGGATTCAACAACGTATCCTCCTACTCCACCTACTCCTAATACTAATACACTTTTATTAGATAAATCATTTACTTTATCAGAACCTATTATTTTTTCTAATCTTGAAAACTTATGCTGATTTTCTTTCATCGTAAGCACCACTTAATAAACTAACTAATTTTTCTGTATCTGTTGGTTTTGTTACTTCATTTGGTTTCTTTACTAATTGTTTTTGTCTTTCAGATTGAATTAAAGTTAATGGTTCATCATACATAATTTTATTTATATAAGATATCTTTTTATATATATCTGCATTTCTTTCAGCCATTTTATAATAATTATTTAAATTTTTATAGTCTCTAGTTTTAATAACACTTAATGCTTTTAATGCATCTTGGAAACTAGATTCTGGGATAGTTGTATCACTTACTACTGTGAATTCAAAATTATTTATAAAATCCAATGTATTACCTATGTCAGCAATACCTTCTTTTTCAAACATTTCAGGCCACTTTGATTGGTCACGTTCTTCTTTTACTATTCTTTGAAGTTTAGCTATTTTTTCATCTGTTAGGTATTCATCCATTCCTAATTTTTCAAAAGATACATATCTTCCTCTATTCTTAACTCCTGGAATTTTCTTTCTTAAATCCGTTATTGCTTTTCCATATAACTTATCTAAGCTTGTATTTACTTTTCTAGGAGGTTGTGAAACTTCATATACATCATAATTTTTAGAATCTGTTCTTTGTTTTGTTGTTACTAAGAAGTTTCTTGGATATAGAATAGATTTAGCTCTAATGAAATCAGTTGGTGCATTTTCTTCTCTAATATCTTTAAATATAGAATTAGAAAACTTTTCTCTATTTACGATGATATCGCTTTCTTCTGCTTCATTTAAATATACATCTGTTCTTATCTTTTTTGCATTTCTAAGTGTAATTGCGACATTCATAATACGTTTTCTATCATTAATTGGATTTTTATTAACAATCGGTAGTATCAACATTTCTATCACCTCAGGAAACATTATATTAACATAAATGCATAAAAAATGCAATAAAAAAAGTCAGTGAGACCGTCTTGGGCGAACGATAAAAACCTAATCTTAAGACCAGGTGGGTGTCCATACGCTACCTTTAGGATTCCTACAACGAGGTAGGCATTCAACACGGGTAACTGATCCGAACTCCCGTATCGTTATTATAGTCGGTTTTGTATGTGCCTGTTCGTATCTCT
>Ga0247608_10003518_pt1 | contig 18227 bp, 16 predicted proteins | sample 176DNAGHGlowgp2_FD_193490 | JGI IMG/M metagenome (GOLD analysis project Ga0247608, IMG submission 193490) | Sheep rumen microbial communities from Palmerston North, Manawatu-Wanganui, New Zealand - 1766 DNA GHGlow gp2 | ecosystem: Host-associated > Mammals > Digestive system > Stomach > Rumen ... | reverse complement strand
TGGGAGCAATCTCGTGCGGGTTCAAGTCCCGCCATCTGCACCAAAATAGAAACCGCCTTTGTAAGAGGCGGTTTTTTTAGTGGTTTGCTTTTTGAGACAACGCCTTTTTCTGAATAATTCAGAACTTCACATGTTACATCTCGTTTAAGTAACCCTTAATTATTTGAAAATGGGCAAGTCAGAATTCTTTTGGTTCCTGAGGTTCTTCTTCCTCTTTTTCCTCGTTCAGGAATGTAGGTGAGAAGGATACGTTACTTCCGCAATAAAGGCATTTGCCGAGAAGCGGGGTTAGAGCAGATTTCTTGACCATCCTTCCGCACTTAGGGCAGGGCTTGGAATCCTGGGATACAGGCTTCTTGTTGCCGCGCGTCTTCATAACTTCTTCGATCTTATCTTCGAAGACCTGCGGGTCAATGCCCTGATCGAGCATTACCAGATACATAGCCTGAAGCTTGATCTGAAGCTCTGACATCTCGCTGAGCATGTTGCCGATGCGGATGTTAGCGTCTGCCAATCCTTCGCTCGAACGGTCGTTGATCACGATCGGGGTTTGATTCTGATAATCTGAATACATTTTCTTACAATTCCTCCCTAATTATTATTCCGAAATCTTTTATACTGTAAAAGACAATTTGATTATAACATGGAACAGACATGTTATAATTATCAAACGTGGTTCGGGTAAGTGGCGAAGAGAGTAATATTTTAGGAAGCAACCATTATGGACACGAAGACCAAAAGATATTTCATTGTTGCTGCAGGTGTAGTCCTGACACTCAGCGCGTTTTTGGCTGTCGTTCTGTACTTTGCCTCCAAGAATGGTGTTAACGTACCCGTTAAGGCTGCAGAGAATCTCAAAGAACCCGATAAGACTGAACCGTATAATGCTCCTGTTATGCCTGATGTTACAGGTATGAATTATGAGGAAGCGCAGGCCCTTCTTGAGAAATTCCTGAGTGATAACGATCTTAAGGTTAGGATAATCGTCGGATGGGGATATAATTCCGATCCTTCGAAGAGCCATCTTGTTGCCGTAAGCACTCCTAATGCCGGCAAGACTATCGATTCTTCGACTAAGGAGATCGTTCTTATGGTCTATGAAGGATATACTCCGCCGACAACAACAACTGAAGAGACGACTATTCCTGAAGAGACTACAGAGGCGGTCCAGCCTCCAAAGTCCTCAAATGATACTGCCAAGCCCACCGAATCTTCTGCTACGGAAGAATCAACGACAGAGACGGATCCTACTAGTGAATCATCAGAACCCACAGAGTCTTCTGAATCTTCAGAGTCGTCAGAAGAGACTGAGCCTACAACATCAGAGGAGCAGACAGTAGTCATGCCTGATGTCGTCGGAATGAATTATCACGATGCCATGGATCTTCTCGAGAAGTTCTTCAAGGATAATGGCCTTGATATAAAGATAATCCTCGGCTGGGGACCTAACTCGGATCCGAATAAGAGCCTGCTTGTCTCAGCGACTACTCCTAAGGCCGGAACTGCTTTGGATCCTTCCACAAAAGAGCTGATAATGATGGTCTATGAGGGCTATAATCCGCCCCCGGCTGAGACCTGATTCCGCAAGACAATTTTAGCATTGCTTTTTAATTGACGAACCACTCTGTATTTTGTATAATACCGACGTTTTTACATGAAACAAACATATCCAGGATAGACGATGTTTTATCAGAGTCTTTGGTGATTTTACGGGACCACTCCTTTTCGGAGTCGAGGCCATACGGACAGCCGGGTCCACTGCCGATGATCGGTATTTCCGATCTATTGATTGAGTTAAAAGCTCAGTTTTATAAGTTGGTTACTTTATAACCGAAATGCGTAATCTTACGCAGACTTGTGAAATGGTCAATAAGAGTAGTAAAAGTAGTATTGCTATATAGACTCTAATATGTTGTTTATCCGCCATACGGGTGTTATCCGGACACCTATATGGAGATAAGATACATAAAGTGAACAAGACGCAAGTTGTATATATGCAGCTTGCGTTTTTTATATAGAGGTGAAATGTGGACAAAGAGAGATTAGACCAGACACGGGCGCCCATCTATGAGGCACTTGAAAGATTCCGTGAGATGAGAGTCGTTCCTTTTGACGTTCCGGGCCACAAGCACGGAAAGGGCAACCCTGAGCTTACTGCATTCCTTGGAGAGAAATGCGTCGGCGTCGATGTAAACAGTATGAAGCCGTTGGACAACCTCTGCCATCCGGTATCAGTTATCCATGACGCAGAGCTCCTTGCAGCTGATGCTTTCGGAGCTAAGCATGCTTTCCTTATGGTAGGAGGAACGACGAGCTCAGTTCAGAGCATGGTCCTGTCATGCTGCAAGCAGGGAGATAAGATCATACTGCCGCGAAATGTGCACAGAAGCGTTATCAATTCCCTGGTCCTTTGCGGTGCAATACCTGTTTATGTTAATCCTGATGTTGATCACAGGCTCGGTATCGCTCTCGGCATGAGCCGTGACAATGTAAAGAAGGCGATAGATGAGCATCCTGATGCTGTTGCCGTACTGGTAAATAATCCGACTTATTACGGTATCTGCAGCGATCTTCGTGCAATCGTAAAGATGGCGCATGATGCGGGAATGCTCTGCCTTGCCGATGAAGCTCACGGCACACATTTCTATTTTGGTGAGAACATGCCTGTATCTGCCATGCGCGCAGGTGCCGATATGGCTGCCGTCTCAATGCATAAGTCGGGCGGAAGCCTTACACAGTCAAGCCTTCTTCTTATCGGCGAAAATGTAAGCGAGAGACACGTTAGACAGATCATCAATCTTACACAGACTACATCCGGAAGTTATCTCCTGATGTCGAGCCTTGATATCAGCAGAAGAAATCTTGCATTAAGAGGCAAGGATGTCTTCCGTAAAGTTGTGGAGATGGCTGAATATGCAAGGGAAGAGATAAATGCCGTAGGCGGCTATTATGCATACGGCCGTGAACTCATTAACGGTGATTCGATCTTCGACTTTGACCCTACAAAGTTAAGTGTCCACACAAGAGATATCGGCCTTGCCGGAATCGAAGTATATGACATCTTAAGAGATGAATACGATATCCAGATCGAGTTCGGTGATATCGGAAATATCCTTGCTTATCTATCTATCGGCGACAGGATGCAGGAGCTCGAAAGACTTGTCAGCGCGCTTGCCGAGATAAAGAGAAGATATAAGAAAGATCCTGACGGGCTCTTGAGCCAGGAATACATCGATCCTGAAGTAGTTTGCAGTCCACAGGAAGCTTTCTATTCCAACAAGAAGAGCATTCCGATCAACGAGAGCTCAGGATTCGTCTGCAGTGAGTTCGTTATGTGCTATCCTCCGGGAATCCCGATCCTGGCTCCGGGTGAGAGGATCACGAAAGACATTATCGATTACATTCAGTACGCCAAGGCTAAAGGCTGTTCGATGACGGGTTCAGAAGATCCTGACATCAACAACATCAATGTTCTGGAATAAGGAGGGATATCCCTGATGAATCTATGGTTCAGTGAATATCATGCACCTGATGTCCGTCACAGTCTTCGTGTAACGAGACATCTTTACTCAAGCAAGAGTGATTATCAGCAGATTGACATCTTCGATACGCCCGAGTTCGGCAAGGTCCTTGCTTTGGACGGAGATGTAATGCTGACCGAGCGAGATGAATTCATCTACAATGAGATGATCACTCACATCCCTATGTCAGTTCATCCCAACGTTCAGGACATTCTCGTTATCGGTGCGGGAGACGGCGGTGTTGTCAAAGAACTTACAAGATATGAGAGCGTAAAGAGGATCGACCTTGTAGAGATGGATCCCCAGGTTATCGAAGCCTGCCGCACATATCTTCCTGAGAATGCCTGTAAGCTCGACGATACACGCGTGCATATCTTTTTCGACAACGCGCTCAGATTCATAAGACGTTCCACTGACGAGTACGATCTCATCATCGTTGACTCCAATGACCCGTTCGGACCTTCGGAAGGTTATTTTACGAGAGAGTTCTACGGCATCTGCTATAACGCTTTAAGGAGCGACGGCATCATGGTCAACCAGCAGGGAAGCCCTTTCTATAAGCACGATGCTGAAGCAATGCAGAGGAGCCATAAGAGGATCGTAAATACTTTCCCGATAAGCCGCGTTTATCAGGCTCACATTCCGACTTATGCGGCAGGTTACTGGCTGTTCGGTTTTGCGAGCAAGAAGTATCACCCGATCAATGACTTCGACGAGGAGCGCTGGAAGAACCTGCACCTCAGCACGAAGTACTATACGACAAAGCTCCACATCGGTTCTTTCTATTTGCCTGCATATCTTGAGAAGATGCTGATGGAGGTGGAAAAGTGAACAGGAACGTAGAGACATTTATCGGCTGCGACAGCGGATATGAAGAGTCCGGCATCGTGCTCTTCGGTGCGCCTTTCGATTCCACGACGAGTTTTCGCCCCGGTGCGAGATTCGGAAGTGCAGCGATCCGCCACGAGAGCTTCGGACTAGAGACTTACAGCCCTTATCAGGATAAGGACCTTACGGATATCAAGGTCTTTGACTGCGGTGATCTGGAGCTCTCCTTCGGACTTCCCGAAGCAGCGCTTAAGGATATCGAAGACAAGTCACGTGAGATCTTAAATGACGGAAAACTTCCTCTCATGATCGGCGGTGAGCATCTTGTCACATTAGGATCTGTCAGAGCTGTCTTCGAAAAGTATCCGGATCTGCAGATCGTTCATTTCGATGCGCACTGCGATCTGCGTGATGACTATCTCGGCGCTAAGCTCAGCCATGCCTGCGTCTTAAGAAGATGTCATGATCTGGTCGGTGACGGTAAGATCCACCAGTTCTGCATCAGGAGCGGCGACAGGGAGGAGTTCCTTTTCGCAAAGGACCATACGGATATGCATAAGTTCAATTTCGACGGGCTTTCCGAAGTCTGTGAGGAATTGAGGAAGAATAATACGCCGGTCTATTTCACGATCGATCTTGACTGTATGGATCCGTCTTTATTCTGCGGAACAGGTACACCTGAAGCCGGCGGCGTAAGCTTTACTGAACTGCTTAATGCGATCCTTACGGTCAGCAAGACCAATATAGTCGGCGCAGACATAAATGAGCTGGCGCCGATGCTCGATCAGAGCGGTGCATCGACGGCAACAGCATGCAAAGTATTAAGGGAATTGATCCTTTCTATCAATAAATAACAAAGGAGATTAAGAGAATGAGCAGAGTATTGGTTATCGGATGTGGCGGTGTCGCAAATGTTGCGATCAGAAAATGCTGTCAGGCAGATGATGTCTTCACGGAGCTTTGCATTGCAAGCCGTACGAAGTCTAAGTGCGATGCGCTTGCTGAGGCACTTAAGGGCAAGACTAAGACTGTAGTCACAACAGCTCAGGTCGATGCTGACAAGGTAGATGAACTCGTAAACCTCATCAATTCCTATAAGCCTGATCTCGTAATGAATATCGCACTTCCTTATCAGGATCTTACGATAATGGACGCATGCCTTATCTGCGGCGTCAATTATATGGATACTGCAAACTATGAGCCTGAGGATACAGACGATCCCGAGTGGCGCGCGATATATGAGAAGAGATGCAAGGAAAAGGGCTTTTCTGCTTACTTCGATTACAGCTGGCAGTGGGCATATAAGGAGAAGTTCGAGCAGGCCGGCCTTACGGCGCTCTTAGGCTGCGGCTTCGATCCCGGCGTAACTCAGGCTTACTGCGCTTATGCCAAAAAGCATGAATTCGACACGATCGACACGATCGATATTTTAGACTGCAACGGCGGCGATCACGGCTATGCTTTTGCTACAAACTTCAACCCTGAAGTTAACCTCCGTGAAGTATCCGCACCGGGCAGCTACATCGAGAACGGCAAGTGGGTCGAGATCCCCGCAATGAGCATCAAAAGAGAATACGATTTCGATTCTGTCGGCATGAAGGACATGTACCTGCTTCATCACGAGGAACTGGAATCTCTTGCGGTAAACATTCCTGAAGTTAAGAGACTTCGTTTCTTCATGACATTCGGTCAGAGCTATCTTACTCATATGAAGTGTCTCGAAAATGTCGGCATGCTCTCAACAACACCCGTTAACTTCGAAGGACATGAGATCGTACCGATCAAGTTCCTTAAGGCACTTTTGCCTGATCCTGCAAGCCTTGGTCCCCGCACACACGGTAAGACGAACATCGGCTGCATCTTCACAGGCAAGAAGGACGGTCAGGAGAAGTCTTATTACATCTACAATGTCTGTGATCACCAGGAGTGCTACAAGGAAGTAGAGAGCCAGGCGATCAGCTACACTACAGGCGTTCCCGCTATGTGCGGTGCCATGATGCTTCTTACAGGAAAGTGGACTGAGAAGGGCGTTCACACTGTAGAAGAATTCGATCCGGATCCGTTCATCGAAGCGCTCGACAAGTACGGACTTCCCAAGAGAGAATCGCATGATCCCGTATTGGTTGATTGATCATGAACGAGATATTTGAAGGACTTACATCAGTTATTGACGGTGACGGCATAAAGTCTTTGAAAACACCCTGTTATGTCATCGATGAGAAGAGACTTCAGCATAATGCTGAGGTTCTCTTATCTGTGATGTCTCACACGGGTTGTAAGATCCTTCTGGCACAGAAAGCGTTCTCCAATTACGATTTCTATCCTTTGCTTTCAAGGTATCTTGCCGGTACTGAGGCGAGCGGGCTTTATGAAGCGCGCCTCGGTAAGGAGGAGATGCCTGAAGGCGAGGTCCACGTTTTCTGCGCCGCATACAGGGATGACGAGTTCGGTGAGCTCCTTAAATACGCTGACCACATTGTCTTTAATTCGATTCATCAGCTCGCAAAGTTCGGCTGTCTTGCCAAACAGCAGGGAAAGAGCATAGGCCTCAGGATCAATCCCGAATGTTCCACACAGGAAGGCCATGAGATCTACGACCCGTGTGCCAAGGGAAGCCGCCTTGGGGTAACACGCGACGTTTGGGATAAGGAAATGTCGCCTGAGCTGCTTGATATGCTCGACGGAATTCATTTCCACACACTCTGCGAACAGAACTCGGATGCTTTGGAGACCACGTTGAAAGCTGTTGAGGAGAAGTTCGGCGATATCCTTCCCTCCATGAAATGGATCAACATGGGCGGCGGCCATCACATTACAAAAGCTGACTATGATGTTGCAAGACTTGAGAAGCTTCTTATCTATGCACGCGAAAAATGGAATGTCCAGGTCTATCTTGAACCCGGCGAAGCTGTTGCATTAAATGCCGGTTATCTACTTACACGTATCCTTGATATTGTCGAGAACAACGGAATGAAGATCGCGATACTCGACAGCAGCGCTGCCTGCCATATGCCCGATGTTATCGAGATGCCGTATACACCTCCGTTAATGAATGCTGTAACTGATGATTCCAAGCCATACCGCTACAGACTTGCAGGCCCCACGTGCCTTTCAGGTGACGTTACGGGTGATTACAGCTTTGATTCTGAACTAAAGATCGGAGATATGCTTATCTTTGGTGATATGGCTATCTATACGACCTGCAAGAATAATACATTCAACGGAATGCCGCTTCCTGATATCTTCAGGTTAGGAACTGATGGTTCATTTGAAAGGCTGACGGACTTTGGTTACGGGGATTTCAAAGGAAGGCTCGGAAGCTGATTAAACGGCCTTGGTATCATGAGTATAAGACCTTTGGGTATAATGTAATCCTGATCACAATAAATCCGGCAGGGGACATTAGATCTTGATCATTATCTTTGATTATTTTGAGACACTGCTTAACAGCAGGAATATGGACTTTAACTGTGGCCTTAGAGTGTTCTGGGAAAAGTATTACCGGGACAGATGTCCGTTTGAGGAAATGAAGGCATACGGAGAGGAATTGTTTGAAGAACTTCTCTTAAGGCATAAGGACGGCTATGAATATCCTTTTGTGGCAGAAGAGCTGCCTTTGTATGCAAAGAAATTCGGCGGTGATGTTGTGCAGATGAGCGTCACGGAAGAAGCGGATTTCCTTATGAACTGCAATGACTTTGAATTGGTGCAGGGTACCGTGGAATTGCTCGAAATGTGCAGTAAGAAGAAAATACCGATGTATGTTCTGTCCAACAGCGGATTTACGGGAGAAGCACTAACGCTGATACTAGAGCGGTTTGGCATAGGCGGATATTTCAGAAAGCTCTGGTCTAGTGCCGATTTTGGAAAGATAAAGCCGTCGCGGGATTTTTTCGAGCTTGCGGTAAAGACTGCTTTGGAGGATAACCCGCGAGAAGACCGTGAGGATATTCTGTTTGTCGGAGATACATATGATTCCGATGTCAAAGGTGCGCATGTTGCAGGAATTAAATGTGCATGGATCAATAAAGACGGCAGGGAAGATCCTCAAAAGCTTGCAGCATATGAGATTGCTTCGATCAGCGGACTGAAAGATATAATCGGATAATGGCTGATACGCTGTCGTGTTATAATTGAAAAGAAAGATCTTGGTTTTTAGGGAATAAGGCGGATCAGATATGTGGAGTGCAAGACCATTCAATGCAAATACGCCGGATCCGTTCGGCAGGAATTCAAATAAAGGTGACGGTAAGCCGTTATCTGCGGAATCTACCAAGTGTCCGTCGTGCGGCTCCAATATCTTCTACATGCCTGAAGTTCAGGGCATGGTATGCCGCAACTGCGGAAATATCTATCATCCGGCGACACTTGAGCTGATGGGCTCGTTGGGCTATACGATCGAGCACGATTATTCAAGTGATGAAGATATATCGGACGACGACAGGAAACGTCACGAGATTGTGTGTGACAGCTGCGGTGCCGTCATGATCGCGGATGAGAATATGATGTCGACGATGTGTCCTTTCTGCGGATCTCCGGCTATCATAACAAGACTATTAACACGTGAATTCAGGCCGGATTATATTATCCCTTTCAAGATCGACAGGGATACCGCGCATAACAATGTGAAGAACTGGCTTAAGACCAGAAAGATGACTCCGTGGGGCTTCAAATCCAAGAGCCGTCTTACCAAGCTCACTGCCATGTATGTGCCTTTCTGGCTTCTGGACTGCGGAGTGAATTCCGATATGACCGGTACGGCAATTAAACGTGGTAAAGAATTCCTTGAAAAATACCATGTTGCATCGAAAGCATCTTATTATGTCAAGGATGTGCCTTTTGATGCTTCCGTCAAGATCGCAAATAAGCTGATGGAAGCAATAGAACCCTTTGATTACAACGGAATGGTCAAGTTCGATAACAGGTATCTTCAGGGCTTCTACGCTGATAAATATGACCAGCGCCCCACGGAGATAATGGACAGGTTCGTAAAGCGCATGGACAGATTCTCGGCAGAACTTCAGAAGAACGTTTCCAACAGATTTGATGAGTACATTCCTAACCACGATAAGACATTTACATGGATGAGTGACATTAATATCAAGTATTGTCTTTTGCCTGTATGGTTCATGACAGTTGAGTTTGACGGAAGACAATACCAGGTTGCAGTTAACGGCCAGACCGGTGAAACGGGCGGAATGGCGCCGACGACAAGCGCGGTAGATAAGTTTGACGGTCTGGTCAGGTTTACGAGGAGCAAGTGGATAAGCATACCGGTAGGGCTGGCAGTAGTGATCGCGCTGGTGCTTTTAAATATCTCCATGTCAATGGATGTAAGTCCTCACATGAGGAACTCTTTTTATACCCTGTCTGTTATAGAACTGCTGCTTGTTGCAGCCCTTGCGGCGATGTTTATTGCGCTCGGTGTTGCCAAACTCGGATCTAATGCGATCCATAAGAGAGCCGATGAGGTAAACGATTTTGATAAAGATCCCGGCCTTAGTGTATATCTGGATACTTCTAAACGTTCTGATCTTAAGATGGTGGATTTTGTTCTGCGTCACAGAGAGTATTATGATGACAGAAGAGACGATGAAGAAGAGAAGGCAGGTTTCGGGGATTTTTTCGAGACCTACTGATAATATAATACTTGTTAAGTGTAAGATCATAAGCAGATCCCTTTGCGGATCTTCGAAAATATGACATTAGCAGAAAGCGGGGTAAACGCATATGGAAAAATCTAAGGTGTATTTCACTGATTTCAGGACGGGATTGGGAACTCCGCTTACTGTAAAGCTTCAAAAGCTCATAAGACTTGCCGGTATCGGTTCGATCGATTTTGACAACAAGTTCGTTGCCATCAAGATGCATTTCGGAGAACTCGGCAATCTTGCGTACTTAAGGCCTAATTATGCTAAGGCCGTTGCCGATGTGGTCAAGGAGAACGGCGGCCTGCCTTTCCTTACCGACTGCAATACTCTTTATCCCGGAAGCAGAAAGCATGCGCTGGAGCATATGGACTGCGCAAACATGAACGGCTTTAATACTGTCACGACAGGTTGCCAGATAATCATTGGTGACGGTCTTCGCGGTACTGATGATATCCTTGTGCCTGTTCCCAACGGGGAATACTGCAAGGAAGCTTATATCGGCAGGGCCATTATGGATGCCGATATCTTTATTTCGCTTACACACTTCAAAGGCCATGAGCAGGCCGGCTTCGGCGGAACGATCAAGAATATCGGCATGGGCTGCGGAAGCCGTGCCGGAAAGATGCAGCAGCACCAGAGCGGTCATCCGCATGTTATCGAAGATCTGTGCAGGGGATGCAGAAGGTGCTCCAAAGAGTGCGGTTCTGATGCGATCAGTTATGAGAATAAGAAGGCATGGATCGATCCTGCCAAGTGTAAAGGATGCGGCCGCTGCATAGGTGCCTGTGCTTTCGATGCGATAGAGAACGATAACTGGGACGCTCCGCAGCTTTTAGGCTGCAGAATGGCTGAATATACAGCCGCCGTTGTAAGCGGAAGACCGTGTTTCCACATCAGTCTTATCACGGATGTTTCTCCGAATTGTGACTGCCACGGCGAGAATGATGCGCCGATATTGCCTGACATCGGTATGCTCGCTTCATTTGATCCTGTTGCTCTGGATCAGGCGTGTGTAGATCTGTGCTCAAAGGCCGAGCCGATCAGGAACAGCCAGCTGGGTGATAACATTGCAGGCCCGCATTTCCATGACCACGGTGACCACTGGCACAATAACAATCCGAATGTTTCATGGGCTGAGACCTTGGAGCATGCGGAGAAGATCGGGATAGGATCCCGTCAATACGAACTTATAACCATGAAATAACAGCTTGGGAGGTGTCTGTATGAAAGTCGTTCTTGCCGGTGCGTACGGTAATCTCGGGGCTGATGTGTTCAGAAGCCTGATCAGTAAGGGCCACGAAGTAATTGCCCTTGATATGATGCAAAGGGACATCGGAGTCGATTCCGGATTTAGTTTTTTCAAGATCGATGTTACGGATCCGAAGTCTTTGGAAGGCGTATGTGACGGTGCAGATGCACTTATCACCACAGTAGGTCTTACAAAGGGTTCGGCCACGGTAAGTAATTATGACATCGATTATAAGGGCAACCTTAATCTGCTTAATGAAGCGAAGAAGGCCGGAATAAGGCATTTTGTCTATATTTCCGTAATTAAGGCAGACCAGGCGCCTGATGTTCCCATGGTCAATGCGAAGTATCTGTTTGAGGAAGAACTCAAAAAGAGCGGAATGACATATGTCATTCACCGTCCGACGGGTTATTTCTATGACATCGTAAAAGTCTTCAGACCAATGATCGAGAAAGGTAAAGTAACTTTGCTCGGGAAGGATCCTGTGTACGCGAATATCGTATCCACTGAGGATTTTGCAGACTTTATCACGGATCACATAACAGATGAGAATAAGATGTATTCTGTAGGCGGCAGGGAAAAGTATTCATATGAACAGATTGCTAAGATGTGCTTTGAAGCCGCCGGAAAGGAACCTGTCATCAAGAGAGTATATCCTGTCATATTTGATATCCTGGCCCGGGTGAACAGATTAAAGAAAAACGGCAAGGAAGCTGTCATTAAGTTCTCAAAATGGACTCTTACTCATGACATGGTAGGTGATACCGTTGCAGGTGATATGAGTTTTGCGGAGTATATCAGGAAGAGTTTCTCAAATGATAAGTGATACCGCTTTAAGAGAGGATTAAGCGATGGTCTTTTATTTCTCCGGAACCGGAAACAGCAGGTTTGTTGCCCAAAGGATAGCAGATAAGATCGGTCAGGATGCCGTTGATATTACGGTGTACTCCAGAAACAACGAAAAGCCGGTATTTACCGGTACCGGAACATACCTTTTTGCCTGTCCGTCCTATATGTCTGCAACTGCAAGATCAATGACCGAATTCATCGAGTCGGCAACGTTTCCGAAAGGCATAAAGGCATATTTCGTTGTTACATGCGCATCATCAATGGGCATCTCACCCAGAGTGAGCAAGGAGCTGTGCGACAAGAAAGGCTTTGATTTCATGGGGGCTGCCCAGGTCGTCATGCCGCAGAATTACATTGCGCTGTTCAAGACGAAGGATATAGAGGAGAACGCAAGGATAATCAATAGGGCTCTGCCTGTTATTGACAAGATCGCCGAAACGGTTATCGAAGGCCGCAGACTGGAATCTAAAAAGATCGGTTCGTTTGAATATTCCGTTACCGGATGGGTCAGAGATATCTATTACAAAGATTTTATGAAGACCGGAAAGTTTAAGGCAACGGATAAATGCATATCCTGCGGACAGTGCACAAGGTTATGTCCGATGAATAACATAAAGATGGTTGATGACAAGCCTTTCTGGGGAAATAACTGCACACACTGCATGGCGTGCATAAACAGATGCCCCGCAGATGCCATCGAATACGGCAAGGGCTCTATAGGCAAACCGCGCTATAAGGGACCTGAATCCGTTCTTTCTGTTTAATATATTGTCAGTTGCTTAAAAGCCCCGCTAATATATAATACTTAAGACATTTTATGCGAGACGGATCATGATCTATTTTGATAACAGTGCGACAACCTTTGTATCTGACTCTGTAAGAGCCAAGTTACAAGAACTCACCGAGGACAGCGTTTCAGCTAATCCCGGTGCTCTTCATAAGCTTGGAAACAGGGCAATAGAAGTATACGAGGGCATCAGGAAAGAGACTGCAGGTCTTTTGGGCGCAAAGCCTGAAGAAATATTCTTCACGTCCTGTGCCACTGAGAGCGCCAATACTGCCATAAAGGGCTACATGAGCCGCAACAAGAGAGCAGGCAATGCCGTTATCTCTACAAGAACAGAGCATAAGGCTACGTTGGAGTGTCTTGAGTATCTGGCTAAACTCGGCTATGAGATCAGATACCTTAAAGTCGGAATGGACGGCAAGCCCATGGCCGAGAGCCTTGAAGAAGAACTCGGCAAAGGCGATGTAGCTCTGGCATGCTTTACTTTAGTCAATAATGAGACAGGTGCTGTACTTCCTTTCGAGGCTATCTCGAAAACGATAAAGGCCAAGTCACCGTCAACTGCAATATATCTGGACTGTGTCCAGGCGTTAGGGAAGATGCCGATCGATCTTTCATCGCTCGGCGCCGACATGTGTTCTTTCTCAGGCCATAAGATCCATTCGATAAAGGGCAACGGCGTTCTTTATGTCCGAAAGGGCGTCAGGATCGATCCTCTGATCTTGGGAGGCGGACAGCAGGACGGCATGAGGTCAGGCACTCAGAGCCCTGTCCTTGCCGGTGCGTTCCTTGCTGCGTTGAAGGAAGTGTCAGAAGGAATAGATGAGTCACGTGCAAGGATAGATGAGATAAACAGCTATCTCAGGAAGGAACTCTCAGAAAGAGGAGCCAAGATTTTGTCTCCTGATGATGCCCTTCCTTATGTGCTCAATGTTTCTTTCGAAGGCTTCGAATCAGAGACGATGCTCCATTGCCTTGAGATCTACGATATATATGTTTCCACGGTCTCCGCATGCTCGGCTAAGCAGAAGAAAGTCTCTTACGTCCTTCTTGAGATGGGTGTTGACAGAAAGACTGCGGCTAATGCGGTCAGATTAAGCTTCTCCAGACATAATACGATGGATGAGGCAAAAGAGTTCATTAAGTGCGTTGATGCGATCTACGATCAATTTTTGGTGAAGTGAGGATAAAGATATGGGAAACGTCCTTTTGGCGAGAATGGGTGAGATTACCCTCAAAGGGCTTAACAGAGGCGCTTTTGAGATCCAGCTCAAGAGCAATCTTAAGTACAGATTAAAGAAGTTCGGCGACCTGAAGATCTATCAGAGCCAGAGCAGGATCTGGATCGAACCCAAGGAAGAGGATAACCCGAACTTTAAGAGCATGGCAGCCGCTGAAGAGATCATGAAGGCTGTATGCCAAGTCTTCGGCATTGTTTCCGTCAGCCTCGCAAGAAAGTTCGAAGGTGATTTTGAGTCAGTCAAGGAGAATGCTTTCGCGTGCGTAAGAGAGCTCCTTGAGGCCAATCCCGGGTACAAGACATTCAAGGTCGAGAGCAAGAGGGGCAATAAGACTTTCCCCATGACATCTCCCGAGATCTGCGAGGAACTCGGATACCGGATCCTTCAGAATTTCCCGGAACTCACAGTTAAGGTAAAGAATCCCGATTTTATCCTGAATGTTGAGATCCGTGAATCCAATTATATCTATTCCGGAAAGATGATGGCCCACAGAGGCCTTCCCGTAGGAACCTGCGCCAAGGGAATGCTCCTTCTGTCAGGCGGCATCGACAGCCCTGTTGCAGGCTTCATGATGGCTTCCCGCGGCATGCCTCTTGATGCTGTATATTTCCATTCGTATCCTTATACGAGCGACCTTGCAAAGCAGAAGGTAATAGACCTTGCGAAGATCGTATCCGGCTATTCCGGACGCATGACCCTTCATGTCGTAAACTTCACGCAGATCCAGCTGGATCTCTATAAGCACTCTCCGCAGGACATGCTTACCGTTACAATGCGCCGCGTCATGCTCCAGATCGCAGAGCGCCTGGCTCTGAAGAATGACTGTAAGTGCCTCATAACGGGCGAGAGCTTAGGTCAGGTCGCATCCCAGACCATGGAAGCTATCGCTGCAACGAACGAAGTCGTAAAGATGCCTATCTTAAGACCTCTCATCGGTCTTGATAAGCAGGCAACTTGCGATATTTCGCGTGATATCGGCGCATTTGAGACATCGATCCTTCCTTATGAGGACTGCTGCACAGTATTTGTTGCAAAACACCCGAAGACACATCCCCATCCGGAGGATATAATCGAGGCAGAAAAAGACCTTGATATCGAGATGCTTGTCGAATCAGGTGTCGCAGGCACGGAAGATATCGTAATTAATCCTTTTGATTGATCCTTTAAGGGGAACAGGAGCAGGCATTGAGAATAGGAAAGCTTACAGACGAACAGCTTGAATCACTGGTTATTTCCAGACTTCCGAAGCTGTCCAGCAAGACGCTCTCTGGCGCCGGTATCGGTGCTGACTGCGCATGGCTTAAGACTGGGGAGAACCTGCTGGTTACATCCTCTGACCCTATCACTGCCGGCGGAAGCGAGTCCGGAACTCTTGCGATCCATGTATCCTGTAATGACATAGCGGCCTGCGGCGTACAGCCGACGGGCATCCTTATCGTAATAATCGCACCGCCGTCAGCAACTGAGGAAGATATCGTTTCCATAGTTGACCAGGCGAGCAGGGAAGCAGGCAAGCTCGGTGTCGATATCGTAGGCGGTCACACTGAGGTATCGGACTGTGTTAACCGTTTTGTCGTTATTTCCACGGCATTCGGTGTCGTCGAAAAGGGCACGCCCGTCCCTCTGGGCCACGCTAAGCCCGGTGACAAGCTCATCATTACCAAGACTGCGGCTATTGAAGGCAGCTTTATTGCGGCTAATGAGCACAGCGACAAGCTTGAAGGGAAGATCCCTTCCGAATACATTGATGAGGCCAGGACATACGGCGAGCTCATTTCCGTAGTCAAGGAAGGAACCATTCTGGGTCCCCTTGCTTCTTCTGACAGCTCAACGACATTTAACGGTTTTCCAAGATCCTGCGTAAATCTCATGCATGATGTTACGGAGGGCGGTGTTGAAGGCGCAGCCTTCGAAATGGCTGACTTCTCAAAGACCGGCGTTACACTCGATCAGCGCCTGGTTCCTTTTACTGACTGCTCGAAGGCAATCTGTGACGCTTTAGGGCTTGATCCTTTCAGGCTCATATCCTCGGGTGCACTCATGATCGCTTCCTCGGAGCCTGACAAGGTTATCGGAGCATTGGCAAAAGAAGGCATCAAGGCTACTGTCATCGGCGAATTCACGGATGTCTCCGAAGGTGCAAAGACAATAGGGCTTGACGGTGTTACAAGACCCATGCCCGCTCCATCTGCTGACGAGATATATAAGATCTGAGATGCTTTTAAGGCGTCTTGCCGGCTCGAAGTGATTTTTACCTAAAAACGCTGCTCAATATAGTCAAAATCTATGCACGAAATATACTTCTTTATATCCTTTTTCGGCTTGATTGAAACAGACCCTTATAATAAAATATTACGCGTTGATTATTACCCTTGAGGAGGATTATATATGTACGACCACATTAAGGCTGAGGATTCTGAAGTCTATTCCGCAATAATGCAGGAGATCGGACGTCAGAGGAACAAGATCGAGCTTATCGCATCTGAGAACATGGTTTCCGAGGCAGTTCTTGAAGCTGCAGGTTCACCTCTCACGAATAAGTATGCAGAGGGTTACCCGGGAAAGCGTTATTACGGCGGATGTGAGTATGTGGATATCGTAGAGCAGCTCGCTATCGACAGAGCAAAGCAGCTCTTTGGCGCTGAGCACGTTAACGTACAGCCCCACTCCGGTGCACAGGCAAACACAGCAGTTTACTTTGCTATCCTTGAGCCCGGCGATACTATCCTCGGCTTAGACCTTTCACACGGTGGTCACTTAACACACGGTATGAAGATCAACGTTTCCGGAAGAACATATCACTCTGAGTTCTACCAGGTAGACGAGAAGACACAGATGCTCGATTACGATGCGATCAGAGCCAAGGCTCTCGAGTGCAAGCCTAAGGTAATCGTTGCAGGTGCTTCCGCTTACCCCAGGATCATCGACTTCAAGAAGTTCAGAGAGATCGCTGATGAAGTCGGCGCATACCTCTTCGTAGATATGGCTCACATCGCAGGACTCGTTGCTGCAGGACTTCACCCGAATCCGGTTCCGTATGCAGATTTCGTTACAACAACAACTCACAAGACACTTAGAGGACCCCGTGGCGGTATCATCATGTGCAAGGAGGAATATGCCAAGAAGATTAATTCCGCAGTATTCCCCGGCCAGCAGGGCGGCCCTCTCATGCACATAATCGCTGCTAAGGCCGTTGCTTTCAAGGAAGCTCTTTCACCTGAGTTTAGAAGCTATGCAGAGCAGATCGTTAAGAATGCTAAGGCTATGAGCGAAGCTCTCCTTGCAAGAGGCGTAAACCTCGTTTCAGGCGGTACAGATAACCACCTCATGCTCATCGACTTGAGAGGCACAGGCGTTACAGGTGCAATGCTCCAGGAGCGTCTTGATGATGTAAACATCACAGCAAACAAGAATACTATTCCTTTCGATCCTGAGAAGCCGACAGTAACATCTGGCGTACGTATCGGTACACCTGCTGCTACAACAAGAGGATTCAAGGAAGAGGACTTCATCGAAGTTGCAAACATCATTGCTGACTGCATCTTCGATTACGATAACAAGAAGGAAGAATCTATCAAGAGAGTTAAGGCTCTCACAGATAAGTATCCCGTATATCCGGATCTCGTTTGATTTCCAGGCTTAACAGCTTGTTGCACCTGACTTATGGATAATAATAAACCGCTAGCATACAGAATGTCTCCGCAGACGTTGGATGACTATGCGGGTCAGGAGCATATCATAGGCAAGGGCAAAATGCTCAGACGAATGATCGAGGCAGACAGACTGTCTTCGATCATTTTGTTTGGTCCTCCGGGAGTCGGCAAGACTGCTCTGGCGCGTGTTATCGCCAATACCACGAGTTCGAGGTTCGAACAGCTGAATGCAGTAACGGCGGGCGTCTCGGATATCAAGAAGATCGTATCCGACGCTTCGAATCCGCTTCTTTCCGAAGGCCGCAAGACTGTCCTTTTTATCGATGAAATACACAGGTTCAATAAGCTCCAGCAGGATGCACTTCTGCCGTTTGTAGAAGACGGAACGGTCATACTGATCGGAGCTACTACGGAGAATCCTTTCTTTGAGGTGAACAAGGCTCTGGTA